>Ga0123356_10000078_pt1 | contig 103379 bp, 92 predicted proteins | sample TergutEmb28metaG_2_FD_92546 | JGI IMG/M metagenome (GOLD analysis project Ga0123356, IMG submission 92546) | Embiratermes neotenicus P3 segment gut microbial communities from Petit-Saut dam, French Guiana - Emb289 P3 | ecosystem: Host-associated > Arthropoda: Insects > Digestive system > Gut ...
TATCCGATGGGGAAATGCAGCCCAGTACAATGTAGTTTATTTTAACTTTAACATTTCATCAAGAGATTTAAGCCATCTTGCAGAAAACGGTTTTGCTCTTGAGTTTATGGCGCGCACTTTAAGCCCCTTGCAGTTTGATGTTCGTTTTGTAAACGCTGAAAGCGTAACGACTATACCATGGCGCATGCGTTATATGGTAAATGAAAGTATAATTAAACCGGACGGCCAATGGCACACCATAAGAATCCCTCTGTCAGAAATGAGCGAACACGGAGCATGGGTAAACGAAACATGGGAATGGCTCCCGCCAAGAGGGGAGTTTGACTGGAAGTCCGTTAATCAGCTTGATTTTTTAAGCGAGTACTCAGATTTAACAGGGAAAACAATCTGGTTTGACGAGATAAAGATAGTGAAGCCCTGAGGGACAGATAAGAAATAGACATTTTTTATCAGATTTCATCGTAATATCTCAAGTAAAAATTAAACCGAGGGAGAAAAAGCAATGAAAGGTATAGGTCAAAATTTTAATGATTTCTTAAAAGAACAAGATATATATGAAGAAGTCAATGAACTGGCTGCAAAAAAACAGATTACTTATCAATTAAAACAAGCTATGAAAGAAAAAAAATTGACAATATCATTAAGTTAAAAACACTTTACAATACTTACAAAGACATGATAAAATACTAGCAATGAAAAATAAAAAATATTACAAAATTGCTACGATTTTCGTGCCACTTGGCACAGTTCTTGCTCTCTCTCTCTCTCTCTCTCGTATAGTACTTCATTTCTAAGAAATAAATTTATAAAAATTTTTTCTCACCAATACGCCCCATTATATGAGGGCGCATTTTTGTTTTAATAAATTTAAAGGAGTTTTGTATGAAGAAGATTTCGATTCTTATTATCATGGCATGTTTTTTAGTAGCGGGTTTAGCTGCGCAGCAAAGCAATATGATGCGCATAAACGGCGGCACTTTTACGATGGGAAGTCCTGCAAATGAAGCAGGAAGAGATAGTGGTGAAATTCAACGGCAGGTGACAGTTAGCTCGTTTAGTATTGGTAAATACCCTGTAACAGTTGATGAATACCGTAGATTTGTAAATGCGACAAATTACAGAACAGTTGCTGAACTTATTGGAGGCGGGATTATTATTGAAAATGGACGACCAGTACAGAAAGCAGACGCTAACTGGAAAAATCCATATATTAGTCAGACAGATCATCATCCGGTAGTAATGATAAGCTGGCTTGATGCCGTATTATATTGCAACTGGTTAAGCGAACAGGAAGGGCTTATTCCTGCGTATACGGGCGATAATAATTTAAATGTGACATGGAATCGTAATGCTAACGGCTATAGATTGCCTACAGAAGCTGAATGGGAATATGCATGCAGAGCCGGAACAACAACAGCATATAATACAGGAGCAACCATAACAACTAATCAGGCAAATTTTTCTCCCTTCGGTGCAGACAAAACAACTTCCATAGGTGATTATCCTGCTAATGCATGGGGTTTACATGATATGCACGGAAATGTATATGAGTGGTGCTGGGACTGGTATGGAGCATACCCATCTGGAGCGCAAACTAATCCAATCGGTGCGGTCTCTGGCTCGCTCCGTGTGGCGCGCGGAGGAAGCTGGAACGAGGTTAGTCAGGGCCTTCGTTCTGCGAATCGGTTTCATTACCACCCGTTGATCGCAGGCAGCTACTTTGTCGGCTTTCGTGTTGTCCGTCCTTGAAGCTCTACGAAGTGTTAATCAATCGCAGAACAAACCGCTTTCCTGCATGACAACGGTCATGCAAATTTGAGCTGCGCTTTCCTGTTAGTATCCCGGATGCGGAGAAAACCGGAAAACGTTTTTTCTTGTCTTGTAAAATATTCATTGATTTTCGAAAATGCTTATAAAAAACTATATAAATATAGATAGATACTCTTGACAATACTATTGCAGTGAGATACTATTGATAAAGATGAGGGCATAAGTGATTCAAAGTTTTGGGAACAAGGATACCGAATCCTTGTTTTATAGAGAACATCCCAAAAAATTTCCTCCAGAGTTATTGCAGCGCGGCAGAAGTAAATTACTTATTATTCATGCTGCAACGAATGAGAACGATTTGCGTATTCCTCCAGGTAATAAATTTGAAAAATTAAAAGGTGATAAAAAAGGATTATGCAGTATTCGTATAAATGATCAATGGAGAATTATATTTAAATGGAAAAATAATAATGCAAGTGATGTAACTATCACTGACTATCATTAGGAGGCTATTATGAAAAAGAAACTTGATTTAATTCCTCCGGGCTTCATCTTAAAGGAAGATTTTTTGAATCCTTTGGGAATTTCTGCGTATAAATTAAGCAAAGAGATTAATGTACAGCAAACAGCTATAAGTCAAATTCTCAAAGGCAGCCGCAGGATAACTGTAGACATGGCTATAAGGCTTTCAAGGTATTTTGGCAATTCGGCTCAGTTCTGGCTCAATCTTCAGAATTATTACGATCTTGAATCAGAACTTGAGAAAAAAGAATATTTGTTTAAAGAGATTGTTCCGTATTCCCAAGTTGCAGAAAAACCAAGGGCATATGAAATTTAATTACTTTACTATAATAACCTCTTTCCCCTCTATACTGGACTATTTTACAACCATAAATTAGAATCAATGCAATATGAACGATAATTTAAAAGATGCCTGGAAAAACAGTTACAAGCTTGGCGCTGCCGTAAGCCGCAGGGTGTTAAAACACAAAGAAAATGATGCAATCATAAAAAAGCATTTTTCCAGTCTAACTGCCGAAAACTCTATGAAATTAGGTCCGATTCATCCGCATGAAAATAAATGGGACTGGAAAGAAACTGATTTTATTGCAGATTACGCAAGAGCTAACAATCTTGCGATGCGCGGGCACACATTTATCTAGCATAATCAAAATCCAAAATGGCTTTTTACAGACAGGAATGAAGTTGTTTCAAAAAGCAAGCTGTATAAGCGTCTTGAAAATCATATTGAAAAAGTTACAATGCGTTACAACGATATTATTTATTCATGGGATGTTCTAAACGAAGTAATAGATGTTGAAAAAGGAGATGAAAAGGGGTTTCGTCTTAGCAAGTGGTATAATATTTGCACAGAGGATGTTTATGAGTTTGCCCTAAGGCAGATGAGGCAGGCTTCTCCATCTGCAAGGCTCTTTTTTAATGATTACAATAATGAAAGCGGCCCTAAAATGGAAGCGTCCATAAAATATCTTTCAAAACTTTTGGATGCAGGTGTTCCTGTTGACGGTGTCGGAATACAGGCGCACTGGTATTACAATTTTCCTGATGAAAAAATTATAAGGGATGCGATAGAAAAATATTCTGCGCTTGGCCTTGATATTGAATTTACGGAAGTTGACATCTCCGTTTACGGATGGAGCGAAGCAAGGGATAAAAAAGATTTCTTTTTAACAAGACCGGAAGACAGGATTATAAAGCAGGCAAAAATATACACAGACCTTTTTACAATTGCAAGTGAGTATCCTGCGGTTAAAAATATAACAACATGGGGAGTCTCTGACTACCATACATGGCTTGATAATTTCCCTGTGAATAACAGAAAAAACTGGCCTCTTTTGTTTGATGAAAATAATAAAGAAAAAGCTGTAGTTGCGCAATTAATAAATGCAGGTAATTCTAAATGAAGTATATCGCTCTTAGTTTCGATGACGGACCCTGCCCGGATACCGATTACGGCGGGACTAAAGCACTGCTTGCCGTTCTTAATGAGTTTAATGTAAAAGCTTCCTTTTTTTTAATTGGAAGGAATGTAAATAACAATAAAGAACTTGCAAAAGCAATATTTAATGAAGGCCATGAGCTTGGAAATCATTCATACGATCACAATCGCCTTGGGGATTTAAGCGAAATTGAAATAGCAAAAAATATAGAGCGCGCATCGGATGAAATAAGTGAAGCTACAGGCTTTAAACCGGGACTTTTTCGGGCTCCGTATTTGAATATTAGTGACGATTTAATACGGGTTTGCGCTGGAAAAGACCTTCCCATAATTGACGGCAGTACTCATAACGACTGGCCGGGTGAACAGGAATTAATTCTAAAAAGCGTATTAAATGATCCGCAGGACGGGGAAATAATTGTTCTTCATGAAAATAACACATCGCAGGGCAATACAATGAAGGCGCTGCCGCAAATTATTAATGCTTTGCATGAAATGGATTTTAAGATAGTAACTGTAAGCCGGCTTGCAGAATTAAAGGGTATAACCCTGCAAGCCGGTCTTAGATACAGATGTATTACTCGGTAAAAGCCTGAAGCGACTGAATTATTTTATAATAAGAGAGTTTTACCTTGTTGCCTGAAAAAATAAGAGGCTCTCCTCTTGCGCGCCAGCTTTGAGCATCATTTAAACCCCAGAATGTTACGCGCTTAATTATATCGGAATTGTTTAAAAATACAGTAAAGAACTGGCCGTACAAATTGGCCGCATTCTGTCTGCCTGTATTTGTAACAGCTGTAGCGGCGCTGTAGTCTCCCCAGCTCTGAGAAAGAATATCAAGTTCGCTTATGGAAATTGTTACGCCAAGAGGTTTGAATAAATTAATTGCAGCCTGTATGCTTGCAGGCGTTATACCTGTATTGTGATGGCTCTGCATGCCAATAGCCTGGATAAGCAGTTTACCGTCGTATAGAGGATCGCTTAGCCACTGATTATTTACATCCTGCACCATGTCCCGTACAAGGGAGGCCTTATTTAACATATTCATATTGTAATCGTTGTAGTACAGTATTGCGTTTGGATTTGCAAGGCGCGCGGCGCGGAAGCCCTCATATACAAACTCATGTCCAATTTTCATAAACCATGGATTGCCCTGTGTCCCTGTGCGCATCGAAGTTTTCCAGTCTGAAGTTAAACCGCCGTCAGGAAAAGCCTCGTTTAAAACATCCCAAGCGTATATCCGGTCTCCAAAATGTGTTACAACGCTTGTAATGTAATTTCTCATTTGGGTAAGGGCTGTTTCTTTTGTTGTGGAGTTTGTGCGAAGATCAGCCTGCCATGAGGGAATCTGGCTGTGCCATAAGAGGGTATGCCCTACAACTTTAAAGCCTGATGCAAGAGCTGCATTTACCATGCGATCCGCCGTTGCAAGTCCTCCTGCGTTTAAGCTTGTTGCGCTGGAACTAAGGTATGAAGGCTTCATGTGATTTTCCGCTGTAAGCACATTGTAATGATGCGTAAGACGGTTAGTTGTTACCGCGCTTCCGCCTGCATTAACATCACCGGGATTAAAAATATTTCCAATGTCAAAATAATCTGCAAAAGTTTCTTTCAGTGCCGGAAGATCAATTATATCCAATCCAATAATTGTCACAATACATTCTGCATTGGGGCAGAAAAGAGCAGAGTCTTCTTCCTCAAGTTCTGTGCTGCAAAGCTCGCAATGCGTCAGCGGCTGTGAAGAAGCAGGGGGTTCCTCCTCGCAGGCAATTAAAAAAGCCAATGCAGATGCAACAAGAAGTATTGCAAGAACAATTAAATATTTTATTTTCATTTTACTCTCCCGTAATAAGTTGTGATTGACATTGGGGGTAAGGTAACATTTGCGGTATTCCTTGATGTTCTCTGTCTGCCAATGGATTTAAGTCTTTCATTTTCTGATGTGCGAAAGGTATCAAGCCTTTCAAATTCCGCTCCGTTTAAATCAATAGAAATGGAAGATTCAGTATGTCTTTCATTAATAATAACGATTGCAATTTCGTTTGTTTTGGGATTTCTGTAGGCGCTTGAAAATACTCCCCATAAAGGAGATGCATCGCATTCAATTCTGTGCCATCCCGGCCGGATGAAACGCGAATATTGCCCCATCGCATAAAGCCTTAAGGCAGGTTTTATTTCTCTGTCGCTGCATGTAACAAGAGAGCCTCCGAATGAATCATCTTCTGTATTAAACCAGAGCCACCAGAACAAAAAGGCATTCATCTGCACAAGCGTCAAGTCCCAGTGAATCATTCTGGCAAAATAGAGCGCGTTATTAATCCCGCTTCCTGTGGGCGCATGAGGCCCTGAAGTTCCTATTTCAGTCTGCCAGAAACGCTTGCCGGACTCTATAATCCCTGGGAACTCCTTTGCGCCCGCTCTTGTAGACATATCAAAGCCTGCGTTGTACTGGTGAAGCGCAATATGCGTTATAGCCCTCTGTGACGCAGGATCATCAAGGGAGGGTTTAATCATATCATTAAAATTGATATCGAAATTTTCAAATTCAGGCATCATTATTCCAATGCCGTTTTCTCCGGGGGTAAGGCCTTTTTTCGGGAAACGCTCTGAAATTGTTTTTATAAAATCCCTTAGATCCAGTCCGCTCCAATAAGCCGATTCGTATTCAACCTTCCAGTTGGGTTCGTTTTGCACGGAAAGAATATCAAGGGGAGCTCCCATCTGCGATTCAAAGTTTTTCACATAATCGGCAAGAAGGTCTGCGTAATCATTATAATGCTGTCTTTTTAATCTTCCCCAAATATCAGGTTTTGACCAGTCTATTGCATAGTCAAGCCTTGAGCTTACACCCCTTACATCTTCCTTCCATCGTGTTACGCGATTATTTGGAGTTGTCCACGGCGAACTCATAATGACAAGTTTTTCAGGGCCGGAACTTCCAAGGTTTTGAATCTGGCGGATTAAATTTCTTGTGCTTGCTATATCCCAGCTGTTCCAGTTTAATCCGAATGTTTTAACTCCGTCTGAATCTTCGGTGTAAGCATAGCTGTGATCGCTGTTTCTCATTATAAAACCGTCGTTAAGGCCTGCGTTATCATCGCCCGGAAGACGTTCACGGAATGGAATGCGGTTGCGAAGGATTGTAAGGCCTATCCCTTCATTTTTGCAGTAAAGAAGTTTAACAAGATCAGATGCAAGCTTTTCATTGCCGGGCAGCCTTGTCCATGCATTTGAACCGCCAAAGCCGTCAATTTCCTGACGGTATTCGTTGTAATCTATTTTTACAACACTTCTTGCGCTTACATTGTCATTGCTTGTACTGCACGCAGATAATAATAAAATTACGGCTGTCATGCCGGCAACCAAATACTTTTTTCTCATAGACCAAGCGCGCTGTTAGGATTGGCAACGGCAAAAAATGACTGCTTGGGTCTTAGGGATGATGTGAAAAGGCAGGGATTTCCCATAGATTTCCAGCTTGTTTCATCGTCTATGCCCCACATTGTTACCCGCGTTATGTGTCTGCTGTATTCCTTAAAAAGATTGAAAAGTTCCGCATATTTTATTGCCTGCTGGCGCTGTTCCATATCACTCATGCGCGTATCTTTTCCGGGCCCGAAAGAGCCGCTGGAGATTCCCTTTGTATCAACGTCAAGCTCGCTTATGTCAATTCTGATTCCAAGTTCAATAAATCTTTCAATTGATGCGCGCACATTGGGAATGCTTGTCCCCGAACCGTAATGCGCCTGCATACCAACGCCGTCAATAAGGTTTCTTGTGTTGCCTTCAGCTTTGTATTTGTCATTAAGTTCTTTTATCATGTTTGCAACTACCTGCGCCTTTCTCTGGTTGTCAAGGTTGTAGTCATTGTAGTAGAGCATGACATCAGGGTCTGCGGCCCTTGCTGTTCTGAAAGCAAGCTCAATATAATCAGGTCCCATTGCTCTGAACCAGCCTGAATCCCTGCGCAGCTGGTTTCTCCAGTCCTGCAGATTTGTAGCAGGTTCGACGCGGGATAATACAGCTTCGTTTACAACATCCCAGGAATGAATTTTTCCCTTGTAATGAGCCATTACTGTATTAATATGATCTATCATAGTCTGCCTTACCTGCTGTTCCGTACCCTGTGTCATCCATGCGTGGGTCTGGTTATGCCATACAAGCGTATGACCGTGCACTATAATATTGCTCTCTGTCATTATGTTTAAAAGTCTGTCTGCGTTGGAAAAATTGTACTGGCCGCCTCTTTCACGCGGAGCTAAGTGGTCAGGCTTCATCGAGTTTTCGGCAGTAACGGTATTAAAATGAGTTCTAAGAATGTCAAAATGCCTTCCTGAAGTATATGTATTATTTATTATATTTCCGACAAGAAAGTGATCTTTATAAATTGTTTTTAACGGAAATCTTTCATGATTCTGAGCAGTGCCTGCTGTGCTGTTTGATGATGCGCCGCCTGTTGCGCAGGATGTTATGCCAATAATCAAAAATGCAAGCGTCAGAACTGAAAAAATTTTTATTTTCATCTAATTACCTCTTTAAAAGTGATTATATATATTAACACGGCGTATGGTATATATCAAGCTTGAAATCTGTGTTACAATTTTTTAAAACATAGTAAGGAAAATCAAAATGGTAATCTTTAATAATGACTGGAAGTTTCTTCTTGGAAACGCAAAGAATGCTCATTCACCGGGCTTTAATGACCGGAGCTGGAAACAGGTAGATCTTCCCCATGACTGGGTTATTTCGCAGCCCTTTAACTGCGGAACGCTGGAAGGCTGGACTGCGCAGCATATGCAGGGTTTTTTTGCCTGGGAAGGTATTTGCTGGTACCGAAAAGATTTTACATTACCTGAGATTGACGGGAAAACTGTCTGTATCTACTTTGGCGGCGCATACCGTAACAGCACAGTATTTATTAACGGAAGGGAAGCCAGAAAAAGAGCAAACGGTTATCTGAGCTTTGAAGTTGACATTACAAACTTTGTAAAAGCAGGCAAAAATCTTATAGCTGTAAAACTTGATAACGGCTGCGAAGCGCCTGACAGGTGGTATTCAGGAAGCGGACTTTACCGCAATGTTTTTTTAAAGATTGTACCTGTTACGCACATTAAAACATGGGGCGTGCATGTAAAATCCCTGCTGAATAAAAATATGAAAACGGCGGACATTACTGTTTCTGCGGTAGTAAAAGGAAAAAGCGTAATAGACGGAGCAAAAGATAATTTGCGCATAAAACTTGTGTCTCCTGACGGAAGCAGCGCAGGAGAAGGTTCTGTTGAGTATGATTTAATAAGAAAAAATGAAGTTACCGTACAAAAGACTATCCGCATTCAAAATCCCCTGTTGTGGTCGGCTGAAAACCCCAATTTATACAAGGCCATAGTCAGTCTGGAAAATGACTGTGAAGATAATGAGCCTGTACAGGTAACATTCGGCATACGCAGTATAGAAATTGCGTATAACAGGGGAATGACAGTTAACGGTGAAAAAGTAAAATTAAAAGGCGTTTGCCTTCATCATGATGCCGGTATTACAGGCTCTGCCTATTATGACGATGTCTGGCGCCGCCGTCTTTGCATTCTTAAAGAGATTGGCTGTAACGCGATTAGAACAAGCCACAATCCTGTTTCAGAAGAATTTTTGGATCTCTGCGATGAAATGGGTTTTTATGTAATGGATGAGTGTTTCGACAAATGGAAGAGCGGCTACTATTCTGCGCATTTTGATTCTGACGCAGAAAAAGATCTTTGCGATTTTATTCTGCGCGACAGAAATCATCCGTCGATTTTTATGTGGAGCGTCGGCAACGAAGTTGAAAACCAGGGGCAGGACAGCATGATTGCCCTGCAGAAAAGACTTGTCGATATAGTAAAGTCATTGGATGATCGTCCTGTAACATGCGCCCTGGCTCCCCATGCAAACCCAAGAACTCTTGTCGGCGCTCCGCCGGAGCAGCTTGTAAAATTAACAGAAAAATTAACAAAAGACGTTGATGTCATTGGCCTTAATTACCATGAGCCGCTGTATCAGCATTATACAAAGGGAATTAAAAAGGCAATTGTCGGTACAGAGTGCTATGATTTTTATTCCAGCGTAGGAACAAATTTTGAAGATATCTGCGATAAAAATCCCTGGCAGTTTGTGCTTGAAAATGACAATGTAATAGGGCAATTTATCTGGGCAGGTATAGATTATCTTGGAGAAGCCTCATGGCCTTCAAAGGGCTGGCCGGGCTCGATCCTTGATATCTGCGCTTTTTACAAACCTAATGCGTATTTCCGCAAGAGTATCTGGACAACTGAACCAACTATTTATTTAGCCTTTAGGGATCAGCATAAAAAAGCTGATTATGCCCGGGGAAGGTGGTCATTTCCTGAACTCTCATCTCATCTGAACCACGAAAAATTGCAAAGAAGGACTGTTACAGCGCTTGTGTTTACAAACTGCAAGGAAGCCGAACTTTGGATTAACGGTAAAAAGATGGGCAGAAGGAAAAAGGAAGACTTTACAAACGGCATAATAGAATGGACATTTGAGTATACAAATGGAAATATCGAAGTTAAAGGATTTAACGACGGCAAACAGGCTTGTTCTTATGTTTTAAAAACAGGGGAGAAGGCGCAGAAAATTAAACTTATTCCAGACAAGATTGAATTAAATCCGGGTGAAATTGCGCATATAGAAATTAATGTTGTTGATAAAAATTCAGAACTCTGTGCGACAGCCGAATCTTTAATAGAGTTTTCGCTTGAAGGGGATGCTAAATTTCTTGGCGCATGTTCTGCAGATTTAAACAGCAATCTTGGATTTACATTACCGAAGGTTGTAACATCACAGGGAAGGGCTCTTGCAATTATCAGGGCGGGAGACTCAAGCGGAACTATAGAGTTACGCGCATATTCGGGGAAAACAATAAACCCGGATGAAAGCTGTCCTCTTGCAAAAACTCAGGTGCGTTTCAGGGTAAAGTGAGCAAAAAATGAAAATGACAATGCGCTGGTTCGGGCCGGGATTTGATCCTGTAACGCTGGATAAAATCCGCCAGGTTCCGGGTGTAAAAGGGGTTATAACAACGCTTTACGGCAAACAGCCTGGAGATGAATGGAAGAGCGAAGAGCTTTTTGCGCTTAAGAAGCAGGTAGAAGATTCAGGGCTTGTAATTGCGGGAATTGAAAGCGTCAATATCCATGACTCAATAAAAACAGCGGGCGCACAGCGCGATATGTATATCGAAAGATATATTAATACGTTAAAAGTAATTTCACAGGCCGGTATAAACCTTGTCTGCTACAATTTTATGGCGGTCTTTGACTGGACAAGATCCGATTTAGCAAAGATACGTCCGGACGGCGCGGCTGTAATGGCCTACGATCACAAACTTGTTGAAGAAATAAATCCCGATAACATGTTTAATGTGATGCAGGAAAAAGCAGGAGGATGCCTTCTTCCCGGCTGGGAACCTGAGCGCATGGCAAGGATAAAAGAATTATTCAAAATGTACCATGACATTGATGAAGAAACTCTTTTTAAAAACCTTGAGTATTTTCTTAAAGCTATTATACCTGAGTGCGAAAAATTAAAAATAAAAATGGGTATGCACCCCGATGATCCGGGCTGGTCTGTTTTCGGCCTTCCGCGGATAATGAAGAATAAAGAAAATCTTTTGCGTCTTGTTAACATGGTAGACAATCCCTGTAACGGCGTAACTCTTTGCTCCGGAAGCCTTGGAACAAACCCAGACAACGATATTCCCGACATTATCCGCAGTTTAAAAGGGCGCATACATTTTGCCCATGTGCGCAATGTTAAACATAACGCCCCTGGTGATTTTGAAGAGTCTGCGCATCTTTCAAGTGACGGCTCTCTTGATATGTACTCGATAATGAAGGCGCTCTGCGATATTGGATTTGACGGCCCTCTGCGTCCTGATCATGGAAGGCAGATATGGGGAGAGGTATCTGTGCCAGGGTACGGATTATATGACAGGGCAATCGGGCTAAGCTATCTTAGCGGTCTTTGGGAAGCCATTAATAAGGGGAAATAATGTTAAAAGAATATGATTGCTGGTTTCAGCGCAGAAAAGTTATACCAGGTTTTATTGTGCCGCAAATCGTGTGCGCGCAAAAAGGCGCAGAAGTCGCTTTACAGGCATTGAAGGAATATGTAAAAGGCATAAATAGGCTGCTAGAATTTACACCAGTGCAAAAAAAAGAGGATTTTAATTTAAGCGCTGTGTTTCTTGGAATATATGACAAGCTTGAAAAGGCAGCGTCTTTTTCCTGTACAAGGCCTGCAAAAGAAGGCTTTGCGATAAAGGTGGAAGAAAATAAAATTTTTATAGCGGGCAATGATGAAAACGGCCTATTGTACGGTGTCTTCCGTTTTCTTCTGCTTCTTGCGCTTGGGAAATTGCACACAGGATTTCAGTTATCAGAATCTCCTGTATCACCTTTAAGAATCATAAATCACTGGGACAATTTTGACGGTACTGTAGAGCGCGGATATGCCGGAAACTCGCTTTTTTACAAGGACGGAAGATTCGATTTTGATGATCAGCGTATAGAAGATTATGCGCGGCTTTTATCATCAACAGGAATAAACAGGATTTCCATTAATAACGTTAATGTACGCGATAAGGCTAAATTGCTTATAACGCAAGAATATCTTCGCGATGCGGCAAGGCTTGCTGCTATCTTCCGCCGCTTTGGTATAAAGATCTTTATTAGTATAAATTTCGGCGCGCCCTGGTCTTTGGGAAAACTTCCAACGGCAGATCCTCTTGATGCATCTGTTGCAAAATGGTGGGCGCAAAGGGCAAAACTCATTTATAAATTCATACCGGATTTGGCAGGCTTCCTTGTAAAGGCGGATTCCGAAGGGGAACCAGGCCCCTTTCAATATAATCGCACTCATTGCGACGGCGCCAATATGCTTGCAGAGGCTGTAAAACCTTTTGGCGGAGAAATACTTTGGCGGTGCTTTGTGTACAATTGCCAGCAGGACTGGCGGGACAAGAGCTTTGACAGAGCGCGCGCGGCATATGATCACTTTAAACCACTGGACGGAAAGTTTAGCAGTAACGTAATTTTACAGATAAAATTCGGCCCCTACGATTTCCAGGTGCGCGAACCTGTTGCGCCTCTTTTTGGAGCTCTTTTGAAAACACGCCATATCATGGAGTTGCAGATAACGCAGGAATACACAGGGCATCAGATCGATTTATGTTATCTGCCGTGGATTTGGCAGGATATAATGAGTTTTGACACAGCTCATGGCGAAAAAAGCCGGATAATGGAAATGATAAAACCCTATTGCGAAGGCTTTTCAAATATCGAGGGGTTTGCGGCAGTTGTAAACACAGGGCTTGATAAAAACTGGACAGGGCATACCCTGGCGCAGGCGAACCTTTACGGTTATGGCCGCATGGCATGGAATCCCTGTTTAACCGCAAAGGAAATTGCAAACGAGTGGAGTGTTCTGTCGTTCGGTAAAAATCAAACATCAGAAAAAATAGAAAAAATTCTTCTTGATTCATACCCTGCCTATGAAAAGTACAATGCACCATTTGGAGTATGTTTTATGGTGACTCCAAATTCGCATTACGGCCCAAATATAGAAGGATATGAGTTCAGCCGCTGGGGAACATATCACAGAGCAGATGCAAATGCGATTGGCATAGATCGCACAGAAAAAGGAACAGGGTATACACAGCAGTATTCAGATGGCAATGCAAAAATGTTTTGCGATCATGCTTCATGCCCGGAAAATTTAATCTTGTTTTTTCACAGGCTGCCTTACGATTACAAAATGAAAAACGGACAGAGCCTTATACAAAACATTTACGACACGCATTTTGAAGGCTGCGATGAAGCTGCCGCAATGCTTGAGGACTGGAAAAGTCTTAAAGACCACCTTGAAAATGAAGTGTATGAATCTGTTCTTTCACGTTTTGAACGGCAAAATACTAATGCAAGAGACTGGCGGGATCAAATAAACACATATTTTCACCGTAAAACAGGCATAAAGGATGTCAGGGGCCGGAAGATATACGATTGAATTTGACATTTTATTCAAATTTGTGTTATAGTTGTTAAATGTCGCAGCTTGGAAAACTTTGGATTATATTAAATCCTGCAGCAGGGAAAGGAAAGGCTGCGAAGCAATACGTTAAAATAGACAAGTTTCTTCGTAATTGCCTTAAAAATTTTGAAATAATAACCACAAAGAACCCTGGGGATGCGCTTAATATAGCAAGGGAATTACCCTTAAATATCGATGATATAACTGTGGCAGCAGGCGGAGATGGAACATGCAACGAAGTTGTAAACGGTTTATTGACGCGGCCTGCCGGAAATGCTCCGCCTGTTTTCGGCGTACTTCCTGTTGGCAGGGGAAATGACTTTGCCTCAACGCCGGGAATTCCTGTAAATATTGATAATGCGCTTGAAATACTGCTTAATTCAAAAACACGCCTTATGGACATTGGCCTTGTAAAGGGCGGATTTTTTCCGCAGGGGCGTTATTTCATAAACGGAGTCGGCATTGGTTTTGATACCAAGGTTGGTTTTGAAGCTGCGAAAATGAAAATAAGAAGCGGTATATCCTATGCAATAGGAGCGCTGATTACAATTGCGCGTTATGAGCCATCGCCTGTTTTAAATATACGCTACGATGATAATGAAGTAACCCTGCCTGCAACGATTGTTTCTGTTGTAAACGGAAGACGGATGGGAGGCAGTTTCTATATGGGGCCTGATGCTTTAATTGATGACGGCCTTCTTGATATATGCTATGTAAGACATCAGAAATCGCGCATTGCTCTTTTAAAAATACTTCCGCATTATACAAAGGGAACTCAAAAACAGTGCGAAGGCGTGTACACAGGCAGGGGCCTTAATTTCCATTTAAAGGCGGAAAGCGGTACAATCGCAGCGCATTGTGACGGGGAAACAATTTGTTATGAGGGCAGTGAACTGGAAATAACATGCATTCCAAATGCGCTGCGGCTTCTGGCAGGTTAGTATGGGAATGAGAAGAGCAACTGTCAACTTTTTTTTAAAAGGTCTTCTTAATTTTGTTTGCAAGATAGACTGCAGTGAATACAAGCAGGCGCTTCATGATAATAAACCTCTTATTGTAATATTTAACCATATCAATTTCCTTGAAGTGCCGATTCTTGTAACGCACAGTTATCCCATAAAAGTTACAGGGCTTGTAAAATCCGAAACATGGAAAAATCCTGTAATGGCATTTTTATTTAACACCTATAACAGTATCCCGATAGACAGAACAGGCGCATATAATGAATCGTTCAAGCAGGTGCGCAAGGCCGTAGATGACGGTTATTTTACCTGTGTCTCGCCGGAGGGGAAACGCAGCAAAGACGGCGTATTGCAAAAAGGCAAAGCAGGTATAATACAGCTTGCAATTGATGCGAATGTGCCAATACTTCCTGTTGCGCATTACGGAGGAGAGCATATCTGGCAGAATATACAGAGGTTTAAGCGCACTCCCTTTTACTTTAAAGCAGGGCGTCCCTTTAAAATCAGGTGCGAAGGAAGGCCGGGAAAAGAGGAGCGCGAAGTTATATTAACTGAAGTTATGGGGCAGATAGCCTGTCTTTTACCCGAAAATATGCGCGGCATTTATGCAGAAGAGACACAGGAAATCAAGTTTCTGGAATTTTTATGACAGGGCATAGAAAAAATACTGTACATATATTTGATATCGATCATACCGTTATAAGAAAATCGTCTGCAGAGTATTTTGTAAGAGTTGCATTAAAAAATAAGGTTATCGGCCTTTCACAGATAAGCCGTCTTCCTGCAGACTGGATAAAATATAAACTTGCGCATCCTGATATGGATTTTATCGAAAATACCGTAAAAAAACTTTCAGGCATTAAAAAGACGGATCTGGATAGTATCGCAGAAATCTGTTTTAAAAAATATATAAAACCAAATATCTATAAAGATGCTGCTATTATTATTGAGGGAGCTTTAAAAAAGAATGAGCGTGTTATATTTGCAACTTCATCATTTGATTTTATAGTAAAGCCGCTTGAAGAATATTTTAACATGGAAGAATCTTTAGCAAGCGTAATGGAATACAAAGAAGGATTAACAACCGGTAATCTTTCAGGATACAGTTTATTCGGTTCGAAAAAGAAAACCGCTGTTGAAGCGTGGATGGTAAAAAATAATATACCGGTACAGGATACGGTATTTTATTCTGATTCCTATACCGACATTCCTCTTTTGGAGTACTGCGGAAATCCTGTTGCAGTAAATCCTGATCGCCTGCTTGCAAGAGAAGCCAGAAAACGAAACTGGAATATCATTTTATTTAAAAAAGTTTTAGGCAAATAATAATTACCAGACAAACTTTATTCTAAGGCCGTTTTTTAATGCAAGAACATCCTGCATGCTCATTTTAAGGGATGTTTTTCTTCCGTGTTCTGTAATTACAGCCGATGCAGGATTTAAAATTGCATTATTATTGCTGTCGTTAATTATCATAGTGGAATTGGAAGGCGCGCTGAAACTGATGGAAAAATCATAACCTTCCAAAAAACTATGCGCCAATAACATCATGTTTTCGTCAAATGACGATGCTTCATTAAAGACCAAAAGATCAAATTCACCTGATCTCTCATCTCTTTTTATTGAAATCCTTTGGCCGGAAGGATCAAGTAACTGAGAAAGAGCTTTTTCATTATCATAATCAAGAGTAACATTCATTATTGTACCCTGCGAAGTTTCCCTTGATGAATAAGATACAAGCCTTAACCCGGGAATCCGCTGGATGGTTCTCTGCCAGTCTTCCCTGCCGGCAGGAATTGGCGGCATCGATTGATTGCCGTCAAGAGCGCCAAGTCCTGCAAGAATATGCGACATCTGATATTCGAATAAAACCCTTCCGGAGCCGTCTCTTGACATCTGGATATCTATGGCCATACCGATGCATGAGCTGAAAATAAAAACAAGGGCTGTTACAGCAGAATAGAAAAATATTTTTTGCATTAAAATTCCTCCGAATAGATTTTCATGTCCTGAATGCGTACATGCGTTTCATTTTCTATCATGGCAAATGCTTTCTGAAGTACAGTTTCTCCGAAAGAGCGCGAGTTGGAAACAAGCGCTCCGCCTATTTGAGAAAATGAAAGAGAGTCCTGAAGATCAACCTCGGCTGCGCTTAAGTAAAAACGCCTTTTTAATTTATCCAGAATGGACTTTAAAACACGGCGTTTTTCCTTGATGTTCCGGGCATCAGGAATTTCAAAAATTATCTGTATCATTGAAACTACCATGGAAATACAGTTAATATAGCATAAGATGCCTGTTTTGCGAAGAGCCATCGTATTTTTTCCCGTCCTGCTTTCTGTAATTACAGTAATATTTGCTCAGCAGGATGCGGCAACAGAATTAAATATAGATGATTTAAGGCGAAGGATTACAGGAGAGGCGCCGCAGGAACTTTTAAATCATTCCATTGGTGATTCAAATGTTTCACTTTTTATGACAGGTTCCTGGAAGGGAGATTTACAGAGCAATTTGGGTTTTTCACGTTCTCCAATAGGAACAGGCCTTATATCTCCTGAAACACCCCTTCTTTTCAAACAGGAAGTTGATTTATCATTATCGCTGTGGATAGATGAAAGATGGTTTGTAGAAGCGAATTTTCTTGATGATTCAAACCAGAATACTTACCGCGCAGGATACATGGGAAAGCCGGGTGAATTTTTGCAGTATGCGGGAGTTGGAAATACAGGCCTTGATTTTCCTGTGTTCCCCTATTTGGATCTCGGCGGAGATTCTCCCTCATCATTTGGTTTTTACAGCCGTTTCGGCTCCAATGATTTGGATTTTCACGCCCTGTTCAGGTATGATGCAGCCTCAAGGGAAGAGCGTGTTTTTTCAGGCAGCAGGGAAAGAACATACAGCGATGTACAGCCAGGAAAATTTATACACGGAGTTTCTTTTGTGCTGCCTGACACAGACATAGAATCGGAAATTATTGTTTACATAGAAGATGAAAAAGGCTCTATCACAGACTCTGACGGAAGAAGATGGCGGCTTGCATCAAATAGCGAGTATGCCGCAGGAAGAGCGCAGGGTCTTCTGGAATTGAGTATAAGACCTGACGGCATGGTAGCAGTTTCATACTCAAAGAGTTCAAACAGGCCCTGGCTTGATTCAATGGGAAGTTATGACAGAACATCATACGGTTTTTTAACTGAAGTTCAAAACTGGTTCGACCCTTCTGCCGATCGAAGTAAAATAAAACTGGAAGATTATATACAATGCGGCAACGGCAGCGGGCCTTCTTCAAAACCAGGTGAAGTTATTTTCAATTCTGTTTACGCTCTTGTAATTTATCAGCCGGGAACATTTTCTGCCTTTGAAAGACGCAGCCGTTATGATGCATTTTCAAGTACATCGGAAAGAGCAGCTCTTATAAGGCTTTCTACAGGAACGCAGATAAATGGTTTTGAACTGGTTCGTCTGTATGATACTGCGTTTGACTTCCCGGCCGGTGTAAGCCAGAGAGCTGTATATGAGCTTGTGCGCACAGGAGGCTTTGATCCCCGCCATCCCGGAACAAGCTGGCCACTTGCGCAGGAATACCCGCAAATATATCTTGCACCCTCTGATGTTTTTACAGGGGATATCTCTTTGCGTTTTACAAACTATAACAGCGTAAGCGGATACTTTATCGGAACGGATGTAATCCCGGGATCAATACAGATTTGGAGAAGCGGAATTCAGGATGCCAATTTTAATTATAATCTGTCATCAGGAGAAGTTTCGCTTCAGGGAGCAGCAGGACAGAACGAAGTTATACGCATAACATATTTAAAAAGAAGCGATGGCATGAGAACAGGAAGCATCGCAACAGGAATAGGCGCGATTTACAGTAACAGGGCAAGTCCGTTTTCCGCAAGAGCGGCTGTTGGCATCCGCTGGAATTTGACAGATGATTCATTTACAGAAGAGAATCAGACCAGTACAGGAACTGTAGGACTTGGCGCGAAAATGGCCTTAAATTATGATTATTTAAAAGCGCATGTTACAGGAGGGTTTACCTTTGTACAAACAGATACTACAGGCCTCTACCGTGCCGCCGGAATGGAAGGGCATGAAACAATAGTATACTTTCATGCGGATACCTGTTTTATTTCAAATCAAAACGCAGAATTTAACATTGCTAACCGCGCCGATTTAATTTTCAGAAATTATTACAACAGTACGGTTCTTGGATCCAATCTTATGCCGCTTGACTGGAATGCTCCTGTAGTTTCGGGAATTGAAAGACCCTATCCTGCAAAAGATCCGATGTTCGGCGATACAACTGTACTGGTTGCAGAGTTTAGACTTGACAGCGCTGAAAAATGGACAGGGTATCAGGTTCCCCTGGGCGTATACAGCCAGATTATATCCGGAGCTGGAGAAATTGAAATCCCTTTCCGGTTTTACGATATTAAGGGAGATACCGGAAATTTCAGGGTAATTGTTCAGATAGGCTCTCTTTCCGGCAGTGATTTTCATTTTTCGGAAAACCCCTCATTAATATGGGAGAGGCAGCTCTTTCCTGCGAACAGGGATTTTGATACAAATACGCATATAGCAAAATTTACGCTTGATGAAAGTGACAGATTAAAACTTGCAGATGCAAAATATATGCGCCTTATTATTGCATATGACGGCACACAGGATGAAATTAATGGCCGTGTTATTTTAGCTCCGCCCATTGTAAGAGGTTCGGCATTTAAGGCGCTTACTCTTGAAAACCAGATTGTAAATGCCCTTACAGACAGAGTAAGAACATCTGAAACAAGGGAGATGCATGATTCTTCTCTTGAATCTTCATTCTATGCTTCAATAATAAAAAGGCTTCATCCAATCGCAGGTACGCAAAGAATTCTGGAAATTGAATGGAAAGATTTGGAAAGCGGAGTATCAGCCGGCGCTGACGGCAGAATAGGGGAGATACCCTTAAAAGAATACCGTGAGCTGTCATTCTTTGTTAAAGGCCCTAAACCCGAAGATGCGGCGGATGTTATTACAGGAGATCTTCGTTTTATAATCGCATCAGGCCCTGAATCGATTTTAAATCCGCAGCTGGAAGCGCGCATACCATTGACGGCATTCAGCGCGGAAACCTGGAGAAAGGTTACGATTCGTTATCAGGGGAACAATACGGGGATTAGAGTAGACGGAGGGGATGCAACAGGCGCTGTCTTAACTTACAGGCAGTTAAGCGGCTCATTTGATGATGCAAACAGAACAAGTTATGTTGCAATTCTTGTGGATCCTGACTTTTCAAATCTTCCTGCAGGAATAATCTATATTGACGAAATAATCCTTGAAGATGCTGTTTTAATGTACAGAATAAACGCTGGAACTGCACTGGAATTTTCAAGGCCGGGCACGCTTGTTTCTGCAGGGAGCATTCCCATACTGGAAAATTTGGAAATTTCCTCCGCTGTTGAATCGGAAGGACGCTCAGGAATCGACGTACAGGATAATATGTTATCAGGCAGTATGTTCAACAGGACAAAGGCATCCATTACAATTCTGGAAACAAAAGTTTCAGGCAAGCTTGCGTTTACTGCCGCAGAGGATACGTTTTTATGGAGCGCAGAACATGATATATCAAGGTCGTTTGGAGCATTTTCTGTAAGGGAAATGTTTTACGCATCTCCTCTTTCAAACTCTGCGCGCCATGGCGTAAACTTGTCTTTTAATTCTGATTTTCATGCAAGGTTTGACGCAGATGCCCTGTATGATTTTTCAAAATTAAGACAGAGATGGAGTTTAAACACAGGATACAGAAATCAAAATGTATTAATCCCTGCGGTAACAATCGCAGCAGAAGCTGTCTTTACAGGCAATGAAGAAATTGATGAAAATGAAAATTACAGCGATCTTTGGTTAAGATCATTTCTGCCTCTTGTTCCCGATATTGGAAGCGGCACGGATACAAGAAGAACCCAGTCTCAGATTATTTTAAATCAAAGAACAAGACCTGTTGGAGCTATTATTACTCTTGCAGGCAATACAAATTATACAGAAGCTAACAGGCTTACACGTTCTGAAAGCTCCCTTTTTTTTGACATTCCTGTAGTGATTCAAAGAACAAATTTTAATTTAAGATACGGAAGAGGCTTTAAAAAGCACCTCTTTCTTCAGGGAGAAGATGTATCAGATGATATAAATAAACTTGCAGAAAGTATAAACGATTCACTGCCCTTATGGGGTGTTATTCCGTTTTATTCGCTTTTTGCAGGAGAATTAGACAGGGCAATGGATGCATCCCTTCTGCATTCACCTTCATCTGAGTATTCGCAGTATACATCTTTTAATGATCATTTCAGCGCAAGGCTTCTTTTGCCTCCCCGTTATGATACAAGCGCATTTTTAGTGCCTTCAAGAATATCTTTCCGGATTGAAAGAGCGCTTGAGCAAAAAATGGATACAAGAACTGATACATTAAATCTCGGAAGCGGGATTGGTTTTTCAGCCCTTAACATGTTCGGCGCAATGGGGTATACTCCCGTTTTTAAATTTTATCAAAGCGATGAATATTCCCATGGCGTAGAAGCTGCTGTTATCATTCCAAAAAATGAGGATTTCTCATGGAGAATGCAGTCTGTTTCAAATGCCGGCTTCAGGGGATTTACAGGGGGAGTATTAAACTTTACAAATACGCTTACCCTTCGCTCCGGCGGATACTGGATTGAAAATTTTAACGCAGGGTGGGAAACGCCGACAGTTAAAAGCATTTTAAGCGTATTCTATGATTTTATGACTTCTTCTATAGAAGGACAGGGTGAATGGATAAATCTCTCATCTTTGTTAAACTCAAATTATGAACAATTGCGAAGGGAAAGCCTTGAAATAACCCTTGATAGATCAGGTGATTTCATGAGCTGGAGCATTACAGCAGGACATGAAGAGATAGTAAGAATTTTGGGAAGATTGAATTTTACTACTTTTATAAAACTGAGGTTTAAAGAAAACCTTCAAACAAAAATATTTACATTCGATGCGCGGCTTGGAACCACATTAAGGGTCAGTTTCTAGGTCAGGCTCAGAAACATTTGCAGTTGCAGGTGCAGTTCTAGCACTTGCAGAAGTATTTCTCATATTGTTGATTATACTGCGAAGTTCATCCCTGTTTGTTCCGCTTACCCTGCGTGACAATTCTTCGACTGCCGCAATATCGTTAAAGCCGTCTGCGACAGCGCCCTGCAATTCTGTAATCCCTTCGGTGTTGCTGCCGTCCGCTATTAAAAGAACCCTTGCAAGAGCAAAACGCACATCAGATCTCTTTGGGTCTATGGAAGCCGGGGAAGTATCAGAGAAGGCCTTGCGGAATTCTTCAAGGGCTCTTGCATACAATTCATGGGATTCAAGAACGACGGCATACTCGAATCTGACCTTGGCGTCTGTGTGACTTGAAAGCCATAATGAAAAATTGTCAATCGCTTCAATCTTTTTTTGAGCTGCCTGGGTACGCGCATAAAGTAAAAGGTTATCTTTGTTTTCATGCAGTGCATCAGGATATCTTTCAAGGACTTCTTCGCTTTCTGTATAGCGTCCCATTGCAAATAGAACAAGCGCATGATTATAGCCGCTGTCTGCGCTTTCCGGCACAAGGGCAAGCAGCCTTGAATAATGTTTATCCGCAGCTTCAATATCACCAATCATTATTTTTGTATAGGCAGCCGCTCTTAATGCAATTACATTATCAGGATCTCTTCTTAGAATACTTTCAAAATATCTTGAGGCCTCTTCGTATCTTTGTCTTTCAAATGCAAGACGTCCAAGGTTGTAGGATGAAGCAGTCATTGTTCTGTCCGCAGACCTTGCCCTGTTAAGCCATTTTTCGGCATCTTCGAATTTCCCAAGATCAAAATACGCCATGCCGATTAAATAATATTCTTCCGCCGTAACGGCAGTGCCGGCGCAGCCTGATATAAAAGGAAAAAAAAGGCAGAATATGATTAATAAAAAAATGTAAAAACTTTTTTTCATTTTTTGCGCCCAAAAACGGTATTTTCTATTTCGATGTATTGCGAACGGTAGATATCTGCAATTGTACTCCCGTAATCGCAAAGCAGTTGTATGATATTTCTTGGATTTATGCTGCTGTCACATCCGTTAATACGATCCCCGGCATCTCCAAGGCCCGGCATGATATACGCATTATCATTTAAAGCGCCGTCAATCCACAAAGTATAAACATCGCAGTTATCAAGTGCTCTTACAATTCTTAAAGCGCCCTTGAGCGCGGAAATAATATTAAAAAAGATGACAGATTTTGGCTTGACTCCTATTTTTATAAGATACTTAATTACAGTAACAAGGCTTCCGCCTGTAGCGTTCATTGGATCTGCAAATATTAAATCACGCCCGTTAAGGGTATCTGGATCAAAAAATGATTTATCAAGATCCAGAATGTATTCCATGTTATTTTCATTTTTACTGTCATTGCGGTATATTCTAAAAAGCGCAAAAGGCGTTATGTAACTGTTTGTTGAATATTCTTTAATTTCCTTGCTCATGATCATGGAAGGAAGCAGGGCTGCGCGCAGCATAACGCACATAACAGTGCTGCAGATATTACTGTCTACGTTTGCAATATTGTGAACTGCGTAATTTTGCACAGGATCTGTCACGGGAGTTTTTACGATAAAGTGATTTTTTAATGATGCATTATAAGTAAAAGCAAGCTTGAAAAGCATCTCATAGGCGCGCTGGGTATAATACACAAATTCCGTATTGCTTGTTTTTACATCGCGCAGTTTGGCAATTATACGGGATGCTTCTGAATGGTTTTCCCTGTGTGAATCAAATGAATAAACATGAATCCTTGGATTATTTTTGCATACTTCCTGCATAAAATGACCCATTTCACCGTAAATCCTGACAAGATCGTTATCAGCCTCTTTTATTCCTTTCTGTACCTTCGGGAAAATATCCATTGCTTTTTTATAAAGCAAACCGGCTTTTTCTATGTTATTCCTGTCATCGCAGGTCAGATAACTGTCAAGTTCTTCCGCTTTCAAAATAACCTTGTTCATGGAAACAGTATAATATCGGTTTACATGATGTGGCTAGTAGGTAATTCTAGTGTCCTGATTGACAAAAATCGCAAAAAGTTGGATTTTGATAGTATATGAAACAAATTCCTGTATTTTTGACATTGACAATAATCTGCGCTGTGTTATTCATAACATCTTCATGCAGAGACAATACAATGGGATCCGTAGAAAGGGAAGACCTTTTTTCGCTGGAAATCGGCCCAATGGAGGATCAGATAGCCCTTTACAGGCTTGACGGCAATAGGGGCATAAGGCGCATGGGCTTTACAATGCGCGACGGATTATTCTATATCGCAGACGGAAACAGCGGAAAAATTGTCCGCTATAATTCATACGGCGATTTACTTTTCATGATTTACAACGAAGAGACAAATCCTCCTCCTGTTACTTTAAAAACAAATATATCAGACGATGAGCAGGCCACACGCTGGGCGTATTCCTATCCCCTGGAAGAACCCGGCTGGATAACAGTGGATTCACGAAGGCATATTTATGTTGAAGACAGGCTTCCCTATAATCAGCAAAGATCTGATTCTGAAACAAGGGCCCTGCTCGATGGCATAATTTTACACTTTGATCAAAACGGGCGTTTTATTAACTATCTTGGCAGGGAAGGAATAGGAGGAAGCCCCTTTCCAAGGATTATAGGGCTTAATACTTCCATCAGGGATGAAATTGCCATAACCTGCCGCATACCTGAAGGCTGGGAAATATACTGGTTTAATTCATCCGGAATGCTTTTGTATCTTGTAAAAATCTCTTCAAGCTCAATTCCGGCTCTTGCAGACTGGCCTGATGCGCTTGCTGTTGTTGACAGCATAACATCCTCGCCGGATTCAAGAAATCTCTATATGAAGGTAAACTACAGCCGCGATACATTTGATCAATTGACTTATACCCGTACAGGCAGCGAACCTATTATTTCCGTTATTTGGACACTCAATATAGAAGACGGCACTTATACAGGATCTGTTGAAGTTCCTCTTTTTGAGATTATAGAAAATCCCCGTCTTCCCGGAGTGAGTGTATTTTATTCTGTTCTTGGCACTGCGCGTAACGGCAGAATGCTTCTTTACTTTCCTGTAGAAACAGGTTATTCGCTTCTTTTTATCGATACAAAATCAAGGGAACAGCGAAGGGGATTTATCCAGTTTTCCATTGATGAGCTTAGGTATAATGATTTCTTTCTTTCTGCAGACGGAATTCTTTCTGCGATGCTTGCTGACAATTTTTATGTTAAAATGGTATGGTGGCGTACAGACAGATATATAGGTACATCCGGCGAAGCGCCGTAAGGAAGGAAAGATGAATGACGATGAGAATGCTTCCGGAAAAAGGCCGAATGCAAAATATGCCTTAAGCTATGATAATGATACGCCGTCTGCGGATGAGGGGCTTACCTTTCATTATAACCGCGGACGAAGACTTTCAAATGCGCCGGTTGAGGTTCAAAATCTTTATAAAGAACAGAAGCAAAGCCGTTTTGGTATTTTTGGAGCTCTTGTTGCCGACAAGCCAAGGCGTTTTCTTTTAATAGTAATTGTTTTATTGTGCCTTGCAGTCTTAGCGCTTTCAAGATTTGGATATTTTGATACGATCCATGAATTTGACGGAAATAAAATTGATGTATCCGCAACAAAATATGAGGGTACAACAATAATAATTTTAAGGAAGAGCATAAGAAATGCAAATGCATATACAGGAGCTGTGGATATTGCAGTTTCTGTTCCGGCAGAGCCGGCGGACGGGGACTATCCTGTATTTTCCCACAGAATATTTTTTACCATGGAAAATGAAGAAGTCTACCGTTTTGCCGCTCCCTTTGACGAGATACAGCTATTAATGGTTTTGCAAAATGAAAATTCCTCTCTTCAGATGAAATTTAACCCGGATTAATTAATTATATACAAATATTAATTTAAAGCCCCCTTGACTAATTCCATTTTTACTGTTAATTATTATGTATGCCGCAATTGTATTTTTTATCCATTCTTTGCAATGGTCTAGCCGGGTATATATTATTCGCCGGCAATGATGATAATGAAGTTGATAAAACAAAATTTTCAATGAAAAACCCTACTTTTCACCTTGTTCTTGGTATTATAAGCGCTGTAACAGGAATTCTAAAACTTCTTTCCCCTTCATTTGACGGTATACTTATTCTTGGAGACCTCGTTCCTGCGATTGCAGGACTTGTTGCAGGTCTTTTACTTATCTTTGGCATTTATCGTCAGGATTTGTCTGCACAGGCAGGTGAGCTTGATCGTTTGGGTGTAAGCCTTTTAACATTCAGAAAACCAATCGGTATTGGACTTATGTCTATTGCCCTTATACATTTTCTTTTTCCGGCAGCGCTGTTCCTTTAGTATAAATTAAACTTTATCAGAAAACGTAAATCCGCAAGAGAAAGTCCCGCTCCAGAATCGTTTGCCGAACGTATGTAGACTTCAGAGTTTCCCTGTTTCCAGAAAGTAATGCCTCTTGTTCTGCCGATGTGCCTGTATGCAGCTTCAAGTGATAACTCAGCTTTGGATGCAAAAAAAGAAATTCTTGCCCTTGGCTCAATGAAAAGGCCGTAACTTGTAAAATCATGATAGATTCGATGTACCATATAAAGGTGATCATCTCTTGCCGCGCAATAAGTAAGAGGGCTGATTTGAAATGTTATATCGAATGTTAATGGATAAAAATAATTTGTGCCTGCTAAAAATCCTGCGGCAAGAAAGAGCCAGTCCTGCTGATAGCGGATCACTTCCCCGGAGAATCTTCTTGAATCAGGTCTGTCGTCAATAGGGTGATATCTTCCTGTGCTAATCCTTCTTGCGTATATTCCGTATCCGTCACTTCCCGAAAACGCAAAATGCATCCAGGAGCCGCTTAAGAATGGTTTTATATAAAAATAGGACATTAAAGGTATGGAAGCGCCGGCAGAGACATCAATCCAGAAAAATTTATTAGTCCTGTTTGTATGGCTTGAAAAATGAGTCAGATTACTGTTTTCTGTGGACATCCAGTCACGGTTTTCATGATTGCCCGAATCACCGGGAATGCCAATTTTGAAAGCCATGGAAGCGAAAACTCCCGGAGCGCTCATTATATTAGTCCTGCCAAAATCAAGCTGGAACCCAATATAAGATACCGGTTTCATCTCCCAGATTAGTTCGCTTAAATAGCTTCCCAATGTATTTGTCGGGTATACAAGTTCAAGAGCCTGGCCGTGTACAAAGCCGAATCCCGTACCGAATGAAAAACCATAGTTCTGCTGAGCGTCACAATTTTTTGGGTTTACTGCCGAAAATGTAAATAGCATGATGACTAAAAACGCTAAAACAGCTATATTTTTCATTAATATGAGAATAGCGATAAAACACGCTCTAGGTCAATTATGCCTTTTGTCCTGTATTATATTCATTATATGTTCCTGCGGGATTAACCGGGATGAAACTCCTGTGATTCCGCCTGAGACATCTCCTCTTTCAGGGGATTATATAGGTTTTGGCGTTATTACTTCATCATTTACGCATATAACATCCGATCCTTCCGAAGACAGCAGTTCTCTTGGTTATTTAAGGAGAGGTACTCTTGTACGGATTATAAGGCGGCAGGTTTTAAGAACTCCGGAAGGTTTTGTTTCATGGGTACTGACAGACGGCAATCATGATGATAATTTCCGCTTGTCCAATTCCATGACAGGCTGGTTAAAAGAAGAAGTCATGGATATCTATAATAACGAAAGTCAGGCAAGAACCGCTTCGGAGTCAATGTCAAAATGAATACGGTACTTCTTTTTATTGTGCCTCCTTTCGCGGGTTTTTTTATAGGCTATGTTACAAATGTAATTGCAATAAGGATGCTTTTTCGTCCGCTTAAAGAGATACGAATTTTCGGAATAAAACTTCCGTTTACACCGGGTATTTTACCGCGGCAGCGGAAGAAACTTGCAGTCAGTATCGGCGCAATGGTAGAAAGAGAACTCATAACGCCGGATGTTCTAAGAAAGCGTCTTGATAGTATCGATATTAAACAGTTTTCAATTATGGTTTGCGAATTTTTACGCAGAGATGATATTAAAAAGGAGCTGGAATCCAAAGGGCGCATCATGCTGCATAACGCGCTTTTTAATTTAAGCTCCCTGCAGAGATTTTTTATTTCCGCAGGCCAGTATGAAAAGACACTGGAAGAGAAAATGCCTCAAATAATAAATGAGTTAATACAAAGCCTTGAAAAATTACTGCAGGAAGACAGCATAAAAAAGAAACTGCTTGGCGCTGTAGACGGCCAAATTGAAAATATTCTTGCAGTACTGGATATAAAAACGCTTGTATCACAGAGAATTGACTCACTTGAGATGGAGCGCGTAGAGCGCATCATCCTTGATGTAATGGCGCAGCAGTTTAAATGGGTAGAATTATTCGGAGGCATTCTTGGTTTTTTAATAGGGCTTTTTCAAATAGTTATTATTCAAATCCTGCGTTGATTATTGTCCCAGCTGCCCGCATGCTCCCATTACAGAACGTCCCTTATGAAGACGCATTGTAACATTAAGATTGTATTTCTTCAGCATATGCTCAAAATTTTTAACATCATCCTTTGAAGGTTCACACAGAGGCAGCCCGTCAAACATAAGTCCTTCTACAGGATTCCAGGGTATAAGATTTATAACCGTATTTATTCCCTTTGAAAAATCCGCAATGGCTTTTGCGTCTTTTTCATTTGTGTTTAAGCCTTTTCGCCCTTTTAATGAAAGCAAGGGCACTTCAAGAGTAACTCTTCCGCCGCCGTTTAACTGAAACTGCATCAAGGCTTCCTTTATTTTATATAGAGGATTGCTCTTTGCAACAGGCATTAATTTCTGCCTTAGATCGTCATCGGCTGTGGTTAATGAAACAGCAAGTTTAAAAAAGGGGCCGTTCTGCGCAAGATCAATAATGCCCTCATAAATGCCGCAGGTAGATACTGTTATTCTGCGCAGAGAAAAATTAATGCCTTCTTTTTCGTTAAAAATACTGATAGCCTTTCTTAAATTGGCAAGATTTAAAAGCGGCTCTCCCATGCCCATAACGACAATATTGTCAATTATATGTCCTGTATTTTTATTGTTATTGTATAAATTCCGTAAATGAAGAAACTGTTCAACTATCTCCCTGCTGTCAAGATTGCGTTTAAACGCAAGGGCGCCTGTCTTGCAGAAAACGCAGGCGCAGGGGCAGCCCGCCTGTGTCGAAAGGCAGGCTGTAAGGCGGTTTTTCCCGTCGCTTAAGATAACAGATTCAATTTTTAAACCGTCTCTGAGCGTAAATATAAATTTTTTCGCTCCAATGTCAGAAATGGAGTCTTCGCGCTGAAGGGAAAAATCGTTATTATCATGGCAGCTTGAAAAGATTAAAAAGTTTTTATTTAATTCAGAGCGCAGATTTAGGGGAATATTTTTCATTTGTTCAAAACAGGAAGCGCCCTTAGTTATCCATTTATAGATCTGCAAAGCGCGGAAGCGGGGCAGGGGAGAAAGCAGTTTCTCAAGTTCTGCAAGGTTTAATCCTGCGATAGATATTTTTTCATTTTCCATTTTAAATTAAATGTTATCAAGCTTTTCAGAAATTTTCTCGTTTTTTATTCCGAGTTTCTGGAATTCTTCCAGAGCCTGTACAGCTTTGCGCCTGTCATTCATTTTTAAATAACAATCGGCAAGTTCAATATAAAGACGGTAATTTTTATTATCCTGCTGGATTAGCCTGTTAAAGGAAATTACAGCATCATCATGTTTTCCAAGTTCTCTTGAGAGCAGCGCAAGACCCATTACAGCATATGTATCAAATTCAATATTTAAAGCTCTTTCGTAATATAATTTTGCATTGTCAAAATCCTTTAGATTACGGTAGGCATCGCCTGTGCGGGTAAGAATCATTTTGTTTTTCGGATCATGTTCAAGGATACGGTTCCAGTACTCAAGGGAATTTTCAATCTGATTGAGTCCGCGGTAACAGTCGGCAAGCCCGAAGAGCGCATAAAAGTTCTGGTTTTCCCTTCGCAGAGCCGCTTCAAAATAAGCTATTCCTTCTTTGAATGTTTTTAATTTCCTGTGGCAATTTCCAATTGATGTAAGGACGCGGATATCAACATTGCATTTGTCCTGCGCTGCGTTATTTAACATCTTTTCCCAGTAAAAAAGAGCTTCCTTGTATTCCTTAAAATCATAGTGTAAATGACCAAGTCCGATAATCGCATAGGGATTTGCCTCTTCCATTAACAGAACTTTTTTATATGTGTTTTTTGAATTGACAAAATCACGAACCTTGCGGTATGCATCCGCTATTCTTGTAAGAACTGTTATATTTTTATCATCATGCAGAAGGTATTGTTCCCAAATCTCAATTGCTTTTTGATACTGATTTAGCACTTTATAACAGTCGGCAAGGCCGAAAAGAGCGTAGTTGTTTCCGGGATGGTGAGCAAGGCATCTTTGATAATATTTTACAGCATCGCGTATTGACCCGTTTTTCCTTGTTGCATCCCCAAGCCCTACAAGGGCATAATTGTTATTTTCGTCTATTAAAAGAATATTTGTAAAACAGTCTATTGCTTCGCTAACTCTGTTTTCTTTTAAAAGCTGATAACCATTTTTGGAAATATCAGTTATTTTTTGCGATTCCGATGATGATAACGAAGTGTTTTCATTTGCAGGTTTTGCCTGTCTGCCTGCATTTTCCATATCATCAGACATTTTTTACTTCCTGTTCATCATCATGAATTAAACCTTGCAATAAAATCCCAAGCTTCTCTATTAAAGGTTCAGATTTTTTTTTGTCATGCGCCAGGTAGAACATCCTCAGCGCTTCAAGAGGCCTGTTATTGAATATGTAATAATCGCCGACTCTGGAAAGTCCGTCTGAATATCCTGTTGTCATAAAAATTCTTTTTGCGTTTTCTATATCACCTTCATTAAATTTTTGATTTCCTTTCCGGTTCAGAGCTGCTTTTAAAGAACTATCTACATTGGCAGGTTTTGTTATTCTTATAAATGCATTGTTATCGTCAAATTTTTCCAGTATTTTTTTATCTATACTTTTCATTTAGGTTATATTATAGGCTTTTTTTATGAAATAAACAAGAAGAAATCCACAACAGACCTTCCATATTCGCGTGAATCCGTTTTCTTCAGATTTGGAATTTCAAATTTTAAATAATCAGGTCTTGGACGGTGAATTAATATACGGCTTCCGTTTGAAACAATTGCAGAGGATGCAATATTCATAACTAATTCCCATTTAAAATTATACGGAAAAGGCGGATCCATAAAAATAATATCAAATGATGTTTTTGCGCGTTTTACATAAAGTTCAGCAGGCATAAAACGGCAGTTAATCCGTGTTGGGGAAATGGATACATTTTCCAAAAGTATTTTTCTTTTTAATTTATCCTGCTCAACAGCTTCAACCACAGATGCGCCGCGGGAGGCCGCTTCCAGCGCAATTATCCCGGAACCTGTAAAAATATCAAGAAATGAAAGGCTGGATATATCTCCAAGACAGGCAAACACCGACTCTCTCATTCTGTCCATGCTTGGTCTTATCTCGCTGTCTCCGTGGGGGACGGACACCCTTCTTCCGGCAAGAATACCGCCTGTAATCCTCATACTGCAAGTTTAAATCATGCGCTGCCAAGAAGGCCGTTTAATTCCGCGTGGCTTACCACAGGTTCTGAAATTGATTGTTCTGACGGAACATATGAATTTTCAATTAGTTTTTTTCGTTTTTGACTGTCGGTTTTTAACCTGGCAACAAGTACAGGGACTTCAGGAAAAAGATTGGGAGTAAAAAGACTTGAATTGCCTGAAATTTCATTTAATAATTGCCCGTACTGCCATTCTGTATCAAGAATATTATCAGCTTCCGCCTCTCTGTCAAGGAATTTAAGATTAGCGACAAACTTTTCCGCAAGCATGTTTAAAATGCTGTTTATAAACTCAAGATCGTCCATGGTTTGACGGTAAAAAACATCGGCATCTGTATCCAGCTGCATTAAATCCCGGATCATTCTTATTCTGACATTCAGGATAAATAATGTATCTTCAAAATTAATTCGTTTATTCATAGTATTACTTCTATAATATCGGCATTAAAATGATTAGTAATTAGTAAAGGATTTTATGTTTATATTCACTAATATAGAGCTATAATGTCATTATAATGCAAGAAATGGACACTATTCAAGGGTAGTTGACAATATGTCGATATAATTCTTATACTGACAATGAGGGTAAGAGGAGGGACATGGCCGCGCCGCTGCAATTAGCATTCGTTAATTTTGCCGCGACCTCGTATATTATTGTCGAGGGCAAACGGAATGCAGACAGATTTTTTATAATCCGCTCAGGAAAGGTGAGGCTCTCCAAGGAAGTACAGATTGTTGCAGAGGAGCAAGGCGATACGCTTGGTCCCGGAGATTTTTTCGGTGTCGTTTCAACCATGTCAGGGCATAGCCATATTGAGACAGCGCAGGCTCTTACAGATGTTACCTTAATTTCAGTACAAAAAGATCAATTCAGCCAGCTTATCCAGAACAACGCGCCTGTAGCAATGAAGATTATTTTGCAATTCTCAAAAAGAATGCGCTATCTTGACGAAGCTCTTACAAGACTTACATTAAAAAATAACGCGGCAGAGGATCCAAGCCATATTTTTCATGTTGCTGAATATTATGTAAAACAAAATCAGTTTAGTCAGGCATTTTACGCTTATCAGAAATATGTCAAGTGCTGTCCCAGAGGTGATAATGTTGCCGGCGCCGTAGAAAGAATGAAAAAAATAGCTCCCTATGTCAAGGACATTCAACAGCCCTTTAATCCAAGCGAAAATATAAGAGCCTTTAAAAAAGATCAAATTGTTTTCTGTGAAGGGGAGCCCGGAGATGAGCTTTTCATAATTCAAAGGGGCTCTGTTAAAATAATTAAAATAACAGATAATAAAGAAATTTTACTTGCCGTTTTAAAGCAGGGTGATATTTTCGGTGAAATGGCTCTTTTAGAATCAAAACCACGCGCGGCAGGCGCTGTCGCATATGAAGATTGCCAGCTTATGGCTGTTAACAAAGAAAACTTCCAGCAGATGATTAAGAGCCAGCCCCAGCTTATTGCGCGCCTTACAACCCTGTTATCGGAAAGGATATGGCTTATTTACAGACAGCTTGCGAATACTCAGATAAACGAACCTCTTGGCAGGATGTATGATATGCTTCAAATACAGATTGACAAGAAAAAAATAGATGTTGCAACTGTTACTAACTATTCCTTCGATTTTGGAATTAAAGAACTTGCAAACATGGTTGGGCTTTCCCAGGGGGATATTACCGTAATAGGCAGAAAATTACTTGAAAATAAAACCTTCCAGATTATGAATGACAAGCTCTTTGTAAGGGATGTAAAGGAAATTGCAAAGCAGAATGCATATTACCGTAAAATGCAGCAGCTTGAAAAAACCCGCCTTGGAAATAAACTTATTAGCTAAAAAACCTTAACTTTATTTTTGATAAAGAGAAAAATCCACCGATAATTAAAGTAATGAACTATAAGTTGCTTATTTCAGCTGTTTTATCCGCCTTAATCATTTTGCCGGTATACGCGCAGGATGTACAGGAGTTATCCGTTTCGCAGGATGATGCCCTGCCAAGGCAATTCCGGCAGCTTTCACTTGGCATGAATCTTGATGATTTAAAGGAAAACCTTTCCCGGGACGGACTTTTTTTGTTCAGAGGCGACAGAGATGTTTCCTTTCTGCCTGCAAGAGAACAAAGCCTTGTAGAAACTCAGGGTAATTCATTTATAAAGCGCGCGTTTTTTCAGTTAAGAGACGGAGAAGTGTTTATAATGTCCTTCACTCTTAACACAGAAATAATTGATCATTATTCTGTATTTAACCAGTTTACTGAAAAATACGGCACTCCTTCCTATCTGGATCCAAGAATGGTAATATGGGAAACCGAGGAAACAAGGGTGGCAATAGAAAGACCTCTAACCGTAAAATATATTGACAGGCTTGTATTTAATGACATTATAAATGAATCAGGCCTTGTTGAATCGGGGCAGGTTCGCCTGCGCCAGGATTTTTTAAATGAGTTCTAGCAAAAAAAAAAGTAATAAGAGCGCCTGCGCTGTATGCATATTTCTTTTTCTCTTTATTCTTGTTTCATGTAATTCAAAAAAACTTGCAATAAGAGAAATCCCGATACAAAGAGACGGGCAGATTATAGCAGTTGTCAAAGCTGAGATTGCGCGTACCTCAGAAGAAAGAGCTCAGGGGTTGATGTTCAGGAAGGAGCTTCCTGACGGAGAGGGAATGCTTTTTATTTTTGAAGCAGACCAGGTTTTGTCATTCTGGATGAAAAATACATATATCCCCCTTTCAATAGCATATATAACTTATGACGGAAGGATTGTGGATATCAAGGATATGTATCCGCATGATACATCATCTGTTGTTTCCAGCCGGTCAGTTCGTTATGCGCTTGAAGTTCCGCAGGGCTGGTTTACAAGAGCGGGAGTGCGGCAGGGCGATACAGTAATAATTCAGGATTAAAGCGGCAGTGCTTGTTATATAATAATTGTAAAAGAAAGAAAATAGATTATAATTAAATATGAAGGGGTTTGTTTGTGTTTAAAGGATTAACTAACAGAGTGCAGCGGCTTCTTTCCACAAATGCCCAGGAAGAAGCCAAAAGATTTAATTCCGATCAGCTCCTGCCGGAGCATATAATTATTGCAATACTCAAGGACGGCGGCGGCACAGCCTGCAAAGCTCTCATGTTCCTGAGAATAGATACAAATGAGTTCAGGCACATCCTTGAAAGTTCAATTCCAAGAATCCCGGGGCTTATTATCCGCGGCGAAGTGCCGCCTTCAAAACGCACAAAAAACATGCTTGATATAGCTACAGAAGAAGCAAGAACAATGGGAAGCGACTATCTTGGCACCGAACATCTGCTTTTTGCCGCAATGAGGGAGCAGGATTCAAGCGTACAGGTTTACCTTAATCAGCGCGCTGTTGACACAGACATGATGAGAGTAATAATTCAGACAACATTTAATCAGCCGGCGTTAAGAAGTATTCCTGAAGACAGGTATCAGCCCTTTTATGTTCACAGGGAGCGCATTTCCAATAAGGCCGGCATTGACATGGAAAGACATCCAAGAATCAAACCTGCAACTTATCCTGTTTTGACTCCGGTTCTTGACAATTTTTCACGGGATCTGACAGCTATTGCAAGAGCGGGCAAGATGGATCCTGTTGTCGGAAGGAAACCGGAAATAAACCGCACTGTAAGAATCCTTGCAAGAAAAACAAAAAATAACCCTATTCTGGTTGGAGAGCCTGGTGTTGGGAAAACTGCAATTGTAGAAGGACTTGCACAGCTTTTGGTAAGCGAAGCAGTTCCCGATGTATTGTCAGGCAAGCGCATATTGTGCCTTGATTTGGGCCTTGTAGTGGCCGGAACAAAGTACCGCGGAGAGTTTGAAGAGCGGATAAAAAAGATATTGCGGGAAGTAAGCCAGGCTGGAAATATAATTTTATTTATTGACGAGATTCATTCGATTATCGGAGCCGGAGGCGCGGAAGGAACACTTGATGCTTCCAACATGCTTAAGCCCGGACTTTCGCGCGGAGAAATACGCTGCATAGGCGCTACAACCCTGTCTGAATACAGAAAACATTTTGAAAAAGATGCGGCTCTTGAGCGCCGTTTCCAGGCGGTAATAGTACAGGAGCCTTCCTTTGATGAAACTTTGGAAATATTAAAGGGCATTCAATGCAAATATGAAGATTACCATCAGGTAAAATATTCACAGAGCTCTGTTGTGTTATCTGCAAAACTTGCGCAGCGGTACATAATGGACAGATTTATGCCTGACAAGGCAATTGACATTCTTGATGAATCAGGCGCAATGCGGAAAATGGAAAACTGCGAACAGCCGCCTGAAATTGCAAAACTTGAAGATGAGATAATAAAGTTATGCGATGAAAAAAACGCATTTGTCAGCGCGCAGGATTATGAACATGCAGCGGAGGTCCGTGACAAAGTCCGGATGTTAAAATCACGCCTTGAAGATGCGCGCCTTCACTGGGAGCGCGCCTGCCGGAATGACAGGCCTGTGGTTACAGAAGATGATGTACGCCGTATTGTAACAGAGGCAACAGGAATTCCTGTAATGCATCTTGAAGAAAAAGAAAATATAAAGATTCTGCAGATAGAAAACGAACTTAAAAATTGCGTAATAGGGCAGGAGACTGCAATCAACCGTATAGCGTCAGCCATAAAACGCTCAAGGGCCGGAGTTTCATCTTCCCGCCGCCCATTGGGCACCTTTATTTTCCTTGGTCCGACAGGTGTTGGAAAAACTCTTTTGGCCCGTAAACTGGCAAAGTTTTTATTCGCGCATGAAGATGCTCTTGTCAGGATAGACATGTCCGACTTTATGGAAAAGCACAATGCATCGCGTCTTACAGGAGCGCCTCCGGGATATATTGGTTATGAAGAGGGCGGAATGCTCACAGAAAAAATACGCCGAAATCCTTACAGGGTAATTTTGTTTGATGAAATAGAAAAGGCGCACAATGATATTTTTAATATCCTTTTGCAGGTAATGGAAGAAGGAGAGCTGCGGGATTCACTGGGGCACAATGTTAATTTCCGCAATACAATAATTATCATGACAAGCAATGCAGGCGTGCGTGAAATTACAAAGGACTCGCGCCTTGGCTTTGCCTCAGGCTCGGGGCTTATGAATACAAGTGAAATTGAGTCTGCCGCAATGCAGGAGTTTAGAAGAATTTTCAGCCCCGAGTTTATAAACAGGGTGGATGAGATAGTTGTTTTTAACCCGCTTGCACAGAAACAGATAGAAACAATTCTGGATATTGAACTATCAGAACTAAACAGCCGTCTTGCCGAGCAGGATTACAAATTAAAACTGACATCTGCCGCAAAGCAATTGCTTGCGCAGAAGGGGTGGGATCAAAAATACGGCGGAAGGCCTCTGCGCCGTACCATTCAAAAAGAACTTGAATGTCCCCTGTCAGAGCTTATTCTTGAAGGCAACCAGAAAAGCGGAACGGTTTTTACAGCAGATGTAAAAAACGCAAATATAAGAATAAGGGTAAAAAGTCCTGTTAACGTTAAAGAAGAGCAGCTGGTGCAAAACCTCTAGAGTTTTTCCCATTCATGAATAAATCTTAACGCATACTGCTGAATTCCCGCAAAGTATGTGTCTATAAACTGCGCAAGCTCTGTTCCTACATATCTGTAATGCCAGCATTCCCATGAGTATCCTGTAATTTCCTCATAGCCTTCGGGATATGACAATGACCAGCCAAAACGCGAAGCATTAGCTGCAAGCCAGCGTCCTTCGTTTGTAGCGGCAAATGCGTTTGTAATGCAGCCGAAATCAAGGGCAAGCCCAAGCTGATGCTGACTGTGCCCTGGACGGGCGGAAACCCTGTCGGCAGCCTGCCTGCCTAAATTGTTAACATGCCGCCTGTAAACCTGATCCTGGTAATCGTATGAGCGGTAAGCAGAAGATGCCAACAATGTTAATCCTTCAAGCCTGGCGGAGGCGGCCATTTTTTCAAGGCCTTCCTGCGCAGCATCTCTTAATAAAAGCCCCTGTCTGTTTATTCTGTAAGAGGCGTTTTTAAGTTCAACAAGATCCAATGGAATGTAATCAGAGGCAAGTGAATTGTTTTTGTCTACAAGAATCCTCAAATACGGATCTTCCTGTAAAATAAAAAAAAGTTCGGTAATAAAAGAAGGGTTGGAAATTTTTTCTTTAATGTCTGCGTTTATGTAATCCGGAAATTGAGAATTTGAATGCGCCGATAAAAGAAGCGGATAAAAATCAGGTTCATCTGTCATATAGGAATCCTGAATATCATCATTTTTATAAGTTAAAGAAACCTGCCTGCTTTTTACACAGGAGAAAAGAAGCAGTATAAAAAGAAATAGGGAAAAGAAGCGCAGCAATTATATAACTGTCCCCGGATATAAAATTGTATTTTTTGGAATAACGATGATTCCATCTACAATATAGTAATGACCGTAATTGCCGTCTGTGCGTTTTATGTCGTCTACTCCGATACGGCAGCCTTCGCCGACACAGACATTCTTGTCAATAATAGCGCCTTTTATAATGGCGCCTCTTCCAATTCCTACATTGGGAATCCTGGCTTCGGCATTTTGATTTTTTTGTATTTCAGTTTCGTAATAGTCCGCGCCCATACAGACAACGCCGTTAAGGCTTGAACCGGTTTCGATGATAGTACGAATACCGACAATTGAATTTGTAATATTTGCATTTGTTATGATACAACCTTCTGCTGCAATAGACTGGTTCATGTTGGAGAAATTCATTTTTGAAGGCGGAAGGTTGCGCATATGCGTAAATATGGGTTTATGTTCATCATAAAAATCGAAACGCGGCTTTAAGGTAGTTAATTCAAGATTGGTGTCGTAGAAATTTTTAATGGTTCCGATATCTTCCCAGTAACCGTCAAAAAGATATGCATTTACCTTGAGTTTATTAATGGCGGCAGGAATTACCTCTTTTCCAAAATCGGTAAGTTCATTGGAAAGACAATCATCCATTGCTTTTGCATTAAAGACATAAATACCCATGGAGGCAAGGTAACAGTCATCTTTATTTTTTTCTGTTAAAAGCTCCGCAGGCGCTTTATAATCTGATATGTCTTTTGCAGGACCTGGTTTTTCAAGGAACTCTGTTATCTGATTTTTTTATCTACTTTCATAATTCCAAGATCGCTTGCATTATCCCTTGTGACGCCGGTGCAGGCAATGGTAATTGCAGCCTGGGAATCAATATGGCTTTTTAGGAGTTCCTGCAAGTCCATTCTGTAAAGCTGGTCACCGGAAAGAATCATGTAATATGAAGGGTTTTGCGTTCTGAAGTGAGGAAAGTTTTTGCGGACAGCATCGGCAGTTCCTTCATACCAGCCGGAATGTTCGAATGTCTGTTCGGCTGCGAGAATCTCGACAAAGCCGTTTGTAAAAGAATCAAAAACATAGGTCTGGCCTATATGAAGATGAAGGGAAGCTGAATTAAACTGGGTAACAACATAAATTTGTCTTAAATTGGCATTTATACAGTTGGAGATGGGAATATCGACAAGACGATACTTGCCGCCGAAGGGAACAGCAGGTTTTGAACGGAATTGTGTTAATGGAAACAGACGGGTTCCCTTGCCGCCGCCTAAAATTATAGACAAGACCTCGGACATATAATCCACCTCCAATTTGCTTCGATTTTATTAAATTATTCAGTTTTTGTCAATCATGGCATTTTATGACTTTTTAGCATTTTTAACGAAAAATCAATTAAAAATGCAGGTTTTAAAAAATTAAAAGAGTAATATTGCTTTTTTTTATTTTTTTCACATAATTAAAATCATGTACGATTACCGTGAACCATGGAAAGAAAAAATAGCCTCTGTTATAAATGCGCTTTTACTTGAGAATGGAATTAATGAAAGTGTAAAAAATGAGCAGATAACCGCAGAAAATCCGCCTAATCCGGAAATGGGTGACATTGGTTTTCCGATGTTCAGTTTTGCCAAAACACTGCGAAAAGGGCCTGCGCAGATTGCGCAAATTGCGGCGCAAAGGCTTTCAAAAAGCGGCAATGAAAAAATAGAGGCTCAAGGACCCTATCTGAACATACGCCTTGATCGAGGGCAAACATCAAAAATGATTTTAAATGATGTTTTTGCAAAAAATAAAAATGACGGATTTATTTTTGGCAGGCCCGGTACGATGACAGGTAAAAAAGTAATGGTTGAGTTTTCAAGCCCCAATACAAATAAACCTTTGCATCTTGGTCATTTGCGCAATGACGTACTTGGAGAGAGTATCTCAAGAATTATCGAAGCATGCGGCGCAAAAGTTCGCAAGGTTTGCATTATAAATGACAGGGGAATTCATATCTGCAAATCAATGCTTGCTTACAAGGAACACGGACAGGGTAAAACGCCGGAATCGGAAGGAAAAAAAAGCGATCGTTTTGTCGGAGATTTTTATGTTTTGTTTAATAATGATCTGAAAAAAGAAGAAGAACTTATAAAGGCAAAAAAGGAAAATGATACTGAAGAAAATCAGGCTCCGTCAATCAAGAAAGCTCAAGGCTTGTTAAGAAAATGGGAAGCAGGAGACAGTGAAACTGTTGAACTCTGGAAAAAAATGAACGGCTGGGCAATAGAGGGAATGAAAAAAACCTATGAGAGAACAGGTATTTCCTTTGACAAATATGATTTTGAAAGTGAAACATATATGCTTGGCAGGGAAGAAGTCTTAAAGGGTCTTGAAAAAGGAATATTTTTCCGTCAGCAGGACGGGTCTGTTGCAGTTGATTTAAGCGAAGAAAAGCTTGATAAAAAAATACTTTTACGAAGCGACGGAACATCAATATATATTACACAGGATTTTGGAACTGCAATAAACCGGCACAAGGACTGGCCGTTTGACAAGTTAATTTATGTTGTCGGCTCCGAGCAGCAGTACCATTTTAAAGTGCTTTTTATCCTTCTTGAAAAACTTGGATACACCTGGGCAAGGGATCTGCATCACCTTTCTTATGGCATGGTAAATCTCCCTGAAGGTAAAATGAAAAGCCGGGAAGGAACCGTTGTTGACGCTGACGATTTAATTGACTCTCTTCGTGATATGGCGCTTGAAGAGATCCGCGAAAAAGGAAGGGAAGAGGATGTTGGAAATCCCCTTCTTGTAGCTGAAAAAATCGCTCTTGGCGCTCTGCATTATTTTTTACTGCAGACAAGTCCTCTAAAGGATATGCTTTTTGATCCGAAAGAATCTCTTTCCTTTACAGGAAATACAGGCCCCTATTTGCAGTATATGGGCGCCCGTATTTCTTCCATGCTGCGAAAAGCGGGAAAAGATGCAGATAACAAAAACTTTGACGCTGATTATTCTCTTCTTATAACGGATGCAGAATGGAGTCTTGTTAAAACGCTTGCAGAATACAATCAGGCTGTAAGCGAAGCTGCTCAAAACATGGATCCCTCACAGATAGCAGGGTATTTATATGAGCTTTCAAAGGCATTCAGCCGTTTTTATCATGAATGTCCGATTCTAAATTGCGATGATAAAGAACTTTCAAGGGCAAGACTTGATCTTGGCAGAGCTGTTATGTACATATTAAAAGATGCGTTTCATCTTGCATGCATTCCGTTTTTAGACGTTATGTGATTTGTTTAAAAATGCAAGGGATACGCTGCCCTGGTTAAAGTAAAGGGTTTTATCTTCGTTATCTATTTTTATTATACAGCGTCCAACAGGATCTATTCCTTCAAACAAGCCTCTGGCAAGAATCCTGCATGGTTTATCAGTCAGGTTTTCACCTGCAGCAGGCTCAAAAACCGCAACTTTGGCGCCGATGCAATCGGCTGACGAGTTCCAAAAAGAAGAGAGAGCCCTGTTTCCCTGCGTGTAATCCGCGCTGGGAGCAAAACTTGTTTTAACATCCTGTATTTTTTCAAGTATTATTTTTAAAACATCACGCCGGGATATTTGCTTTCCCGTTATTTCCGAACAGCTTGTTGCTTTTATGGAAGGGGCCGGATTATTAATATTTACTCCTATTCCGCCTGTAAGCCATGTCAATAAATCTCCCTCTCCTGAAATCTCTGTTGTAATTCCTGCTATCTTCCGGTTATTAATATAAATATCATTAGGCCAGCGAAGAAATGCATTTTTACCGCAAATGGATGTAATGCTTTGGGCAACTGCTATTTGCATAACAAGCTGAAAAATGGTGTAGTCTGCAATTGTAAGACGGGGTCTTTCAAGTATAGAAAAAAAGAGGCCTCCATTGCGTGATACCCATGTTCTTCCGTTTCTTCCCCTGCCTGCGCTTTGTTTTTCCGCAGAAATTACAGCGCTCTTAACCTGGCGAAGAGCAAGCTCCCTTGCCCTGTCCATGGTGCTGCCTGTATTTTTATAATGATAAAAAAGACTCTCTTTTTCGCCGAATTCCCAGGGAAACAAAAAATCCTTTTCTTTCTGCGGATCAAGGCAGTAACCTGTATCATTTGTATCTATGCAATAGCCGTTTTTTAAAAGCGATTGAACTGTTTTCCAGACTGCAACGCGGGATATGCCCATAATTTTGGCAAGAGCGGTGCCGCTTAAGAACTCTCCGCCTTTTTCCCTTAGCAGTATAAGGAGTAAAGCTTTACTTGATAATCCGCCTTCTTTTTTTATCATTTTACCCTTCATAAAAATTATATCATATATAATAAAGTTATAAAAAGAGTTTAAAAGTTTTCTCTTGCTTCAATTGCAATTGCTTTTTTTGCCGCTTTTTCAAAGCTTAAAGAGATTAGAACAAACAATAGAGTCTTTATTTTTAGAAGTCCTTCTCTGCCGGCGCGCGCTTTCCATGAAAGATTAAAAGCCTGCCAGATTGAAAAGATTTCCGGAATAAAACAGATAAAAAGCGATATAGTATTTGAAAAAGACGGATGCCCCGGGATTTTAAGATTCTTTCTTATAAAAACTTCGATATTATTAAGGCTGTATTTTAGTTCGACAGAGCTTGTAGTGCGGAATAATAATGCAGATAACTGTACTATAAAAAAAAGACGAAAAGCAATCTGAATGAAATCAATGCGGGGTATAAAAATCTGTAATGATAAATTACTGTAATTTTCCGTTAAAAGCGAGAAAACAGAAAGGAAGTACATTAAAATTGCGTAAATGAAAACCGGTTTTAGATCAGTTAATTGTTCGCGTAACAATATGCCGCAATAAAAACCTGCTGTAAAAGCCGCTGCAATTCCCGGTAAAAGCCATAGGGGGGGAAGATATATGCACATAATCGAGAGGAGAACAAAAATGAGTAGTTTTAATAATGCCGGAAATTTATGCAAAGGCCCCTTTACAGTTTTATATTTAAAGATTGTCTCTTTTACCATATAAGATCCTTTAACGCTGCGCTGTAATCACTTAAAGTTTTAAGACAGGCTCGCTGTGTTTCTTTTAATGGATGATGAATGCACCATGCTTCCAGATTCTGCATAAGCGCTTCTTCGGCTGTGCCGTCAAAGACTTTTTTTCCTTTGTAAAGCGCAATAAAACGATTGGCTATGGACATGCATTTTTCAAGTTCATGGGTAAGAATTATAATTGTAAAGCACTCTTCCTTTAATTTTTTTATAAGCGTGTTTATCTGAATAATGCCGGGGAAATCCATGTTAGCGTAGGGCTCGTCAAAAATGATTAGCTTGTTAGAAGCATGATTTGCCATTGCCAATACACCGGCAACGGCAAGCCTGCGTTTTTCTCCTCCGGAAAGAGAGCGGGAAGGAAAATCTCCCCTTTTTTCAAGGCCAGTTTCCTTAAGAGCTGCATTTACACGAAGAATAATTTCATCTTTTTTCAGAGCCATGTTACGGGGGCCAAATGAAATATCCTCACGTACTGTCTCTCCAAGTATCTGGGCATCCGGCTCCTGAAATACAAGCCCTGCCTTTGCAAACGTTTTTACATTGCCGGAAGTTGGCTCTTCAAGCCCTGCTATGATAGACATTAAAAGGCTCTTTCCGCTGCCATTAGCCCCGGCGATAATAGTACATCCTTTATTTTTTATAGAAAGGGAAACATCGTTAAGAGCGTAAAAAAAACCATCTTTTACCTGTTCATCAAAAAAAATATTATCATTATTAACAGGAAAGCGTTTAGTAATATTATTTAAAATAATAATTTCTTTTTCCATAATAGTTATAAAAGATTATTTATATATTTAGCTGCAACAGGCCGCAGTTTCAGAGCAAGCGGAATGCTGATTGCAAGTTTCAGGATATCCCCTGGTATAAATGGAACAACACCGGCAAAAAAAGCGGATGCAAATGACATTGAGTTAAGATGCATCATGTAGAAAAGACCGCAAATTAAAATTAAGGAAAAGCCAAGAAATGAAGCAAGGGTTATTTTAAGCACAAGAGGAATGCATATTTTCCTTTCGCTTGTCTTTGGAAGCCCGCAGATAAGGCCTGCGCAAAGACTTCCTAAAAAATAACCTATAATATATCCTCCAAGCGGAGTTGAAAATGCTGCAGGACCCGGAATTACAAATACAGGAGCGCCGATTAATCCTGCTGTAATAAATATAAGAAGGGCAATACCGCCGTAAAAACTTCCAAGAACAGTTCCTGCAAGAACAACAAAAAGATTTTTAAATACAATAGGCACGCTTGCCACAGGAATAATAAAAAAAGAAGAGACTGCTATTAATGCGGCAAATAAAGATGCAAATACATAACGATTACGGATTTCTTTTAATTTCATGTTAACCTGCATTATATCATAGGTTAACGGTAATTGTCAATAAAAAGCCATGATTACAATGCAACCATGGCTTTTAAATATTAAAAGTTTTCTTTCTTGTTTTTTCTGAACGCTTCAAGGCACTCGCGTCTTAGAATGATTACAGAAACTCCATTTTGCATGATTTCATTTTTCATTTTTTCCGCGTTTTCATCAACAAGATTTGGTTTTGCTTCAAGTTCAACAATACGCTGCTGTGATACGCCGCAACCAATTAAAAGCCCCTTTAATTTATCGGAGGGCATAATGGTAGGCTGGCAGCCCGTCATTGCAACGCTTGAGTTATCAAGGATGATCAAAGTCATTGTCGCATTTGCGTTAACCGCATCTATTAATGCAGTAATACCGCCGTGCAGGAATGTGGAATCGCCGATTACAGCAATTGCATATTTTAAGCCTGAATCGGCGGCGCCCTTGGCCATACCTACGCAGGCGCCCATACAGACGATACTTTCAATTGCGTTCCAGGGAGGCGCAACACCCAGTGAATAGCAGCCAATATCAGAATTGATTCCAACGTCGGGATGTCCGGGACGGGGATCCAGCATTTTAACGGCTTTGTTAAGCGCATCGTAACTGTCTATGTGGGGACAGCCCTTGCACAGAACAGGAGGGCGGGGCGCAAGGTTTCCGGCATCAATATTGAGGGCTTTTTTAGGCGGAAGCCCCAGAACCATCCTTACGTTATCAGGATCAAGTTCACCTGCCTGAATAACAGGTTTTAACTCAGCTCCTGTAATGCCGAATACCCTCTGGGAGATAAAAGGCTGTCCTTCTTCGATAATAAGTATTTCCGATGCTTCATTGCAGAACTTTTTAATTGTTTTTTCAGGCAGAGGGTAGGCGCCGATATGCAAATGCATGGGAGCCTTTTTGCCCTTTTTTTTACGTATGGCTAAAAAGTCTTCCAAATTCTCTTCGTAGTAATTTCCTCCAAGTCCTGATGTTATAACCGCCAAATCATTATCGCCGCCTGTAAACTTATTTGCCTTGTTATCCTGTGACCATGCCTGAAGCAGATTCTGTTTTTCCAAGAGCGATACATAATTTTTTCGCGCAAATGCGGGAATTAATATCCATTTATTCTTTTCATTTGTTTTTTCTAATGGGTTTTGCGCTCTTGCCTTTGAAGGAATTACAGCGGCTCTTGAATGAGCCAAACGGGTTACAAGGCGAAGAAGGACAGGAAGATTAAACTTTTCAGATACATCGAAGGCTTCCCTTACCATGTCATATGCTTCCTGCTGATTGCGCGGCTCAAGTGTTGGAACCATTGCGAAGTTTGAATAAAAACGCGAATCCTGCTCGTTCTGGGAGCTGTGCATTCCGGGATCGTCAGCTATTGCAATAACAAGTCCCCCTTTTATTTTTACAAGAGCAGCATTCATGAATGCATCCGCCGCTACATTAAGGCCTACATGTTTTGTAGTAACAAGCGTGCGTCTTCCTGCGAATGAAGCGCCCAGCGCAGCTTCCAGAGCTGTTTTCTCATTGGCGCACCATCTTGCGACAGGTCCTCCCTTTTTATACTCGTTAATGAGATACTGCATAATTTCCGAAGACGGTGTTCCGGGATATCCGTAGGCTGCGCTTATACCTGCATGTATTGCGCCCAGAGCGACTGCCTCATCACCTAACAATGCCAGTTTTTCTTTACTCATATATTTTTACCTCTTTATTTATGAATTTACTCTTTCAACGTATTCATTTGTCTCGGTGTTTACAAGTATTCTCTCTCCCTGTTTAATGAAAAGCGGAACACGTACCGTTAAACCGGTATCTGTTTTTATAGGCTTTGTAGCTCCTGTTGCAGTGTCACCCTTTATGTAATTTTCGCTTTCAGCTACCGTAAAAATTACCTTGTAGGGAATTTGAATATCTATGACTTTTCCCTCCCAGATAATAATCTGGTAGGAATCGCCTTCTTTAAGGTATAACTTTTTATCAGGATTATCTTCGATGGGTACTTCGTACTGTTCAAAGGATTCGTTGTCCATAAAATGGTAATTATCCTGATCTGAATACTGATACTGACAGGTGTGAAGCTCAACCTGCGCATCCTCAACTTCCTGCTGAGTAGGAATTGTAATGCTTAATACAGAGCCGTCTTTTATGCTTTTCATTTTAATTCTGGCAACTGCAGTTCCCTTGCCGGGGGTGTGAAACTCTCTGTCAACTACAAGATAGGGTTGTCCCTTCTGTAAAAGGCATGTTCCTTTTGAAATATCTGCGCATCGAATCATTTGTATCCTCTTTTTATATGTAACAGTTTACAAAGTCTAGCAAAAATCCTGTTTTATGGGAAGGGGAATAAAAAAAAAGCCCCGGAAATTGCTTCCAGGGCTTTATTAAGGCTTAGCTGTTAATAATAATTATAATTATAATGCCAGTTTCTGTTATTGCTGTATCCAAATGCGTAAGTACCGCTCTCTAATGCGTTGGAACCTATTGCCAAAACTATTTTGCCGTCAAATGGTATAGTGAAAGTAAACGGATAATACCAAAGGTTATAATCATAAAAGAAAACGCTCTGTTCAACAATTACGCCATCACTGTCATATAAATAAATGGCGATATTTGCATCAAGGGTTTTTGTATAATTCCCATAATAACTATTATTTAACCAAAGGTAGTATGTCTCTCCTTCTGAAATATCAAATGAATACCAGTTAATGGGATTGTCAGCGCTGGTACTGTCATTAATCCAGGTATCGGAAGGTGTATTCTGCGGAACTATAATAATTTCTCCAAGATCAATTCCATCTGTATCATCAAGGGGTACTGCAATGTCTTTTAATAACATAATAGGCGTATCGCCGTAACCTGCCATACAGAAGAGTGAGCTTGCTCCATGGAAGTTATCTACAGTAACAGACCATGTTGCGCTGCCGTCATTTGAAGAGCCGAAATCTACCAGTACAGGCTGTGAGTGGATTGGTCTTAATGAATCTGTGCCAAATTGAATGTGGGCAGCATCCGGCTGTTTGCCGTCAATTAGTATTTTAATTGTTCCTGAGAGCGTTAAACTTTCAGCTCCAAAATCAAGCTTTGTAAATATATAATTTGCGTTTGTAGGCGCCTTTTGGTATATATGTACAATTTCGTTTCTGGTAACTGTTTTTCCGTTTGCTGTTGCTTTTACTGTAAGAAAATAAATACCGGCAGGTACATCGGCGCTTAAAGATTGGCCGTTTGCCGCATTTGTATTATTAATTACAGGAGCTTCTCCAAAGGGGAGTGGCTCAAGTTTTACAGATACGGACGCAGTCTGGGGATATGTTACAGTGTAGTTAAAAGTTCCGTTTCCCTCCATCTCCGGAATATTAACATTAATGTAAATAGAGTAATCTGGATACATTTCATCAACTGTAATAAAACCATTGCCTCTTGCCACAGGATATTCAATGCCGTCAATTTCTATATACGCAATGATAGTTATTTCCCATTCTCCTGTTTCTGGTATACCAAGTGAAACCCATGCCCTGCGGTAAATTACTTCCATGGAAGGAGTCAGTAAAGATGTTTCAGATCTGGCTGTTATAACAAATTTGCTAAAACCGTTTTCCAATGCGGGAAGAATGGTACGATCATTACTGTTTATAGCTATGTTTACAAGAAAGGCGCCATCGCTTTCTGTTAAAGGCTCTTCTTCCATTAAAACATTGCAGCCTGCCGCAAAAATTATAAGAGTTAAAAGACTGATTATTTTTATTATTTTCATGATTTACTCCTTATTCTCCAACCCTAAATGAGAATTCCTGGGTGAAAGGAACGCCGTCTATAACAACTACAGCAAGACCATAATACATTCCAGGATCATACAAAGACGTATCAAAATATATATTTGAGTTATTGTTGACAGGTATTGGTTCGCCGTCTATATACCAGATATAATTAATATTGTAATACCCGTAATAGTAATTAACATTAGCATTGAACCATCCAGAAGAGTTAACTGAGTAACTTAAATATATATTATTGTTTTGCTCAAATACTGTAGTAATGGTATTTGGATTTGTATGTATTTGACCTTGAGGCTGTTCAAAGACAGGGAATCTGAAAGACGGAGTTGAAACTCCTGAAGAATTATAAAGACGGCCGTCGTAAATTACAGCATACTGGGCATTTAAAAAGAGAACTCTGTTAGAAAGCTGATAACCCAAAGCAGGATTAAAAGTATCATCAAATACAATTTTGCTTACTTCGCTTGCCTGTCTTTCTGTTAACCATTGGTTTGCATCCCAGTTAATGCCTGCAAAGTACTGTATACGGAAGAACTCATCTGTAATCTTCGGGCTTGAATTAAATACAGGTTTAATAAGGGGTTCTGTGTACGATAAGGTTTTGGTGCTGATGCTGTAGGATGCTCCTGCTGTATTTGCGTTTTGTATTCTTAACTCTCCAAGGCCTGCATTTGCAGTCACTGTGGCTCTTCCCCTTGAGTTTGTTCCGGAGTAATCAACTTCAAATACATATGTTTTTCCCGCTTCCACAAAAGGATAAATAAACTCGGCTTTTTCAAACCCTGTAAACTCAGAACTACTTACCCATAACTCTGCGCTTGAATAATCTGCAAGGCGGAAATTAAAGGCAGTTGTCTGCGGCAGTAATTTGTCCATATGTACTATTAATTTTACGCCTTCAGGATGCGGCTCGGCAGTGAATGTTGCGCCAAATATACGGGGATATGTATAGGGTGTTGTTGTAATGCTCTGTGTATAAAAAGTTCCGCGCTGACTGTCTGTCGGATAAATATCATCATCATCATAATTAAAATGATACTGGAAGGTACTAAAACATGTTCTGCCGATAAAGCTTGAGGGATTTCCTACCCAGAATGGTATATTTGTTGCGTCTGTAATATCAAAAATTACCGGTGTATCAAAGCTTCTTGAGTATCCCCATTGCGCGGCAGGATCGTTCCAGGAAGTACCGCTTACAATTGCGTATCTGTACTGCGGATCTAAAACGCCTGCTTTATTAAAATCGGATAAAACAGGATCTGTATTTACCCTGAGGTTGTTTCCATCCAGAAACAATGCAAGGCTTGAAGCATTTGTAAAATATAGTTCTCCTCTTCCGCCTGTTGCAGTAACGGTAATTTCCGGAGTACTCATGTTGAGATTTCCCTGCCAGTTTAACCTGAAGCGGTATTCCTTGCCGGCATCTACATATGGGTAGATTACTTCGTAAAAATCAGGGCGGTTATTAACATCATTCCAGTAAGCTTCAAAACTTCCGCCAGCCGTTAAATTCTGAAACTGAACGCCTGTTATTTCCATAGGAAGGCCTCTGTAATCCGCTCTTAAACGAATGCCTTGAGGAACTGCTGTTGCAGTAAAACGCGGGCTTTCATCGTAAGAAGGAGGCGCATATTGATATGAGGGTACTACCGATTTAACTTTTATAAAAAGTGTTCCCTTTATTTCATTATGGCCGACCTGGAATTGCATATCACGCCCTGTAGCAGAGTTAACGCGTGTAGTTGATATTATTGTAAAATGTTCTCTTTCATCATTTAAGTCAATGAAAGTATTTTTATTATTTTCGTGGTTTTGCGTATCATTAATGTGCTGGAAGTTAATTTGACGATCCCCTTCTTCTGTCCATGCTTCAAATTCATAGGCGTATCTTATACTGTTTTCCAGAGGTAATGTCATTCCAATTATCTGATACCAGAAAATATCATAATAATTTGGATAATCCAAAACATCCAAAGTTGTGATTTTTACAGTTGAATCTTCCAGAATTTCATATGTCAGGCTGTCTATGTATCTTCCTGCTCTCCAGAAGCTGTACGATACTCCAAAATTACAGGTGGTGCTTCCATCTGCGGCTATCTGTGCCGGTTCCATTTCATATATATGAACCTTTGTTCCTTCAGGGCCGTTGCGTGTCTCCTCGACTGTAAAATATAGATTTCTTCCTGCGAATGTTGAAGAAACATTCATAAGCCAGGTACCGTTATGATAAAAAGGAGATACTCCCATTTTGGTAAATGCAGGGATCTCGACTCTTGCCACGCGGTTAAGATAGTTTTCATCAGAGAAAGCTGTGACAACAGCGGAAACAACATGCTCGCCGTTCAGCTCCCCGCCGTAAACACTGCCTGAAACCTGAACTATTCCCTTAAAATCTCCCAGTGAAAAAGTGTGGGATGCAAGAGTCTCAAGACCTGAATATATGTGAACAAGTTCACTCCAGCTTGCCATCATATTCCCGTATGTAGCAGAGAGATTTAAAAGATAGTAACCGGGTAAGAGATCAAAGAAATCTCCCTTTCCCTGCATTAGATCAGCTATAACTTCCGTATTTAAAGTACCGTAACCAAAACGATCGCTTAAAGGCGAAATAGCAAGAGTTGCCTCTGTTACGACCGCTGGGAAATCAATAACATACCTGAATACGCCGGGGGCTCCGCTGAAAATTCCTGTCCGCAGGTCTATTGAGACATTCCTTGAACCGGATTTTTCTACTGTAACAGAAGAGCTTCCGCGCGCAGCCTCGTATTCAATGCCGTTAATCATCAAATAACCAAATGCGTTTATTGCCCAGGTTCCTTCTTCGAGCGTGATGCCCCCTGTCGTGTTTGGTTTCAGCAAAGTTAATGTGTTTAATTCACCTTCTTTGGAAAATTCAATTTCGATCCTTTCGAATATTGAAGCTGACGCTATGTCATTGGGGCGTATTGTTCTGTCCGCTGTTTCAACAGAGACAATAACATTTCCTTCAATACCGTTATTTACAAGATCGTCAAGACAGGCTGTTATTGTAAAAATCAGGAAAATGCCCAGGGTAAAGGCTATTGCGCCTTTTTGCAGCAATTTTAATGTTTGTTTCATTTACATATCTCCTTATTAATTAACCGAGAACCGTAATTCCTGGGAATACGGAACATTGTTTCTGTAGGCAATTACAAGTATGCGGTAGGTTCCGCTGCCGTAATCAGCGCCGTTGACAGTAAGGCTCCTGCCTTTTTCATCTGCAAGTTCAATGCCGTCTATATACCATCTGAACGCCTGATATGAACCTTCTACAGCTACTGTAAGATTTCCTTCCGCCGGCAGTGAAACAACGCCGGATTTATCAAGGGCTACTACTACATTATTAATGCCGTTATTAACTGTAATGGTGCCGTTTACAATTCCTGTATCCTCAGGAGCTGCCTGAACAAGGGCCGTCTTGGCGCTTGTAATAGTTCCTGTATTTCCGGTTCGCGTTATGCTCACATGAAGAGCATGATCTTCGTCGGCTGCAACAGGCGTATATGTTGAAAGCGTTGCGCCTGTTATCGGAGTATCAGCTCTGTACCACTGATAACTTATGGTTCCAATTCCCCAGATATTGCTTAAGTTTACACCTAATGTGCTTCCGACTCTGGGAGAGCCTGTAATAAGGATTGAACCTGTTAAAATGGAGCGCTCCACATTAACTGTGACAGTATCCGTTTTTGAAGAATCTAAAGCAGATGCGGCTTTAATGGTCAGGGTATGCGCTGTTTCATCTGCGGCAATATTTAAATGTCCGTTTGTTATTGTAGTGCCTGTGATGCCGCCTTCAACTGTCCAAATTACAGTCTGCGGGGGATTATTTAATCCTGTTATTGAAGCGATAAATGTAAAAGGACTTCCAATAGTTACATCGGCTTCCTGCGGGCTTATTGCAACGCTTTGGACAACAGGTAAAAGGCTTGCATCAAGAAGGTGAACGGTAGTGGATCCCGATTTGGAATCATCCTCCACCGATGTTGCAGTAACAGTTATCGCAGAAGCGCTTTCATCCTCGGCTACTGAAAGAAGCCCGGACTCATCAATTTGTGTGTCATCTGAAGCTCCTGTAACACTCCATAAAACTGCAGAAGACGGATTGTTAAGTCCTATGACAGATGCGCTGAACTGCTGGGTATTACCCTTGCCGACAATTGGATTTTGCGGGCTTACATTTACAATTGTTACAACAGGCTCCGGCGGATTCTCAACTATAACTTCCGCGGTTCCGCTTACATTTGTGTCCAGAGCGGAAGTTGCAATTACTTCCAGGGTTTCGGCTGTTTCGTTAGCAGCAACAGTAAGAAGTCCTGAAGATGAAATTGAAGTTCCTGCTATGCCGCCTTCGACATTCCACGTTACAGTTTGAGAAGGATTATTAGTACCGGCTACTATTGCAAAGAACTGATGCACGCCGCCCTTGATTAATGTAATTGATGAGGGCGTAATATTTACACTTGTTACTGTCGGGACTGGAATTGTAACAGATGCAGTGTCAGAAACAGTAATATTCTGCGTAGATGTCGCAGTAACGATTATTGTTTGTGAAGTTTCAAGTAATGCTACAGTTAAAAGACCATCGGATGAAATTGTTGTTTCCTGAGACGAGTTTTCTGTTATGCTCCATGACACAGTCTGAGAAGGATCATTATCTCCTGTTACAAGCGCTGTAAACTGCTGTGTGCCGCCAATTGCGACTGTTGGTGTTTTTGGAGAGACAGTTACCCCAGTTACAACAGGTGTGGGAGCAGCTTCCGCCAAAACAGGACCAACTGCAAGACTTGTAACGGTTCCAAGGGAGCCGGCTCTTGAGACAGCTACTCTTAAAAATTTACCAACATCATCTTCTGTTGGTGTATAAATTATGCTAGTAGCGCCTTCTATATCTTCAGTTTCGGTTGAGACAGCAGTATCTGATCTTTTCCACTGATAGCTTAGATCCCCGCTTCCTGAAAGATTTTCTGTATTGGCAGTCAAATCCATTTTAACAACCTGGGCTACTCCTGTAATGATAACAGTCCCATGCAGATCGGGCATAGTAACGGTTACAGTCGCAGTTCCGGATATATCATTATCAAATGTGGATGTCGCTTTTACTGTAAGCGTTGCAGCGCTTTCATTAACGGCAACAGTAAGATTTCCTCCTGCGGCAGTTATCGATGTTCCCGCACCTGCGCCTTCAACTGTCCATGATACAGACTGGGGAGGGCTGTTTGTTCCGCTTACTACAGCAGTAAATAACTGTGTTCCGCCCATTGCGACAGCAGGACTGGAAGGTGAAACTGTAACGGCTGTAACAGTGGGAGTAGGAGCGCTTTCCGGTAAAACCCTTCCGCGCGCTTCACTTTGTATAAAACCAGTGTTGCCCGAGCGTGTAACCTGAACTTTTAAGAATTTGTCTACATCATTTACGCCGGGTGTGTAGCTTAGCTCTGTTGCGCCTGTGATTTCAAAAAACTCACCGTTTACATAATCACCCCTCATCCACTGGTAGGAAATAGTTCCGGATCCCAAAAGACTTTCGGTATTCGCATTCAGACTCTGTCCTGCCTGCGCGGCGCCTGTAATGGAAACAGTTCCTGTAAGAGGCGTGGGTGTACCCTCACCTGGAGGGGTATCCGGACAGCCAATTAATGCAAGTGCAACCAGCGCAAAACATAATATGGAAAGTAATTTTTTCCTGTTTTGCCATCCTTTTTTCTTCATAAAGAGACTCCTTTTATATAGATTGATTTAACGAGAATGCTTTGTAGTTTATTTTGTTTATTGTGATGATATTTAGCGGGGGGGGGGGTATTCTTTACACTTTATAGTTATATCTTCAAATATAACAAATTTATTCATTCGGTATTTATATAGTAATGAAGACTTTTTTGTCAATATATTAAAAAGTGTTAAGTAAAATGCATAGTATGAAAAAAATACTAAATTTGATATAGTAATAAAATGAAAATCATCAAAAGCGTCTACGATGAAAACTGGCTTTATGCCTTTTGTAAATCATTTTTTTTACCGTCTTTGCGTCCGGCTTTTTGCAAGGCTGTTCCCTCAATATTCTTTAATTTTTTTTTAAGGCAGTACCATGCCGCATTTTTACCGGGCAGAATTCCTGTAACAGGCGTGGATCACACTCTGGATGAAAAAATACCTTTTGCGCCTTTATGGATTAAAATTTACCTTGATTTTGTTCATTACTGGATAAGGATGCTTTCTTTCTTTCTTCGCCGTTATAAAAGAGATGCATATGTTCCCTGTAGAGATTTTATTTATTCAATGGGGGAGCTGTACGAACATGCTGCGGAAGTTTACAAAAGGAATATGTCTACAACAAAACGTCCATTCTACATAGCAACTCCGCGTTTTTTTCTGATACACATGGTAGACCCTCATTTAATGTGTATTCCAAGCCTTCATGTTATGGTAGTAATTCACGCCTATACGCAATTTGCCGCCATTGCAAAACAAATGGGTAAATATGAAGAATTAAAAGAACAGATAGACGAAATGAAATGCGGCGCTCTTGCCATTAGCCAGGCAATTCTCTTTGTCAAACAGCACAGCGTTAACTGTTTACCGGCTGCCTTTTATGCAATGACAATGTTTAACAAAGAACATTTCCCTGTGCAGGAAGCGGAAAGTTTTTTAGACCTTCTCTTTAGTCCTGCGCCGCTTCCGGCGGATGGGCAAAAATATAGAAATGTCCATCCTTCAGCTTCCCCGGCTACAAGGATTTCACAGGAAGACCAGGTGCAGATAAAGGAGCATATACTGTCCTTGTACTACAAATTTTTGGAGGAAGGCAAAACATCAAAGGCATGGCATGAACCTCTTATAAATTTCCTTCGCAATTACAAATAACAAGGTTTTAATCATTTTTTATGAAAGAAATAAATGTATTGCCTTTAAAAGACAGAATTCTTTATAAGGATGATGTTTGCCTTGTCATTAACAAGTTAAAAGGCGAATCTGTAGAGGGCGCTAAAGACGGGATTACAGATCTTGCTCTTAATCTTATGTCGTTTCTAAATACAGATACTGCAGAAGCTGTAAACCGCCTTGATGTTCCAGTGACAGGCTGTGCTCTTTTTGCCCTTTGCAGGGATTCACTTGTCTTTTTTAATAATTCATTTTCCGGTAGAAATGAGTTTACTCCTGTTAAACGCTACTGGGCAATTGCAGAAAAACCTTCAAGCCCTCCGCCTGAAAGAGGAGAGCTTGTTCACTACATAGAAACAAAAAAGAAAGTAAATAAATCCTTTGCGTATAACGAAGACTCCGAAGGCCGCAAAAAAGCTTCATTAAAATACAGGATAACAGGAGAAGGCAAAAATTATCTTTTTATGGAAATAGAACTTCTTTCAGGCAGGCATCATCAGATACGCGCTCAGCTTGCGGCGGCTGGAATTCACATAAAAGGCGATTTAAAGTACGGCGCAAAACGCAGCGAGAAAGAAGGCGGCATTCGCCTTCATGCAAGGTATCTTTGTTTTACAGATTTTAAAGATAAAAACAAAAGAATAAACGTAACAGCCGATCCGCCGCAAATGGATAATTTATGGAATGCCTTTACATATTCTATTCGATAATTCCAAGCAAAAGTTTTTCGTAAATAATTCTCTGCGCAGCTTCCTGCAGTCTTTCATATGAAAGCCTGCCGTCTTCCAAAGCTGTCATAATTGCCCTGTGTGTGCTTCTCAAATAAGGAGGCCAGACAAGAACCATGTCAGAGCCTGCTATAATAGACAGCACTGTAGCATCTTCAGGTTTTAAATTTCCTGCGGCTGTCATTATAAAATCATCGCTGATTATTATACCGTCAAATTTAAGGCTGACCCTTAAAATATCATTTAAAAAAACAGGAGAAAGGCTTGCAATTTTATCATCAATAAAAGGGACAGAAGTGTGAGCTGCCATTACAGCTCTTGCGCCCTTGTTTACAGCTTCCCGAAAAGGATAAACAAGAATGTCAAACCCTGCTTCATCGGTGTTTAAAACAGAAACTGCATAATGAGGATCATGGCCTGCGCTGCCCGGAAAATGTTTTAAAACGCATAACACACCGGATTCTGCCATGCTTTGCATGAAGAGGCTTGCCGCTTTTGCCGTAAAACCGGGGTTCGGCCCGTATGAACGCATTGCAAGAAAATCGCGGTTTTCATCAATAAGATGCTCCGCTACAGGTGCAAAATTCATGTTAAAACCAAGATCGTTTAATTCAGCCCCTGCTTTAAAACTGTCATTTTGTAATTTTGAAAGAGCCGCTTTCTCTCCTTCAGCCTTAAAAACATCCCAATATGAGGAAGCAGAAGGCAATGATGCAACTGAACGCGGAAGGCGGTTTACCGTTCCTCCTTCGTGGTCCACGGCAATAAACGGAGCGATCCCTGATTGATTTATTATAAGGGATGAGCACTGTGATATTAATGAGCGGATGGTACCGGTATTGGTATTGAGGTTGTATCTGAAAAACATTATTCCGCCTGCAGGAGCTCCGCTAAGGAGTTCAATCATATGGGGAAGAAGGCCAGTATTTCCGTCAATACCCGTTATTAAAAGCTGCGAGGCAAGAAGGCTTTCACTCATGGAGGATACAATCTCCGATGAACGGATACGAAGAGGATCAATAATAACCTCTTCTGCGGTTTCAACATCAGAATCAGCATGTACAATGACGCTTCTTGAGCATGATATCAAAAGGAAAATGCAAAAAATTAGAATACAAGGGATGAGTATAAGCTTACTTGTGTTTTTAACATCTGTGTTCATATATTGACTATTTTATACGATTAATGTTATTTTACAATATATCAGGAGGGACATATGGAAGAGAATGTTTTCAGTGTATCATTGGCAAAAAATCCTTTAATTGCCATTAACATAACGCCTGGTCATTTTACTACAAATAACGCGCATACCAATAGTTTTCTGGATGTAAGCACTTTAAAAAGCGATACTGCAGTTGCAAGAGATGTTGCAAGAGAACTTGCAATCCCCTATTTATCAAGTACGCCTGTTGATACAATTGTTTGTATGGAAAAGATGGAAGTAATAGGCGCGTATCTTGCGCAGGAACTTGTTCAGGAAGGAACATCTGGAATAAACTCCGGTAACTCAATTCATGTAGTATCGCCTATTAATAATGCCTATGGAAAGCTTGTTTTCCCGGGAAATGTGGCAAAATGGATAAACGGAAAAAATATTTTATTGCTTGTTGCGACAATATCATCCGGGCGGACGCTCAATATTGCCCTTGAATGCATAAGTTATTACGGCGGGAATCTTGCGGGTATTTCGGCCCTGTACCGCGCTTTGGATATAAATGCAAGTTTAAGCGTGCACACCCTGTTTACATCGGAAGACATACCCGATTATAAACTCTTTACAACAAACGAATGTGAAATGTGCAGAAACGGACAAAAACTGGATGCGATTATCTCAAGCGAAGGTTATACAAAAATTGAATAATATATAAGGCTTTAGTAAAACAGGCTTTTGGTTTTGCAGAAAGTCCAATATTCATAATTAAGGAGAATTATATTATGTCGATCTTGGAAAGTATCATCTCAACTTTTGGCATACCGTTCATGACAACGGGCCAGGCAATTATGATATTACTCAGCCTGTTTTTTATGTATCTTGCGATAATAAAAAAATATGAGCCGCTTTTGCTTCTTCCCCTGGCTTTTGGTATCTTAATAGCCAATCTGCCGGTTGTAGGATTGAATGCGTATCATGAATATCAAACAGCATTCAGGGAAATAGGATCTTACAACGAGGAAGGCGTAAAAATGCTTCCTGGGTTGATGAACTTTCTATACAGCGGTATCCGCCTTGTTATATATCCGCCTTTGGTTTTCCTCTGCCTTGGGACAATGACAGATTTCGGCCCCCTAATTGCAAACCCAAAGAGCGCTTTAATAGGTATAGGCGGTCAGCTTGGGATTTTTGTTGCCTTTGGAATTTCACTTTTCTTCGGCAACCTTTTACTGCCGTATTTTGGATATGAAGGTTTTTCTTTAAAGGAAGCGGCCGCCATTGGAATAATCGGCAGTTCAGACGGTCCTACGGCAATATATGCGGCAACACGTCTTGCTCCGGAATTATTACCGCCAATAGCAATCGCAGCCTTTTCATATATGGCCCTTGTTCCGTTTATCCAGCCTCCCATTATGAGGCTTCTTACAACGGCAAAAGAAAGGGTAATTATAATGCCGGAGCCAAAAAGAGTTACGCAAAAACAAAAAGTGCTTTTTCCGATTATCTGCACAATTATAACTTTGCTGTTTGTTCCTGCGGCAGGCGCTTTAATATCAATGCTTATGCTCGGGAATCTTATAAGGGAGAGCGGAGTTGCTGACAGATATGTAAGGGCTTTCCAGAACGACCTTTTAAGCATACTGACATTCCTTGTAGCCCTGGGCATAGGATCATCTGCTACAGCAGACAGGTTCTTACATCCAAGAACCTTAATTATTATTGCCTGCGGACTTTTGGCTTTTGCCTTTGGAACAATCGGAGGAGTTCTTGTAGCCAAATTACTGTGCCTTATTACCCGCGGAAAGGTTAATCCCCTTATTGGAAATTCCGGAGTTTCAGCGATGCCGATGGCAGCGCGTATTTCCCAGAAGATGGGGCAGAAGTACAACCCTGATAATCATCTTTTAATGCATGCAATGGGTCCGATTGTTTCAAGTACTATTGGTTCTGCAATAGTTGCGGGTATTTTTATATCCTATTTCGCAAAATAATATTTCCCTGTTTTAAAATGGGAACGGGTTGCGGCTTTTAGAAAATGAATATGTTATCCAATATGAGGAATATCGGCATCATGGCTCATATTGATGCAGGAAAGACAACAACAACAGAGAGGATTCTGTTTTATACCGGAAAGAGCCATCGTATCGGCGAAGTTGACGATGGCGATACGATCATGGACTGGATGGAGCAGGAGCAGGAAAGAGGAATTACAATCCAGAGCGCCGCAACAACCACTTACTGGAAAAAAGTTCAGATTAACATTATAGATACTCCCGGACATGTTGATTTTACAGCCGAGGTTGAACGTTCCCTTCGTGTACTGGACGGCGCTGTTGCAATTTTCGATGCGGTTCATGGAGTTGAGCCTCAGACAGAGACAGTGTGGCGTCAGGCGCAAAGATATAATGTTCCGTGCGTAGGTTATGTAAACAAGATGGACAGAGCAGGTTCAGATTTTTTTACTGTAATGGAAGATGTAAAAAACAAATTAAAGATAAATACCGTTGCGCTGCAAATTCCAATCGGGAAAGAAAGTAATTTTGAAGGTGTTATTGATCTTCTGGAAATGAAAGAAATCCGCTGGACAGGTAACGGCGGAGAAATGGTCACATCTGAAATAGAATTAAAACATGCAGAAGAAGCAAAAAAATGGCGTGAAAAATTAATTGACACATTATCGGGCGTGTCGGATGCAATTACTGAAAAATATATTGCAGGCGGGGAAATTGAAGCTGAAATTATAAAAACTGAGCTAAGAAAAGCAGTAATTAAAAGACAGGTGCTTCCAATGCTTACAGGAGCATCAAGGCGAAATATTGGAGTTCAGCCTGTCATCGATGCCATAGTGGATTATCTTCCTTCTCCTGAAGAAGCAGATGCAGCTATTGGGCATAACACTAAAAAGGAAGAAGACATAAGCATTCCATGCGATCCGCAGGGGCAGCCCCTTGGCCTTGTGTTTAAAATTCAAAATGACAGGGAAGCCGGATCTCTTTGCTATGTAAGAATGTATTCAGGCAGTTTAAAATCGGGCAGTTCAGTTTACAATGTGGGAAAGAAGAAGCGGGAGAGAGCGAACAGAATATTAAGAATGCACTCAAATAAATCAGAACCTGTAGACAGTCTTTATGCAGGGGACATTGGCGTTGTTATCGGGATGAAATTAGCGCAGACTGGCGATACAATAGGCAGCGAGGGCTGGCCTGTTCTGCTTGAAAAAATGCAGTTTCCGGAGCCTGTAATTTCCATTTCCATAGAGCCAAAAACAATTTCGGATCAGGACAAGTTAAAGGATGCGCTTTCTATACTTTCAAAAGAAGATCCTACATTTACAATCAGGGAAAACGATGAAACAGGACAGCTTATAATTTCCGGTATGGGTGAACTGCATCTTGATGTGCTTGTAACCCGTATTTTGAAGGAATTCAAACTTGGCGCAAAAGCAGGCAATCCGCAGGTTACATACCGCGAGTCGATTAGCATTGAAGTTGAGCACACAGAGACTTATTCAAAAATTATTGCCGGAAAAGAAAATGCCGCCGGCATTACATTAGGTGTAGAACCTTCGCAAAGGGGAACCGGGAACAAGTATGTAAATTCGGCTGGAACAAGATCCGGCAGAAATGAAATTCCCTCTGAGATTCTTGATGCAATAGAGCGCGGAATAAACGGCGCTTTTTCCTCCGGTATAGTTATGGGATACCCGTGTATTGATATAAAAGCAACTGTAACAGCTATTCAATATTCGGAACAGACAGGAACAGAGTTTGCATTTGAAGCTTGCGCAAGCATTGCCTTTGATGAGGCATGCAGAAAAGGAAATCCCATACTTCTGGAACCAATAATGGCTGTAGATCTTAGTTGTCCGCATGATTTTGTAGGAGAAGTAATGAGCCTTGTTACACAGAGAGGAGGGCAGATTCTAAGCATGAACTCCAAGCCTGATATCGATGAAATTAAAGCGCAGGCTCCCATGGAAAAGATGTTTGGATTTATGACAAGTCTTAGAAGTGTGTCTCAGGGAAGAGCTTCTTTTACACTTGTTTTTTCACATTTTGAGAAAAAATCGCAGCGGTAGTGGAATTAAATTTGGAATTAAGATAATATTCATATATGAGTAAAGGTTTATCCTATGTTATTGTGACACCATACACCATAGCAAAGAGCAGAACAGGCGGTGTGTTATCACGGCTTTTAACGCGAACGGAACTGGAATTGGTCGGCGCTCAGATATTTGCACCTGACATGGAGTTTGCGCAAAAATACGCAGAATCACTCAGGCAGAGAGCTCCGCAAAATCAGCTTGTACTTCTTGCAGATTATGTAAAAAATTATTTTGGGCCGTCAGGCGGCCGTCCTCATAGAACTCTTTTATTGTTATTCCGCGGGGAGAATCCATGCGAAAAGCTTTTAAATACCTGCGGACATTTATATACAAAGCATGTGGAAGTTGACTATCTTGCAGGAGAAACAATACGCGACACTTACTCTGATTTGATTTTCTCTGAGCATAGCCCTGATGAAGTAAGGTATTTTGAGCCTGCAGTTCTTACTCCAAGGCATCAGGAAGAAGCGGATAAAGATCTGTTATTTATTTCGGATTTTCTTCAGGGCAGGGAGAATCTCATTCAAAATGTTGTTTATCCTGATCCTTCAAAAATTGAAAGAACACTTGTAATTATAAAACCTGATAACTGGAAAAATAATTCATCGCGTCCTGGCGCTATTATTGATATGTTTTCACGTACTGGCCTTCGTATAATCGGAATGAAAATACACAAATTTTCTCTTGCGCAGGCTCTGGATTTTTACGGCCCTGTGGAAGCCATGCTTAATGAAAAACTGGCTCCGGATTTCGGCAGGAGGGCACTGGAACTTTTAGAGAAGGAATTTCATTTTGAAATAAGCGGTGAATTGTCAAAGGTATTAGGTAAAAGTTTCGGCGCAGAATGCGCAAGAGATCAGTTTCATCAAATTGTAGAGTTCATGTCCGGAAAGAGACCAAATGGATATACAAATGAAGAGCTTGAAGAACCGGGAAATGTAAAATGCATGATCCTTGTTTATGAGGGAGAAAACGCCGTTAAAAAAATCCGTGATGTTCTTGGGCCTACAGATCCTCTTAAAGCGCCAGACGGGACAGTACGCAGGGAATTTGGCAGCAATATTATGGTAAATACAGCGCACGCATCTGATTCACAGGAGAATTACGAGCGGGAGCAAAAGATTGTAAGGATAAATAATAATTCTGTTGTTTCGATTATTAAAGATTATCTGGATAAAAAATAATATCTATTTTAGATATTAAAAAATGTAAGCAAGGCAGACTGCGCCCAGCCCTGCCGGCTCCGGGCGGCTGTGGCTGCAATTGACGCACATTTTGATGTGGCCGGCTAGGACTTCACACCGAAGTCGCCGGCAGAGCTGGGCGCAGTCTGCCTTGCTTAAGTTTATTCTATAATTGATTTAATTTTATTATTGAAGAATTACACTTAATTGACATTACATTAAAAAAATTGATATATTAATTATAAGGCCCCTTCGTCTATCGGTCAGGACATGAGATTCTCAATCTTAAAAGAGGAGTTCGATTCTCCTAGGGGCTATAAGTTAATAAGAAAAAAAATTATTAGGTGCAAATAAAATCAATAAATAACAAGAAATGAGAATCGAACTCCTAAGAGCGAAAGGAAATCTACTCTGATTGATAATTAATTAAGGTGGTAACTGGCGTGGGATCAAGTATCTTGCTGTAATTTAAAAAAGGCAGTCCTACAATGCCGAAGATTTCCGGTACTTGCGCACCCCCTTCCGATAAAAGGGATCTTGCCGCGTTCAATGTGCCGCCTGTTGCAATTAAATCATCTGTAAGTAAAACACGTTTGCCTCTTGGAACATCTGCGCTGTGAACTTCAATTTCAGCCTGTGCATATTCAAGGGCGTATTTTCTTGCAAGAGTAACGCCGGGGAGCTTTCCTTTTTTACGGATTGGAATAATGGGTATATTCATATTAAAGGCAAAAGCCGCCGCGAATAAAAAACCGCGGGCTTCTATTGCGGCTATAGCGTCGATATTTTTATCCTTGTAGATTTCGGACATTTTTTCTATGCAGTAACGAAATGCAACAGGGGATGCCAAAATGCTTGTTATATCGTAAAAGAGAATGCCCATTTTTGGAAAATCAGGAATTTTTCTTATATAATCATCCAGATTAAAAGATGTCATTATATAATTGTCCTTACCCATTTTTCAAGCTCTTTTACAGGAGCTGGTTTACTGGATACGTAAAGAGGAGAGCCCAAAGATGCTTCGCAGTCCTCTACAATGGCGCAAAGGTACTTTAAGGATTTTTCATTTACAGAGAAAACTCCGCATTTTCTTGAAGCCAGATTAATATGAGAAAGCAAGTCTTCAAAATAAGAAAATAACCTGGGAGAAGAAGATTCGCAGCCAATAAAAAAAACATCAACAGGAAGTAAGTCAGTTCCCTCAAAATTATGCCCGGAGCATATTTTAACTTTATAATCGGGTAAAGCCGCCGCTATAAGGCAGGCAATTGCGTCTATAGATTCTGTTCCGTCAGTAATAATTAATGCTTTTTTGCTCACAAAATTATCCTATCCAAATAATATGAGGTTGTCAATCATTGGCAACAGTTCCCATGCCCTGTACCGAATAATTTACAATGATCCAGAAATTATCTCTTTTTTCAAGATCATAGGTATATTGTCTTAGTTCTGTATAATTCGGAAGCCTGAATCTTTGAAGAACAATAACAGTTCCCCTGTCATTATTATATTCAGTCCTTAAAATATCAAAGGTTGTAGGGATAACAAAAATGTCTCCGTCAACAGTGGCATTTTGAAGATTCTGCCTGTACTCTAAAAGCATTCTGCGGCGTCCGTCTTCATTCATTGCTGTGTATCTGCGCCTTTGAACAGGATCGCGCGTTAACATGGCTTCGGTATCAAGATAAAGAAAGAATCTTTCCCACTGAGATTCCTGCCGGGCGGTAAGCATGTAAGTGACTACTTCATCGGGCGGAATCTTCTGTTTGACAAGTATAGCTCCGGTTGCGATATCCATTTCAAGGGGGATGCCGTCTTCTCCGTAAATAAGAGCCGGGCGCAGATTAAGATTTAAGAAATTTGATTCGATTGCAGGAACTGCAGACGAACGGATCAATTCAGGGTACACCTTTGCGCGAACCCTGAATGAGCCGCTCTGCCCAAAACTGATATAATCGCGCAGATCTTCTACAAATGAAAAAGACTCTCCGCTTTCTATAGCGACTTCACGAAAGAAAACCTGGACATTCTGCGTCCTTTTCCGGATTAATGAATCGGAGAAGGGCAGAGAACGGTTGGACATTGTCCTTATATCAAAGTCAACAGAAAAACCGCGATCATCTGCCAGTTTAAAGCGGTACGGAAGGGGGCTGTTATTTGTGATGGTTATCTGCACAAGAATGGGATCTGATTCTACATGATAAATCCGTCTGTCAAAAAAACGTATATTAAATTCAACTTTGCCTGCTTCAGAAGCGGATAAAAAATAAAGACCTGGAACAACAAGAAAAAATAAAACTGTTAAAATGCATATTTTTTTCATCATACTTCCCTTAAATGACGATTCACAGGATGCGTATATTGCGCAGGGTGTTCAAAGAGAACACACTCCTATATTATAGTAATCGGTTAATTTATATGAATACCTTATCATTTAATGAGCTTTTAAAAAACATAGGACACTCTAAAACGATTTCATCCTTTTGCGCAGATGTAAGGGACGGGAACTTTCCAATCGAAATTGAAGGAAGCGAAGGCGCCCTAAACTCGCTTTTAATTGCAAAAACATTCAAAGAAAAACAGATTTTTGTCATTGTTCCTCATGAAATCGCCGCAGAAGACATTATTCTGGATTTGGCATCATCCGGCATTCCATGCATTAAATTCCCTTTTTGGGGAACGGCTGTTTACCGTGATTTGACTCCTCTTGCGGCGATTTTCGGTGAAAGAGCAAGGGTTTTATGCGAATTATCGTTAAAAAAGGCTGGTATTGTAATTATTCCTCAGCGCGCGCTTTTATCTCCCCTGCCTCCGGGTGAATATATAAAAGAGCTTCTTGTACAGATAAGGCCTAAAGATCAGATTGATACTGCAGAACTTGCGAAAAAACTTGTTTTATACGGTTACACAAGAGTTCCCAGGGTACAGATTCACGGCGAGTTTGCGCTGCGGGGAGAAGTGCTGGATATCTTCATGGGAGGAGACGAAAAGGCATACAGGGTTCTTTTTGATTTTGACAAAGTAGAAACAATAAAGCAGTTTGATCCTGTTTTGCAGAATACCGGCAATGAGAAGCTTTCTTCATTGACAATTTGTCCAATGAAAGAAGTAATCTGGAGCGATGACAGGATTGAAACGCTTGAAAAAAATCTTGCCCTGTTTAAGGAGTTTTCAGATAATGGCAGGGCCTTTATAGATGAACTTATTACTCACCGTAATGCGGCGGGCGAAGAGATGTTTTTTCATCTTTCCTTTGAAAAACCAGGCTGCCTGCTTGATTATCTTGATCCTGACGGGACATTAATTTTAGTTGACAGTGAAAGACTGGAAAATGCATATGAGGGTTTTATCCGTGAATACCAGGGTTTATATTCAAGAAATGTAAGGGAGCATTCCCAGAACTCTTCCATTGCAAAACGCCAATATCCGCTGCCGGAGCGTCTGCTTTTTAATTATGATAATTTGATAAAAAATTATAAGACTGTTTCCGGCCGTATCATTTCATTCAGGGCAATCAAAGAAGAAGCAAAAAGCGATGTATGCCATATTGAACTTGCCTGCGAGCCTGCGCGAAGTTTTTTCGGCAATATGGATTACTTAAAAGAAGAGTTTTCTTCTCTTCTTGGCAGCGGCTGGCAAATAGCAGTCGCAGCGGAATCCGAAGTGCAGGCAGACAGGATCAAAATGATACTGGATACCCATAAATCACTTTCGATTATGGCTGTTCCATTAACTGCGGGGTTTTGCCTTCCTGATATCAAGTTTATGCTGGTACAGGAAAACGAAATATTCGGACGCAGAAAACGTCCGCCCCGGTCTTTGAAGACTGTCCGTTCAAGTCCTATTGATTCATTTATTGAAATAAATCCCGGCGATTACATTGTTCATGTTAATCACGGCATCGGATTATTCAAGGGTATTGAAAGGCTGCATGCGCTGGGACATGAAAGAGATTATATAAAGATCGAATATGCAGGCGAAGAAACTGTATTTGTTCCTGTTGAACAATTAAACCTTGTCCAGCGCTATATCGGAAATGAGGGCCATCCGCCGCGGCTGGATACTATCGGGTCAAAGAGCTGGGAGAACCGTAAAAACAAGGTAAAAAAATCTGTAGAGGACATAGCTGAAAAACTGATAGAGCTTTATTCAAAGCGCAAACAGGCTCAAGGATACGCATTTCCTTTGGATACGCAGTGGCAGACAATGTTTGAAGCGGCTTTTCCGTTTGAAGAAACTGAAGACCAGCTTGCATGCATTTCCCAAATTAAAAAGGACATGGAAAGCTCTTCCCCTATGGACAGGCTTGTCTGCGGTGATGTTGGTTACGGAAAAACCGAAGTAGCGCTGCGTGCCTGTTTTAAAGCCATTATGGGCGGTAAACAGGCTGCCTTCCTTGCTCCCACTACAATTCTTGCAGAGCAGCATTATGAAAATTTCTGCGAACGTTTTTCGCATTTTCCCGTTAATGTCGCCATGCTATCCCGCTTTGTGGATAAAAAAAAGATACGCATCATTCTTGAACGGTTAAAAAAGGGAGAAATTGATCTTTTAATAGGAACGCACCGCATAATCCAGCGTGATGTGCAATTCAAGAACCTCGGTCTTATTGTAATCGATGAAGAGCAGCGCTTCGGCGTTAAAGACAAGGAACGCCTAAAAGAGCTGAAAACTAATGTAGACTGTCTTACGCTTTCTGCAACTCCTATTCCGCGCACACTGCATATGAGCCTTGTTAAAATCCGCGATATGAGTATTTTAGCTACTGCTCCCGCAGGACGCCATCCAATTGAAACATTTGTAGAGGAATACGATGACTATCTTATAACGCGCGCAATCCGCCGCGAAATTGAAAGAGGAGGGCAGGTTTTCTTCCTTCATAACAGGATTGAAACATTAAGGGATACGCGGCTTAAGCTGGAAAAGCTGATGCCTGAAATGATTATTGAAACTGCGCACGGACAAATGGAAGCGCGGGATCTGGAAGATGTCATGCGGCGTTTTATACACGGCGGATTTCATGTTTTGGTCTCAACAACAATTATTGAGAACGGGATTGATATTCCCAATGTTAACACAATCATAATTGACAGGGCCGATATTTACGGAGTTTCACAGCTTTACCAGCTTCGCGGCAGGGTAGGAAGATCGGATCGTATAGCGTATGCTTATCTTTTTTATCCTGAAAAAAAGGCGCTTTCAGAGATTGCCATGAAAAGATTACAGACAATATCGGATTTTACAGAGTTGGGTTCCGGATTTAAAATAGCCATGAAGGATATGGAAATCCGCGGAGCGGGTAATCTTCTTGGACGGGAACAGTCCGGAATTATTTATTCTGTAGGTTTCGATTTATACATAAAGCTGCTTGATGAAGCTGTAAGAAGGCTGGAGGATTCAAATTATGAGGCGGAAACAGAAACGCTTCTTGAACTTGAATACTCAGGTTTTATACCGGATTCATACATTGATTCCGCGCAGGATAAAATGGAAGTTTACAAAATGATAGCAGCCATAAGGGAAAAAGATGATTTGGAAAGCGCTTACGAGCAGCTCCTTGATCGCTTCGGCCCTCTTCCGGATGAGGCTGCTTCTCTTTTATCGCTTGCGGAAATTAGAATCATCTGCCGTCTTCTTTCAGTCTCCTCATTAAAGGAGAAAAACGGAATTGTACGCATCGAGTTTGCAAAAGTATCGCGTATAAAAGTAGAGAAGCTTGTAAGGCTTATGCAGGAGCAAAAGGGAAAGCTTAAGCTGGATCCAAAAAAACCAAATGTGCTTATACTTGCAACAGGCAATATCGGTTTAAGGGAAAAAAGCGAATTTTTACGCGAAAGGCTTTCATCTCTTGCATAACATGCCCATTTGGATTAAATAGTTACTATTGCCCAATTGGCCTTTTTTATGGTAAAATTCAGCGATGCAAAAAAATGATTTCTTTGATAATGTTCAGTTAATTACAGAAAAATATCTAACGCACCGGGCAAGGGTGCAATATATCAAAAAAGAAAAACAAAAAAGAAAAAAACCTCTTGTTGACCTGTTTGAAACATTTATCTGGGCTGTTTGCATGGTATTGCTTGCAAATCAATATCTGGTACAGGCCTACAGGATTCCTTCAGGGTCAATGATAGATACGCTTAATATAGGCGATCATGTTATCGTTAATAAACTGATATACGGACCTGAACTGCTGCCGGGTCTTGCCAAATTGCCAAGCCTGATAGAACCAAAAAGAAATGACATAATTATTTTTGAAAGTCCCGACTACATATCACGCGGCACTGTGTTTGACATTGCGCAAAGAATAATTTATATGCTGACCCTTTCTCTTGTAGATATAGACAGGGATGAAAGAGGAGAGCAGAGGGTTCATTTTCTGATTAAAAGAGCCGCGGGGCAGGCAGGAGATCGCTTTTTAATTGACAAGGGTGAAATGAAAATACGTTTTGCCGGTGAAGACTCATGGGTTAGTGAAAGGGAATATAATGCATCCCGCGGATGGGGACACAATATAAACAGACTTATGAAAGAGGAACATTATCTGTCCCTTGCCGCTGCCGGAAAGGCAAGAGGCTGGAATGACGCAGGGCTTCCTGTTTCCCAGAGCCTTATGAACACGGCCTTGCAGACTGATAATCAATACTATTCTGACGGAATTGCATTTCACAGGACAAGGCTTGAGACATTAAGAAAAGCTGCCGTACATGACAAACGCTATTCGACCTTGCTTGCAAGAAACCGTCTTGGCTGGTATGTGCCGGAAGGAAGGGTTTTTACACTGGGAGACAACCGTGACAGTTCAAATGACGGACGCTTTTTCGGTCCTGTAAGAACATCCAAGGTGCTCGGTAAGGGCATGATAATTTTCTGGCCATTAATGAATATTGGGGGAATGAAATAAAATGTTTGAAAAAAAAACGTATTATTCATATGCAGCCCAGAAACACCAGAGGCACAGAGCGCTGAAGTTTTTCCTTGTTTTTCTGTTTTTTTACATAACATATAACTGTCTTTGCGCATTTTTAATTTCTGTTTGGGTTGTTGATAATAATACAATGCAGCCCGGTCTTAACAGAGGCGATCGAATTATTTTTTATTCTTTTACGCCGCCGTGGAATTTTAATAAAGAAGACAGTCAGTATATTTTTAAACGCGGCAGTATTGTTCTTGTAGATAAAAGGCATTATAAGGACAGCAAGCTGCCTCTGCGCCTTGCAGACGGGCTTGTTAGATTTTTCACAGCTCAAAAGGTGAGCATTTTCTCCGGTGAGGGGCAGTATTATATAAAAAGGGTAATTGGCCTTCCCGGGGATGAAATTTCCATGAGTAATTACGGATTCAGGGTAAAAGAAGCGCAAGGCTCATTTGCCCTTACAGAGTATGAACTGTCTCAAAGGCCGTATCATACGTCAATTCCTCAAACAGGAGATATTTCAGGAGAGCTGTGGGATGACTCTATTCCGTTCTCAGGCAGCATGGACACAATCATACTTGGGCCGGATGAATGCTATGTGGTTTCTGACGACAGAAGCAATACAAACGATTCGCGCACATGGGGAGCTATATCACCTTCAATTATTAAAGCAAGAGCAGTGTTAAGGTTCTGGCCGCCGAATAAAATAGGTTTTCTGTAATCTTTGCATGAAAGGCAGTGTTTCTCTTTATATACACATTCCTTTTTGCTCTTCCTTCTGCGATTATTGTGATTTTTATTCTGAAAAAATTGATCCGCAGGAAAATAACTATATTAATTCATTTATAAAAGCGCTTATAAATGATATAAGGGAGCAAATAAAGTATTTTTCCGTAAACGAAATAGAAACAGTATATATTGGAGGCGGAACGCCCTCCCTGCTGGGTAAAAATATTAGTACGCTCCTTGATGAACTGAAAAAATTACAGCTAAAAAATTATAATGCTTTTTCACCGCTTGAGTTTACAGTAGAAGTTAACCCGGAATCTGTAACAGAAGAATTTCTATATACATGCAAGGATAAGGGTGTAAATAGAATCAGCCTTGGCGTACAAACCTTTCATGAACCTTGCCGCATTGCTGTTAACAGAAAATCAGATGAAAATATGCTTATGGAAAGACTTGCGCTTGTTTCAAAATTATTCCCGGGTTCATTCTCGGCGGATTTAATTACAGGGCTTCCTTTCCAAAAGGAAAAAATAGTGCTTGAAGATATTAATAAAATATTGTCATTTAATCCTGTGCATATATCTCTTTATGCCCTGTCTGTGGAAGATAAAACGCTTCTGAAAGAAAAGATAGAAAACAGGGAAATTGAAATTCCGTCTGAAGAAGAAGCTGATTCGCTTTGGCTTGCAGGATGCGATGCGCTTTTAAAAAAGGGTTTTAATCAATATGAAATATCCAACTTTGCAATTAAAGAAAAAATATGCATTCATAACATGCGCTACTGGCAGATGCAAAGCTGGATTGGCGCAGGTCCTGCTGCATCAGGTACAATTGTAAATGAAGATCTGGGAACTGCAAAACGATTTACCTACAGGGAAGATGTTAAAGAGTATTTAGGCAGCCATTCAATAGAAACTGCAATTAGTGAAGACCTTGATAAACAAAAGCTGATACGCGAAAGTATTTTAATGGGTTTTCGCTGTATAAAAGGAGCGGATGCCAATGTTTTTAAGCAAAGATTCGGATTTTCATTGCAGGACTGCATACCAAAGACACTTGAACGCTGGGAAAAGATGGACAAAATGCTTTTTTTGAATCAGTTTTTATCTGATGCCTTTAGCGAACTTGATTCAGGTGAAAATTCGTAAATCATCAGTCCCGGTATTTGTTATAAATATTTTCAAAATCATTTGTAATTTTTTTGAAAACATCAATTAATTTTGGATCAAAATGACTGCCGCTTTGCTCAATAATCTTTGTAATAGAAACTTCATGGCTCAATGAAGGTTTATAGCTTCTTTCCATTCTAAGAGCATCGTAGACATCGGCGACTGTAACAATTCTTGCCGCAAGAGGGATCATTTCACCTTCAAGCTGGAAAGGATATCCTGTGCCGTTCCACTTTTCATGATGAGAAAGAGCAATATCCTTTGCCATCGGATTTGGATATGTGGAAAGAATAAACGCGCCGTTTTTTGTATGCTCGCGCATAACAGCCCATTCCCAGTCTGAAAGAGGGCCTTCCTTGTTAAGAATATCATCCGGAGTGCCTATTTTACCAACATCGTGCATTGCGGCCAAAAAGCCGATATTGTCTATAAAATCAGCATCAATTCTTTTAAATGCATCTCCGCCTGTTTTAAAGAGTTCTTCAGAAAGCCGCCTGGAATATTCATTGACGCGGATAATATGCTTGCCTGTATCATTATCCTTAAGTTTTGATGCTTCAAGCAGGGAAAGAAAGACGGAGCGTAAAAGCTTTTTATTTTCTTCCGTAAAATCATCAAACATTACGACAAAATCACTTGGCGCTTTTAAATCCATTTCCAGAGGGAAAATATAAACCCTTATTTGAATTGAAACGGTATCCCTTGTTTTTAAAAGGGCTGTGCCTTTCCAGGAAAAACCGTTACCGCCGTTAACTATAGTATCCCTTATTTTTCTGGCGTCCTCTATGGAAAAAGCCTTGCCGAACAAATCAAAGAAATATTTGCCGATAAGATGCGTAAATCCAAGGAACATCTGTTCGCAGGATTCGTTGGTAAAAATGATTCTTAACCTGTTGTTAATAATTAAAACAGGGAAAATGCTTGTCTTAAAAGGGTTATGAGAGGAGGACAGCAAAAATGAGGCTTCCGCTTCTTCGTCGGCATCAAGTTTATATAATTCTTCTATTTTTTTTCCGCCGTCAGATTCATCAAGAGGTTCCAGTTCCCCTTCTTCGATAATGTAAGCCATGCCGTTTTCCGCCGTTTTTTTAGTTATTTTTACGCCCTGATTTTAAGTATTCCTTATATATTCGGGGCCTGAATACAAATATGCAGTACAGTCATTATCCAGTATATTCCTTTTTTTTGCAATGGATATTATTTCTTTTGCATATCCTCTTTTTACATTATTAAATATATTGTTTTTTCCGGGATTTTCAGGCAAACGGTTAACAAGTTCGCAAGCGCAATTTCCCGCTACAATGATGTTCTCTTTGTAGTTTTCAGTTTCCTTCAAAATCTGAATGGAATCCGCATCCTTTTCATCAGTTAAACGCAGGCCGTTTTTGTAAAATGCGTAAAAATATGCATTTTTTCCTGCTTCAATTAAGGAAAGTATAACGCTGTTTTCTAAATCATAAGGATATCTTTCATTGTTGTAAATTGATTCTGTTATGCAATCTAATGTCGGCACGGGCGCAAACGGAACGGACAGGCAGAGTGCAAGTCCTTTGGCAATTGAATAACCAATACGAAGGCCCGTAAAAGAACCCGGGCCGCCCATGCAAAGAACGCCGTCAAGATCTTTTGCTTTTACGCAAGCCTTTTCCATCTGACTGCCGATACAGCCCATTATAAGCTCTGACAGCTTCATTTCAGATTCTGTTTCATGGTAATGGATGACATCTTCATTTAAAACGGCAATGGAAAGTAAAGAGCTTGCACAATCAATTGCAAGAAGGCGTTTTTGCGGCCGTACGGAAAAATTATTCATAATTTATTCAACCCGTTTATTTTTATCAATCTTGATTCATTTCCTGTTATAACAAGGGATACAAAGATTGCCTGTGCAGGAAGTAATTTTAAGATACGATCGCTCCATTCAATTACAGATATCCCCTTGCCGTTTATTATTTCACTTCCGCCAATATCAGAAAAATCCCTTTCATCTTTTAATCTATAAACATCAATATGATACAGGGCAGGAAGGTCTTCTCTTTCATATTCATTTACTATTGTATAGGTCGGGCTTGTAAGGGTTTCTTCAATTCCAAGCCCCAGGGCAATTCCCTTGGTTAAATATGTCTTGCCGCTGCCAAGAGTTCCCTCAAGGGCAACAACAGAGCCTGAACCTAAATGAGACGCGATTTTTATTCCAATTTCTTTAGTTTCTTCCGGTGTGCTGGAGATGATTTCTAACATTATACAACTTATTCAGGAAGTCCCCCGGCGCAGTCAAGTTCCAAAATGAATTGTTTTAATTCTTTTGTTAAGGGAACAAGGGGATAATCTATTTTATCAATAAATGAAATTGTTATTTCCTTATTTCCTGTCGGCTTTAATTCCATTGAAAAATCAATACGAAAATCACAAGGTTTGTTATTAAGTTCAATGACAGCGACACCTGTATATAACATACGGTAGTAGATTGGAACATCTTTTCTAATCATGTCTTTGATAGTAATAACTTTCATTTCCCTGTCCTTCCTAATTTTTATTCACGGCCATACTCATAAACAAAGGCATTAATCATATTCATCGATTTCTGGGGAATCTTCAGGAACTTGACATGAATTATTGTATTCATTCCAGTTCTGTTAGATCTTAAAACTTGTCCCAACGCCGCAACATTAACATCTGTCTGCACAAACTCGATTTTAAATCTTGCGCCTACCTGCACGGGAGCCATAATCTTTATTGAACAGCCGCCCACGGAAATATCCGCAATACTTCCCTGAAGGCGCCTTTTATCTACAACAAGGCGCTGCTTCTTTCCGCTTCCTTCAACATATACCAAAAATAAAGAACAGGCAATAACTGCCTGCCTTCTTCTGAACCGCCGCTGGGCAAGAAAGCGCAGCTGATTTGAATGGGCAAGCTGCATTGTAGGATGTCCGTTATAGCTTGAATAACCTGTAACGCGGGTTTCAAAAGAAAAACCTTTATTGCTTTTATTAAAAAACAGAACCGTAAGACGTGTTCCCCTTTGAATTTTCAACTGGCTTCCAAGGACATTTTTGGGAGCTTCTACATTTATATGATCACCCTTGGTTGATATAACATGAATATTTATTTTTTCCTTGCCCGTATTAATAATTAAAACTGTGTCATCTTTTATCTGACGTGTGGAAGTCATTCCGCCGAATGTGCTGTTTTCCAGCATATTTCTGGTAGAAAAAAGAACTGAAAGTTTGCGCTGATTCTCAGCTTCCGAGCCTGAGCCCTGTTCCAAAATACGGTATGCGCGCCTGAAATGCCTGTCAAGAAGGGCAGGAGTGCTGATTGATTTTTCGGGCTCTGTTACCTGATCAAGCTTGAATACATAGTTAAGCATGCTTGCCTGTTCGTTGCTAAGCCCGATATTTCTTGCAATACGGTGAAGCGCAAAGCCGGAAAAAAGATTAACCCCGCCGCCGCCGCCCTTACTGCCGCCGGAAGCTCCCGGTTTTTTTGATGAATTAATAATAATTAAAACGGCGATAATTACCGCAATTACTCCAAAACTAATAATTACGGTTATTGGATTAGTATTTGAATCCAGATTAAAATCTGTTACGGAAATTTGTAACGGAAATAATAAAATATTTGTCATTTTTCACCCTGAAGCGCGGATTTAATTTTTATGTTATCCAAAATGGCATTGTAAAGCTCATTTAGTTTTGGGGATGCCTCATATTCTGTTATATCTCCGACAAGAACGCAGTCGTTTTTCTCATATGCAAATAAAAGATCCTTAAGAACACTTCCAAATTCAGTAATTAACTGGGAAAGAGGTTTTTCATTTCCGGCAACAGAAGTTAAATAACCCTGAGTATCCAATTGCCTGAATACTCTTATAATTTTTTCTGTTACTGCGGAAAATGTCTGAATTGTACGGGCTGCAAGCGCATCCTTTCCTGTCTGAATATCAAGAGGGAGGTTAATAAGCCTTTCGCATATTTCATTTAATATGGGCTGTAAATTTTTAAACTCATCCGCAGGCGTGTTTACCTCCCGTTGTATTTCTTCTGTTATTGAACGTAAAACAGACGGCGACATATCAGCGTTGATAAAAGTGCCTGCGCAAAATGAATAGAGATCAGGTATTTCTGCGCTGATATATTGAGCAGTTACAGTTTCTTTCCAGTTATTGTAATACTTTGCTTTTTCTTCAAAGTTTAAGTTTTCATACTCATTGATGTCTTCAAGCAAATTTATAAGGCTTGCCGCTGTAAGATCCGCTACAACATTTGAATTTATTGAAATATTTTTTATATCCTTAATTTCCCTGTTAAAAATATCTTCTATCATGGAGGCATTAATGATTTTTCCGTCTATGTTTAATTCACAGATCCTGTGGCCGGAATCTGTAAGCCACTGTTCAAGGCCCGCAAGAACTTCTCCAACTGTATTTTCTTTGTCAAGACTCGCATCCAGTTTCTTGCCGTTAATGCATATTTCCATGATTGTTACCTGTTATTGCGGTTTTGCTGGCTGAAATTATCCAGCGAATTTGAAAGCTGCTCCATTCGCGCATATGCAGATTCCATTCTTGCATATTGAATGCGTAAATCCTGTTCTCTTGCCGCTAACTGCCTGTCAAGGGTTGCAATGCGTCTTTCGTCACTGTTAATACGTGAATCAATCGTGCTGGTTTTTAATGAAATAATACCGCCTGTTTCTACAAAAGGCCTTACAAGGGTATCCACATTAAAGGCAACTCCGGTATCAGCTAACATATCGCCTGTTGTATCGCTTGCAAAGAGATCTTTTATCGCCAATATCTTTGTTTCAAGCGCCAGATCAAGCGCTCTTTCGTCAATTTCCAGATAGCCTCTTAACCGTGAAGGATCATAGCCGCTTGCACGTGTAGCATTTGAGCTTATGCCAATCTGGGCAAGAAGGGAAAGATCCCTTTCAAGGCTTGTGGGGTAGGGCGCTGTAACTGCGCGTAAAAGATTGCTTCTGAATGTATTTAGAGTTGTATCGCCTGCAAAAACACCGAGCCTTTCCCTCATGGAAGTTTTTTCGTCCGCTGTTAAATATGTAAGTTCGTCAATTAATCTGTCGTCTCTGCGCGTAAGTATATTTATTTCTGCCATCAGGCGGTTGTAATTCCCCACAAAGGAAATAATCGCTTCTTTAACAGCTTCTACATTCGCGGCTATATTCAATTCGACAGGCCTTTCGGAAGTACCCCTTAAATTCAAAGTAACGCCGGGAATAAGATCGTCAATGCTGTTAGTAGACCTTGTAATTTCAATGCCTTCCATAAGGATTATTGCATCGCGCGATGTGGAAACAGCATTTTTCGGCTTTAATCCTCCGCTTGTTGAATCGGGATCCAGCACTTCAACTTTGCCTACAAATATATCCCTGTGTGTATTTGAATTTTCTATATTGAGGGAGACAATTGTTTTTCCGCGCGCAACTTCTGCAAGATTATACTGCCTTGCAGAAAACGCACTGGTATCATTTATTGCAGGAAGCCTTGCAGTTGTGCCGTCAGAAAAAGCAAGATGTAAAACTGCCATGTCATCATGGCGCGGCGGCGGAGCAGGAACAGTAAATTCGGGCAGGGGAGCTGCAGACGGTACGTTTTGAATTGTAATGCCTGAATATGTAACAGAACCCGAAGGAACATCCGGGCCCGGGGGAGGTTTCGGCACATTATGAGTGTCGCCTGTTTCTACTCTGGTTCTTGTTTCAAGCCTTAGTACCAAAGGAGAATCATCACTTACAAATATATTTACAGGAATAGCCGCTGCAGAGTTTGGACCTGCCTGAAGTATTCCTTCATTTACTGTTACATTTGAATTATTCGCCGCGTTTCTTTGTATAAGGCTTTCATCAATCGTGATATTGCGCGAGTCGGCGCTGACTTCCATCATGCCTATACTCATGGCAAAGGATGCTGCATCGCCTGAAAATCCAAGCCTGTTTTCTGAACCTGTTTCCTTTGCTTCTATAAGAAGGGATCTTGTCCCGGATTGTACAGCAATAAGTGAGGCTGCAATTTTATCGCGGCCTCTGCGGTTTATAATATCAACAAATTCTCTTAAAGTGCCGCCGCGGAAATTAATCGATATTTCTTCATTTCCAACGGTAAAAATATAATTGCCTGCGTCGATTCTTGCCCTTTCATCCATAGGCTGGGAAAGGAATCTGTCCTGGGCTGCAAGCTGTTTTACTGTAAAACGAAGCGATTGTTCTGCAGCTTCCCTTGTCGCTGTGGCGGTAATTACATTGCTGTCAGTGCTGCTGCCGATTCTGTCGTTAAAGGGATTTTGAAAAGAGAAGAGCATACGGGAACTTTCCCGCAAGGAACTTATCCGCCTTCCTACTTCCTGCCAATATCCTTTTTGAACCTGAAGAGTGTCTATATTACGCTGCGCTCTGTCCCTGGGAATTCTCTCAAGATTCATCAGGTCTTCAACTATCTGATCAGAATTAAACCTGCTTCTTACCCCAGGAATATAAATGTCGGACATAAACCTGAATCTCCCCGCTTATACAGGCTGAACCTGCCGAATTAGACCATTTCATCAAATAAAAGACCAATAGCATCCTTCAGACTTCTGTGCATTCTCTGCAATTCTTCGGGCGGTATTATCTTAACCACCTTATCGGTCTCTTTATCTATGACCTTGACGATCACCTCATTTGAATTGTGATCTACCACAAACTGCAGCTTCTTGTTTAAAGCGCTTCCAATTTTTTCCAGATCTGCTGCCTGAGAGTAAACTGCCTGAGGTTTTACCTTATTTTCCGGTTGAGTATTCTGTCTGTACGCTTGCTGGCGTATATCGCCCGGAAGCGGAGCCGGCGAGACAGGAGAAAATCCCACACTTGCTACTGACATTTTGATACCTCCATGTAAAATCTCCGGCATCCAAGGATTGTGCCGGATAATTCCTTCCGCCAATCCCTGGCAGAAGGAAGAGCCACCTGACCGCTTAAAGTTTATTTAATTTACAATATTTATACAGCAAAAATAAAACTTTAAGTGGTCAGGTAAAGACAGTGAAGGCGCGAACTCCACTGTCCTTCCCGCAGCACCCGGAATACCGGGCGCTGATTGCTGATGCGAAAAAAAGACGACGTCCAGAAGTCTCTTGTTTCGCTTTGTTTTTAAATCGCCAGAGCTTATTACGAAAGAAGCTGCAGAACAGACTGTGTCCGCAGATTGGCCTGTGCCAGCATTGCGGTTCCGGTCTGGTTCAGGATGGAATCCCTTGTAAAGTCAACCATCTTGTTTGCCATATTCGTATCTCTGATGCGTGATTCGGCAGCCTGGATATTCTCTGCCGCAATGGCTACGCCCTGCGCTGCCATTTCAAAACGATTCTGATAAGCGCCAAGATCTGCGCGTTGTTTTGAAACAATCTTTAACGCGCTGTCAACAGTGCCGATTGCAAGGTTTGCCTGAGCAGGATCCTCAATTGTAAGTTTTCCGGAACTTCCCTGAGAATCAACTAAACCAAGCGCGCCTGCGGACATATCGCCGATAAAAATCCTTGCATTCTGATCCATATTCGCACCAACCTGCAATTGCATAATTCTGCCTGACTGCGAATCCTGGGCAAATGCACCAGTTAGCATGTTCATGCCGTTAAACTGGGCATGACTAGCGATACGATTGACTTCGTCGACCATTGCTGAAACCTCGACCTGAATCTGCATGCGATCCTCGTCTGAATAGATTCCGTTAGCTGATTGTACCGCTAATTCTCTAAGACGGTGCAGAATATCCTGGGTTCCCTGAAGATAACCTTCAGAAGCCTGAATAAAAGACACACCGTTTTGGATATTGCGTTCGGCCTGCTGCAAACCGCGAATCTGACTCCTCATTTTCTCGGAGACTGCGAGTCCTGAAGCATCATCACCAGCACGATTGATCCTCATACCGGAGCTTAATTTCTCCATGTTCTTGGTCAACGAAAGCTGTGTTACACCGAGCTGACGATCGGCGTACATGGCGCTCATGTTGTGATTAATAATCATTATATACCCTCCATGTTTGCTTATCTTCGGCTATCCATGCCGAAGCCGTTCACGGGAGCAGTTTCCAAAAAGGTCTCGCGCTTGTCCGGCCACTTGTCCGGGCTGCCTTTCTGTACATCTGCAAACAGAACGAAACGATTAATTTATAGCGCGCTTAAAAACTGTGTGCAAATGCCAATAAATTAAACGTTTCATGCTGTCCCGTTCACCCGGCTGTTTAAATTAAGCAGCCGGGCGGCTGAAGGGATTTTGTCAAATAACCCTGTACGGCATTTAAAAAGTATAAATACCGACGAAACTAGAGCAGGGCTTGAATCCATTTCCACGGATCTTAAGGATTCAAGCCGCCTATTACTTCGATAATATTATCACATTATTGTAATAATGACAATATCGAAGTTGCCCTCTGATTGGCCTGCGCAAGCATTGCAGTTCCTGCCTGATTCAGAATTTGGTCCCTTACATAGTCAACCATCTGGTTAGCCATGTTGGTATCTCTTATCCTGGATTCGGAGGCCTGCATGTTTTCGGCGCCGATGTCAAGACCGCGAACTGCATGTTCAAGACGGTTCTGATATGCGCCAAGGTCGGCCCTCTGCTTATTGATGATTTTAAGCGCGGCATCTACAACTCCGATGGTTCTGTTGGCATCATCCGGCGTTAAAAGGCTTACAAAGGACTCATCCATCTGACGGATGCCCAATCCCTTTGCTGTCATGGTGCCGATAAAGACCTGTGCTCTTTGGTCCATATTGGCGCCGATATGCAGCCACATTGAAGCTGTTACAACGTTCTCTCCCGTTGGGCGGCCAAAGCGTCCTGTGAGCATGTTCATTCCATTGAACTGAGCATGGGATGCAATTCTGTCTACTTCGTCAACAAGAGCAGATACTTCTACCTGAATGTAGAGTCTGTCTTCATCGCTGTAGATACCGTTGGCAGCCTGAACGGCCAATTCTCTTAAGCGCTGGAGAATATCCTGGGATTCCTGTAGATATCCTTCCGACACCTGGATGAAGGAAATGCCGTTCTGAGCATTTGTTGATGCCTGGTTAAGACCACGAATTTGGCTTCGCATTTTTTCTGAAACCGCTAATCCCGACGCGTCATCGCCGGCCCGGTTTATACGAAGTCCCGAGGAGAGTTTCTCCATGTTTTTGGTGAGGTAAACTTGGGTTACCTTGAGGGACCTGTCCGCAAACATTGCGCTCAGGTTGTGATTGATGATCATAAGATCCTCCTTGAACTTTTAAGAAAGCATCCTTGCTTCCTTGCAGCTTTAGCTGCCACGGAAAATAATCTAAAGCAGAATCCGCGGAAACTCTGCTTATAGACAACTTCCCAGTTTCATTATCGGCAGATTAATTAAAATACTTTAATAAATTCTTTCGATAATGAAACTTTTTTTTCGTTTATTTCGGGAAAACGATTAATGGACGGCGCTGCCCTGTTTGCTGCAGCGCACTACCCTCCGGCAGGCTCATATCTCCCTGGGAACCGGTAAGTTTTTCAATAGTCTTCATTATTGATGATTTATCCGGTTTAATACTGCTTGTTACAGCGCTTTTAACAGCTGCAGTTGCCGCATTCTTAACGGCCGTTTTTGCCGCATTTTTTACAGCGGTTTTTGCCACAGAAGATGTAGCTGACTTTGCCGCGGTTTTCACGGCTGTCTTTACAGAAGAAGCTTTTGTTTTCGCAGTTTTTACAGCTGTCTTTGCAGAGGCAACTTTCTTTGCCGCCGCTTTTGCAGTTGCGCTGTTTGCCACTGCCTTTTTTACAACCGGTTTTGCTGCATCTACAAGCTTTTTAGCAGCAGGTTTGGCCGCTTTTACCAATTTTGAATTTGCAGCATTTTTTAAAGTGCTTTTTACCGTCTTTTTACTGGCTGTTTCCTTTTTCACATTCTACCTCTTGTTTGGAATATATTTATATTATAATACAAATATATCATGGAATTTGTATATTGTGAATTTTTTTTAAAATTATGCTTTTAAAATAAAAAACTATTCTGAAATTACTGCCTTGAAACAGATGCTTTTCCACAGCCAATTAACAGGGCCTTTTTGGATTCTGCTGCGTAATATATCTTCTATTGCGGCAAAATCTTTTTTTTCCAGGTGTTTTGCCATAAATGATCCCCAGCGTGACTTCCCGGCGTTAAACCAAGAGGCGAGATCCCTTTCTGTAATCAAACGTTCCTCTTTTTGTTCAATTATCTGAATGCCTGGAATAAAACCATTTTTTATGAATGCGCTTGATAAATCATCTTCATCAAATAAACCTGAAGAAGAAGAATCGTTAAAAAATGCATCTTCTGCCTGTTCAAGTTTTAAAGCAAGTTCATTCTGTGCGCATTCACGCGCTAAAATACGCGATACCCTCTGGCCAAGTTTTGGCGGAGAACATAAAAGTATTAAATTGCCGTTTTTTGACAGAAGGGGTCTTGCTCTGCGGCAGAGAAAATCAGGTTCAAATGATAAGCGCACTGCGCGGATTAATATGTGGTCAAATTGAGAGCAGGAAAACCACTCTTCGCAGAATGAAGGCTCCGGCAAAACTTCTTCTGTTACGGCAATTTGAGGTTTCTCAAGGTCATCCAGTATGGAAGCATATTGTAAAAGAGCATCTTTTGCGCTCTGAGCGGATACAAGAGCTGCAGTCAAACCTTCCGGGCATTTTCTTAAGCTCTCCCATAACAGAAGGCCGTCATTTGCAAGAGGTACAAGGATGCGATTTTGGCGGGCAGGCGATGCCGATGAGAAAATAATGTTTCTGTCGTTTAATAGAAGTTTACTGCGGCCGGATTCCAAACGTTTAAACCAGCTTTCTCTTCCTTTTGCCGCCGCAGACCATGATAGTATATCATTATCGCTGTCCGCCTGAGAGCCTAAAACAATTGCTGCCTGTAATTCCCGTTTTTGTAAAACATCCTCGCGGATTTTTCCTTCGTATCCAATCGAAGAAGGAATGTAGAAAGTTCTTCCGCGAAGAGAGCCTGGAAGGTACTGCTGCGCCGCCCAATGATCGCGGTAAGCATGAGGATAGACATACCCCTCACCGTGGCCGAAGGATTGTGCGTCCCGGCTTCCGTCACGCAGGTGATTTGGCACTTCTGCATCTTCTCTTTCAACTTCCTTAAGAGCGTCAAAGTAGGACATTGTTGTATTTGATTTTGGGGTAGTTGCCAAATAAAGACAGGCATGAGCAAGAGGGAAGTTTCCTTCCGGAAACCCTATGCGTTCAAAGGCCTGGGCGCAGGAAATAACTACAGACAGAGCAAGAGGATCTGCAAGACCTACATCTTCGCTTGCAAGTATTATCATCCGCCTGAAAATAAACTTTGGATCTTCACCTGCCCTCACCATTTTTGCAAGCCAGTAAAGAGCGGCATCCGGATCACTGCCGCGCACACTTTTTATGAATGCGCTGATTGTATCAAAGTGGTAATCTCCGTCCCTGTCATATAAAAGCGCGCGCCTTTGGATGCTTTCTTCCGCCGCTTTCATGGAAATACGGATTTGTGCGCCGGGCGGAGGAGGCCAGCCGTCCGCTTCTTTTTGCCCGGGCAGATTCCACGAGCTTGTTTCAATCGCAAGTTCCATTGCATTTAATAAACTGCGCGCATCTCCTCCGGCAATTTCAACAAGATGTTCCAAGGCCCCTTCTTCAAATTGAACATCCCAATTTCCGTAAGCTCTTTCTTTATCCAAAAGAGTGCGCTTTGCAGTTTCCAAAAGTTCGTTTTCGCCCATGGGTTTTAACTGAAAAATCCTGCTGCGGCTTACAAGTGCGCGGTTCACTTCAAAAAAAGGATTTTCAGTTGTTGCGCCTACAAGTATCAATGTTCCGTTTTCTACCCACGGCAGCAGCGCATCCTGCTGAGCCTTGTTCCAGCGGTGGACTTCGTCAACAAAAAGGATCGTTCTTTTACCGTAAAGCCTGAAGCGATCATCGGCGCGGTCAATTACTTCACGTATATCTTTAACGCCGGAAAGGACTGCATTTAATTTTTCAAAGGCAGCGCGTGTTGTGTTTGCGATAACAGCGGCTAAAGATGTTTTTCCAGTCCCTGGAGGACCGTAGAGAATTATAGAAGAAAGGCGATCCGCCTGTATTGCACGGCGAAGAAGTCTTCCGTGCCCTACAATGTGATCCTGGCCAATAATGTCTTCCAGGGTACGCGGACGCATTCTGTCGGCGAGAGGACTGCATTCACCAGACGATTTTTCATTTTTTGATGAAAACAATTCGTTCATTAATGACGCTGTTTATTCTTCAGCATTCCACTGCCACCCGCCGATATGCGAACGGTCTCTGTATGACCAGACACCCTTTTGCTGGGTGGAAGCAAAAAGGACTCCGTCTGCGGCCTGTAGAATATGATTAACTCCGTGCTTGCCTATCGAAGATAAATACCGCTCGTAATCGTGAACAGAAGAACTCGGGAATGATCCTGGCCATCTGAATGAACTGCCGGCTTCAAATCCGCCTGCCAAACTTAACTCAAGCTCCAAATAACCATGCGTATCGCTTGAACTGAATGAGTTTAAAACATCCTGTGTTCCCGCAAGAAGCATAAAAATTGGAACATGACCTTCCCATTTTGTCGTATAGACTGCAAGTGTGCCCTTATCGTTGGATGGACGTCCGCCCATACTAACATTTAAAGATACCGCCCCGCCAACTGTTATGTTGAATAAATCACCGCCTCTTGTTATCGCCACAACCGTGACATTATCCCCAAGCAGTATAATTCCCCTGAAATTTCTGGAAGAAGTTTCAGGAACAAGGGTGATAATAGGACTGCCGCCTGTTGTGTAATAAATGCCGTCACTTGTACACAGAAAATAAGTACCGTTAAATGCAATGCCGCTTAAAAGAGAGAATGTACCGTCAATGGGAACTGCAGAAGAACTGCCGTCCTGTACATAGTAAAATTCATAAACGGAACCTGTAAGTACGCTGAAGAACAATTGATTGCCGGCTCCGAATAATGATTGAATATTTAATCCCTCTGTGGATATATCTTCCCAGGCAATTCCATCTGCAGACCGCTTTAACATGGGATTCCCCTCGATGCAGGCGTAAAGATAGTTATTTGTAGCGGAAATATCCCTTATCCAGCCTGGTAATTGCATATGGTTCCAGACATCGTTCTGATAGTTAAAAAGATTTCTGCCGGATGCGACATACATCTTGCCGTCAAAATTAACAAGATTTGTAGGAGAGCCGGCTATGCGCGGTATAAGAGGCGGAAGCTCGCGTGAAACAGTATAAAATACAGGATCATTGCAGGATGCAAGCAAAAAAATTATCATTAAAAATAAAAAAATCAAAATATTTCTTTTCATTTGTTCCTCAAAATATACTAAAAATGATAACGCGCGGAAAGGGTTAACCCAAGGAAATTACCATGAACATTTTTTGCAGGATCATCTGTCCATTGAGGGAACCAGCTCCAGAAGGTAGTTAATCCGAACGACCACTCGGAAGTTGCCCTGAAATAGGCGGAACCTCCTGCCTTTGCATAAAGGCCGTAATACCCAAGATTAAGATAGTTTTGCCATGCCATGCCGACAGTCAGGAAAAGGGGAAACTCAAAACGCCCTGCAAGAAATTGGGTGCCGGCACTTGCTCCAAGAGGAATAATAAAAACGGTGTTCTTGGCCAATGTTGGAAGAAAAAACCCTCCAAGCTCCGCTCCAATATAGAAACGGGAGTTTAAATAATAATTATAGTTAAGTAAACCGATGCCTCCGACAGGCGGAGTTATCTGATGTGCTATCTTACTCCCGTTATTAATAAAAATAGTAGGAAACACAACCCCAAGAGAGATTATAAATGTTTGGTCCCCTCTGACATATAAATCTGCGGTATAAATATCCCAATCAATATCTATTTCCGGCTCATTGCTGTCCTGGGCAACAAGCAGGACGGGCATACCCAATAGAAGTATCAATATTAAGCAGGCTGCCGCTTTATGCATATAATCTCCTTAAAATCGGCCGTTTGTAAACATTAACTTATTTACGCGCTTTATTCAACAACAAACAGAGCGCCGGGCGGGTTACTTTCACCCATTTGGCAGTTACTGGTTTTTATTTATTTCCAGGGCAAAATATTCAAGCAGTACGGGGAATCTTGTAAGCAAATCTCCGTATCTTTCCAGTTCTTCAAAACGAAGCTGCGTTTCGATGTGGCTTTCCGCTCTTCTGCCGAATGAATTTGAAATATACTCGCGCTGCCTTGCAAGAAACTCCTCGTATAAAAGACGAAGCATGCTGTAAAGAACAAAATCAGGATATTTTGCGGAATTGATCACAAGCGAGAAATCAATAATCCAGGGGAAGGCGTTTTTAATATCCGTCTCCAGTCTTTGATCCCTGTTTCCTGACAGGATTCTTTCAAGCCTTTCGCTGTCCGCTTCGGATGAAAACATGCGTAGAATAATTACTTCGATACTCTGCGCGGCAGTCCTTAAGTAGTTATCCAGTTCTTCCTGGTTTGTAATATTGTTATTCTCTGCAAGGCTTACAAGCGCATTGGGATCCATTTTAAAACTGATTTCTCCCTGCAGGTTCCAGGAAAAATCCGCGTTTGCAAGACCCGCAAAGGAGGCATAGGTATCCCCGGAGGGCAGAGCGCTGTTGAAACTTATCGTATATCTTTTTTGCTCAAGATCGAATATGGCGATTTTTACATTTGTCGGTATCAATTTATACCAAAGCCAGCGGAATTCTCCGGAGCGCACAAGCTGCCCGTCTGTCCCGTGAGTTTTGGATATGATAATTCCGTACTGCCCCGGAGGAACCGAAAACTGTACCCAGCCGAATAAAAAAGCAGTTGCACCAAGAATTATAAGTATAAAAAGGGTAATTAAAAATTTTTTCATATTGTAATATAATATACATATATCGATTTTTTATGCAATATGAGCTTTCTTTTAGGAATTGATGTAAGCTGCAAGTATAAAATGGAGAAGTTGATGGGCGATATACAGGAAATAGAAAACAAAAGACATAAAATCCGGTATAAAAGTCTGTCCGCCTGGATTTTAGTAATTTGTTTTTTTGTTTCGATAATTACATTGATAGTTTATCTTGCCGAGACTGATTTTTCAGACTCAACTTTGATTTTATTGCTGGTTATTCTGCGGTATTCAGCCTTTCTTGTTTGCCTGTGTTCAATTTACAAATTTGCAGTTAGTATATTTTTTATAATCCGCCGCCAGCATGAGTTTCGTCCCTGGAAAATGATTATATTCCTAGTTTTTATTTTATATGGTATTAGTATTGTATATTATGAGGCTTTTATTGTCGCATTTTCCAGGGGGAATGGATGAAAAGATTATATGCTCTAAGAGGCGCTGTTCAATGTGAAAACACGCAGGACGATATATGTAATCAGGTTGCTTTAATGTATGAAGAACTTCTGCATTTAAACGGGCTTGATGAGGAGGGCATCGTATCTGTCATTTTTTCAGTTACATGCGACATTGATGCTGTGAATCCCTGTACAGTTTTACGAAAGAGGTGCGGCGCCGCAAACAGTCTTGCTCTTTTTTCGGTGCAGGAGCCTCAGTGTAAAAATTCCCTTGAAAGGACTATAAGAATAATTATTCACTGCTATCTTGAAGAGGGAGCAAATGTTAAACATGTTTACCGTAACGGAGCGGAAGTCCTGCGGCCCGACAGATCATGCTCTGCGCCTGACATCATATAATTAAAAAAATCTTGCAGAAACGCCAAGGTTACAAAGAGCGCAGAGTTGTTCTAAAAAAATATTTCTTTACTTTCTATAGTTCCTGTAGTATTCTATATCATCATCACGTTTTTTCCTGTATTAAATTAAGGGAGCGAAATTATGAATAAAACAATAGCGAAAAAGCCCGTTGTGAAAAAACCTGTATCAAGGCCAGTGGTAAAGAAACCTGTGCCAAGACCCGTGGTGAAGAAACCTATACCAGTAAAAAAACCTGTATCAAGGCCAGTGGTAAAGAAACCTGTTGTGAAAAAACCTATACCAGTAAAAAAGCCTGTGCCAAGACCAGTGGCAAAGAAGCCTGTTATTAAAAAGCCTGTGCCAATAAAGAAACCTGTGCCAAGACCAGTAGCAAAGAAACCCGTTGTGAAAAAACCTGTATCAAGGCCTGTTGTGAAAAAGCCTGTGTCAAGACCTGTGGCAAAAAAACCCGTGGTGAAGAAACCTGTACCAGCAAAAAAACCTGTCGTAAGACCAGTGGCGAAGAAGCCTGTTGTGAAAAAGCCTGTGCCAAGACCTGTGGTAAAGAAACCTGTTGTGAAAAAGCCTGTATCAAGGCCAGTAGCGAAGAAACCCGTTGTGAAAAAACCTGTGTCAAGACCAGTGGTAAAGAAACCTGTTGTGAAAAAGCCTGTGTCAAGGCCAGTAGCGAAAAAAACCGTGGCAAGACCAGTGGCAAAGAAGCCTGTTGTGAAAAAGCCTGTGTCAAGGCCAGTGGCAAAAAAACCCGTAGTGAAAAAACCTGTATCAAGACCAGTAGCGAAAAAACCTATACCAGCAAGAAAGCCTGCGCCAAGACCTGTAGCGAAAAAGCCCGTTGTGAAAAAGCCTATCAAGACCAGTGGTAAAGAAACCTGTTGTGAAAAAACCTGTGTCAAGACCTATGTCAAAACCAGCAGTTAAGAAAACTGTCGCAAGACCTGTGTCAAAACCGGCAGCAAAAAAACCTGTTGCAAGAGCAGTGTCAAAACCAGCAGTTAAGAAAACTGTCGCAAGACCTGTGTCAAAACTCGCAGTTAAGAAAACTGTGACAAGACCTGTGTCAAAACCCGCAGTTAAGAAACCTGTTGTAAGAGCAGTGTCAAAACCCGCAGCTAAGAAAACTGTCGCAAGAGCAGTGTCAACACCGGCAGCTAAGAAATCTACCGCAAGACCTATGACAAAAAAAGAAAAAAAAGAAATGAAGGAAATGTCATCCGCTGCCAAATCTGAGTTTAAAAGAAAAATTGAAAAACCAAAGGAATCTGAAAAACCAAAAAATAGTATAACCTTTAAAGAAGGAACCAAGATAGTAGTTGATAATTTTTCTATGCGTATAAAAGAATCATTTACAAGCAAGAACAAGCTCAGTGAGGAGCAGAGGGAGCAGCTTGTAGGAGCATTGATTTCAGTTGGACAAAAGGACACAGGATTGATTGGCGGTAGTTTAAAAGTAGTTGACGATGTTATGGGGAAATATAAAGCCCTGAAAAAAGCAGGCGGCGCCGTTAGGGAAATCCGTGAGTTTGTTAAATTGGCAGCTGAGTACAGAAAAGAAACTGATCCTGCAAAAAAAACGAACATGGCTTCCAGATTGGGTATAAAACAGATGGATGCTATTAATCTTTTTGCAGAAAGCACGCCTTTTCCCGGAAAAATTATAACAGCTTTGACTTCAATAGGTAAAATTTTAATAAATATGGTTACATTAAAGCTTAATGAAATACATTGGACTAATATGGTTGCTACTGCTCCAGTACCCAATAATCTTGATCATGAAAAATATCAAAAACTGGGAATGAAGTTGATGGCAGGCGGAGCTAATGCAAAAGAAATTGGCGAAGTTTTTGATGCTCTTGATAAACTTGATGCAATTTAATTAACGTGCCTGTCATCGCCGTCTGATGTCAGGCACCGTTTATGAGGTTATTTATGCCTGTTTTGGTAAAAAATATATATGGAACCAGTAAGGATAATGCCTCCGCCGGAAAACTTAAACGCTGGAAAGATCATTTTAAAATAATAGGGCCAAAATGTTCTGAGGCTGCATGTTTTGAATCTGATAATCTTTTTGGCGCTCCCATCGAAGTTTTAGAGGGACGCAATAAAGGGAAAAAATATATCATCCCGCTATGCAATGCTCTGCATAAACAGCATGGGGAAGTTTTCCATATTAAAGATTCAACTAAATGCATGCCTTTAGAAGATTTGCAAACGTGATTGAAACTTTAAGCCAGGAAAACTTCCCTACCGTTCTATACTCATAATATTCCAGACCCTTGTTGTCTCCTGTCCGACACGCCAGAAACCAATTGAGTTAACACCCATGGATTTATACAATTGCATTTTAGCCGAGAGTGAGAATTCATCATCGTAATAAACGGTAACATTTACATTTACATCGTAGTTAAAGCTTGGAACAGTATTTACGCGCCTTAGACTTGTGGAGTTCATGTTAGAATAAAGACTTGCTGTTGTCTGGTAAATAAGGGCGCGGTGATGGTTTGTATCTACCCAGGCGCGGCCGTACAGGGGCAGTCCCATAATAAGTTTTTCAGCTCCTATTGTTCTCATGCCGTAATCGGCAACATTGCGGCACCATGTAAATGAGGCTACAGGGCCTGGTCTGCTTGTGCTCCAGTGCTCGTCGTATGCCATTATAAGGATTCTGTCAACGTATGGCTTTATAAGTTCATAATCGAAGATGTCGTTTTCCAGTCTTCTTGTCCGGGCAGGGTATGCAACTGTAAACATTTTATCTGAAGGAAGCCCGGCGCGCAGTTCACGCAGGAAGGACTGGAAGGGCTCTCTTGATCTTGCAGGTATATATTCAAAATCAATCTGCAGACCGTCATAATTTGAAGTTGCTGCGATTAAATCGGCAATTAACGCTCTTCGCTGAGGGCTTTCAGGCATCAGGGTAAAATAAGTAAGCGCCTGACTGCCGCAGGTGACAACAAGGTGTACTCTGGCAGGATGCCTTGGAAGGTTTCGCCTGTCCGGTATTGTGCCAATGGTGCCGTATACATTTACATCCGCGCTGAAATAGCCAATATCAGTCAGGGGAATATTCGGAGTAAGAGATGATTCACGGCCTGTAACTACATAGCCCCAGATCTCTTTGAAGGAAGAGACAGGCAGATTTTCATCTAACTGTGAAATAAAAAGTTGAATTTCCTCTTCTACAGCTAAGGCAGCAGCTATTGCCGCAGCTTCTTCATCAGTAATATTGATTTCCGGTTCCGATGATTCGTCAGCTGTCTTTGCAGGCGATCCGGAACAGCTTGCAAAAATAAGAACAATAAAGATAAATAATGGTATAAAGTATTTCATTACCATATTATCGTATGAAATTATAAATAAATGTAATTAGCCAGGCTCTAAAAAAAATAATTTTTAAGAATACACCTTATTTAAAATTAAAAGCGCTGTTTCTCGGCCCAAAGTCCTAAAGCCGGGTTTGGCACATAAAAGAATCTTTCTCCGTCAGCGTGAGTGTTCCAGCCGGAATTTAGTTTGCTTATATCATAACGTGCCATTTCTTCGTTTAAATCACCCCAATTAAAACCGACAGATTCAATCTCCTGCCTTGATACTTTGCTGCCGGGACAATAACGGATTGTAAAGCGGTTTTCACTTGAGCCGTGGATTAAATGCGCTGCGGCGCTTAAATTACAGGAAAGTTCAATATTGCTTTTTACTCTTGCAAGTATTTCACTGCCCGGCCTGTAACCGTGTTTGCGGATTAAAGCGTCAATCCCTTCATCTTCGCCGAAACGCTCAAGGGCAGGAGCCAGGATTACAAGTTCTCCGCCGTCTTCTATTACCATGCGGGTTCTGTAAATGGCCTTGTTTCCAAGCCATGTCGTTTTGTATTCTTCAGGCTCAAGGTAGACAAGCGCTTTGTTTACAGGTTCACTCATAAGGTTAACGTTAACTTCGCAGGACAGAGCTGCCGCTTTTTCAAAACATTCCCTGCCAAAACCTATAAAAAGCCCCCGTACAGCAAGGGAACCCTTAAGTTGTCCTGCGGCAACTGCTTCGCTGTCTGTTCGCGCGGAAACAACGGTTAACACCCAAAGAACAGGCGGGATTTCGCTGCCGAAACGCCGAAGCCCCTCATCAAAAAGCGCGCGTACGGGAGTGTCAACTCTGCCCATGATGCGCTCCATTCCGTAGGCGGCGCCTGTAAAATGACTTTTATCGATTGCTTCCTTGCCGCCTGTTCCGACAAAGATGTTTTTTGCATGATTGGCCATTCCTGCAACCTCATGCGGAACAACCTGTCCAATGCTTAACAGTAATGAAAAATTACCGCTGTCCTGTGTTCCCTTTCTTAAAATTTTATTTACCTGTACAGGCCAGTCAAAACGTACGGCTCCCTGTGATGCTTTTTCTACCCAGTTTTCTTCAATACGGCCAAGCTCTGTAACATCATTACGCCAGTTGTGAACAAGAAACTTTTTTTTGGGAAGGGCGCCGAACATCCGCGAAAGTTCATCATCATTCATTGCCATATGCGTTCCAAGAGCGGGAAGGACAGCTCCCAACTTCTCATCAAATTTGCGCGCTGCTATCTGTGTAAAAAAACCTGCGCGTGAATGAAAGCGGGTAATATCCGGCGGAAGGATTATCATTTTTCCTGTATTATTTATATCTGCAAATGCACTGGAAAGCGCATCTGTAAAAAGTTCTTCAAGTTCTCTGTCACTTAAATCCTTGTCAGCGCCGCCTGAAGCAACATATGTTTTTTCCATTAGACAGTCTCCATTTTTTCATGATACCATATTAAGCATAAAATGTGTGCATGCATTCATTCATTTTTTAAGGAGTAGAAATGAGTAATTGTGATATTGGTCTTATTGGACTTGCTGTTATGGGAGAAAATCTTGTTTTAAATCTTGAGAGCAAGGGTTTTGAGGTTGCGGTTTACAACCGTACAGCATCTAAAGTAGAAGAGTTTATAAATGGCAGAGGCGCGGGAAAAAAAATAAAAGCCTGCTACAGCCTTAAGGATTTATCTGCGTCATTAAAGAGACCCAGAAAGGCCATGATCATGGTGAAAGCAGGGCAGGCTGTGGATGATACAATTGAACAGCTTTTGGAAGTTCTTGAAAAGGGTGACATCATTATAGATGGAGGGAATTCCAATTACCTTGATACAATGCGGCGTACAGCATATGTTGAAGAAAAGGGATTTTTATATATAGGCACGGGGGTTTCAGGCGGAGAAGAGGGCGCTTTGAAGGGCCCTTCCATAATGCCGGGGGGATCAGCTGCTGCATGGCCTTTTGTAAAACCTGTTCTGCAGGCGATATGCGCTAAGGTCGATTCTGAAAAAGTTCCCTGCTGTGACTGGGTAGGGGAAAACGGAGCAGGCCACTTTGTTAAAATGGTGCATAACGGCATTGAATACGGTGATATGCAGCTAATATGTGAAACATACGATTTAATGAAAAATGTGCTTGGTCTTAATTGCGATGAAATGGGTGATGTATTTGAAAAATGGAATGAGGGCTCTCTTGGAAGTTACCTTATAGAAATAACTAAGGATATTCTTAAGTTTAAAGATGATGACGGAAAACCTCTTGCGGAAAAAATACTTGACACTGCAGGGCAGAAGGGCACAGGCAAGTGGACAGGAGTAGCAGCCCTTGAGTTTGGCGTTCCTCTTACATTGATAGGCGAGGCTGTCTTTGGAAGGTGTCTTTCCGCCGCCAAAGATGAAAGAGTAAGAGCTTCAAAAATATTTTCGTCTCCAAAAATTACAAGGCCCGAAGACAAAGAAGCTTTTATTAATGATTTGGAAAAAGCCCTTTATGCTTCCAAGGTAGTTTCCTATGCGCAGGGATATTTATTAATGAGAGAGGCTGCAAAGGAATACAAGTGGAATCTTAATTACGGCGGCATCGCGCTCATGTGGAGAGGCGGCTGTATTATCCGCTCTGTTTTTCTTGGAAAAATAAAAGAAGCCTTCGATCGCAATGCAAATCTTGAAAATCTTCTGCTTGATCCTTTCTTTACAAAAATTATAGAAGACGCGCAGGATTCATGGAGAAGGGTAGTTTGCGCATCTGTACAAAACGGTATACCGGCGCCTGCATTTGCAAGCGCACTTGCCTATTTTGACGGCTACAGAAGCGAAAGGCTTCCTGCGAATCTCCTTCAGGCGCAAAGGGACTATTTCGGCGCTCATACCTATGAGAGACTTGATAAACCAAGAGGGGAGTTTTTTCATACAAACTGGACGGGAAAGGGCGGCTCTACAAGCGCATCAACTTACACTGTTTAAAGCCTTTCTTGTGAATTTTACAGCGCTTGGTTTAAACTCTTCAAGGTATAAAGACCTTGAAAAATAATCATAATCGCAGGGAAGTTCAATAGTAAGATCCAGCTTTTGCTCATCGGCTTTTTTTAACAGGGCCGAAAGAAGCGTTTTGCCAAGACCAAGGCCGCGGAATTCCATTTTTACTTCCAGAGTGTCTATGTGTAAAATTGAACCTTCACGTTTTGAAGCAATACGGCCTATAATTTCTGAACTTGATGATTCTGCGATAAAACAATATTCATTATCGTCATTGCGAATAACGAAGTCTTCCAGCACCAGGGATGAAGTGTCTTCCGGTTCAACGCCGACAGGCTCCAGTCCCCATTCTTCTCTTAAGGCATTATACCAGCATACGATTTCATTCTTCATTTTTTGTTTTTTAAATTGCTGCCACATTTTTTCTGTTTCAGGATACTGTTCAAGAATATCTCTGTATGCGCGGAAAACACCCTTATTTTTATTAAGAGCAATTGACAGCTCATTGCGAACAACAGGATTCTTTACAGAAGATGCAAATTTTTCCATCAGGCGGTATCCGTTCCTGGAATCCCATTGGGGAAGAGCTATGTATCTATTTTCATCGCCGGTATTTTTTACTTCAACTATACAGACTTCATTGCAGTCAAGCGCAAATTTGCCGTCCTGGTTTTCCATGAAAAAGAGAATTTCGTCCATAAGGATATTGTCAAGCTCAAATCGCACATAATTATTATAGAATAAAAAATACAAAAAGTATATTATTTTTTATACCCTTAAAAAGGAGATGCAAAAATGGAAGCAATGAAAAGAACTGTAGACTGCGGTTCTTTAAGAAAATGCAATGAAGGCCAGAATGTAATTCTAAACGGCTGGGTACATCGCAAGAGAAACCACGGCGGAATATTTTTTATTAATTTAAGAGACCGGTACGGCATAACACAGGTTACAATTGACACAGAAAAAGACTCTGAGCTTGCTGCACTCTGCGATGAGCTGCGTAATGAATATTGTATAGCTGTTCAGGGGATGGTAAGCCTTCGCCCGGGTGATATGGTAAATCCTTCCATGGAAACAGGTGAAATTGAAGTAATGGCTTTTAAGCTTGTCATCCTTAACAAAAGCGATGTTTTACCGTTCCAGATAGAAGAAGAAAACAGGGCAAATGAAGATTTAAGGCTTAAATACAGATATCTTGATCTTCGCTGCGATGCGATGCAGAAACGCATCAAACTAAGAAGCAAAACCGCATTCGCAGTCCGCGAGTATATGACAGATAACGGATTTCTGGAGATAGAAACGCCTACGTTTATAAAATCAACGCCGGAAGGAGCAAGGGACTACCTTGTTCCCTCAAGGCTGCACCAGGGAAAATTTTACGCGCTTCCGCAGTCGCCCCAGCTTTACAAGCAGATTTTAATGGTTGCAGGTTTTGATAAATATTTTCAGATTGCGCGCTGTTACCGTGATGAGGATTCAAGGGGAGACAGACAGCCTGAGTTTACCCAGATTGACATTGAAATGTCTTTTGTACAAAGAGATGATGTTCTTGGTATGACTGAAGGGTTAATGAATTATGTGTTTAAAAAAGTTATGAATATTGAGCTGCCTCAAAAATTCAGGCGGCTTTCCTGGGAAGAGGCGATGGAAACATACGGAAGCGACAAACCGGATCTGCGTTTTGATATGCCGCTTTTAAAATTTGATCAATACGTTGAAAAAAGCAGCTTCCAGGCTTTCAAGGATGCTCTTTTCTCAGGCGGAGGAGTAAAGGCCCTGCTTGTAAAGAATGTAAGCTTTACCCGCAAACAAATAGATGAACTTGAAGCGCATGCAAAAATATACAAGGCCAAAGGAATGGCCTGGATGAAAGTAACGGAAAACAGCCGGATTGAAGGAGGAGCCTCCAAATTTTTTGCAGATAACGCAGCGGATATTATAAATGACCTGGGAGCGCAAAATGGCGATCTTGTTTTAATGATTGCAGATGCAAACAGAAATATTGCAAATATTGCTCTTGGCGCTGTGCGTTCAAAACTGGGAAAAGACCTTGGGCTTTGCGATAATTCAAAATTTGAATTTGTATGGATAGTTGATTTTCCAATGTTTGAATACAACGAAGATGAAAAAAAATGGCAGGCTGCTCATCATTTATTTACATGGCCTCAGGAAAAGTATCACAGTACAATGGAAAGCGATCCTGGCTCTGTAAAGGGGGATCTCTACGATCTTGTTTTAAATGGATATGAGCTTGCCTCAGGTTCAATTCGTATCCACGATTCTGCAATGCAGAACAGAATATTTAATATTGCGGGGATTGATTCGCAGCAGGCGCAGAAAAAATTCGGTTTTTTAACGGAAGCGTTTAAATACGGCGCGCCGCCTCACGGCGGAATTGCTCCGGGTCTTGACCGCCTTGTCATGATCATGGCAGGCGTTACATCCTTAAAAGATGTAATAGCTTTTCCGAAAAATTCCTTTGCAGTAAGTCCTATGGATGATTCTCCTTCTGAAGTAGACTGCAAACAGCTTGAAGAACTGGGAATAATAATAAAGGAAAACAAAAATTAATTTTTAAGATGGAATTAAATGCTCTGTTAAAAGAATCCTTTTATCATCGGGAATGGGAGTAGTTTGTTCAGCTATAAAATCATAATGTACAATTACAGCGTTCCCGCTGACACAAAGCCTGTCTTCCTGCCAGGCCTCATGATGAATTGTAAATGACTTGGTTCCAATTTTGGAGATCCATGTTTTAATTTCAACTTCATGTTTAAAATATAGCTGGCTTAAAAAATCAAAGTCTATATGAGCCACAATAAGGGGAAAAACTTTTTTATCAAGGGATAAATCGGGATCAAAAAACCTTAGGATATCGGTTCTGCCCATTTCAAACCAGACTGAAGGAACTGTATTGTTTACATGTCCGAGCCCGTCTATATCGCCGAAACGCGGCCTTATTTTAAAGGTAAACATGGTTTATTATGATTTAAAGATTCAGATTATTCAAGTAATTTTCAAAGGCGCCGCGAGCTGACCTTGCTTCTGAATTTGCCCTTTCCAGGCTGGCAGAAAGCGCGTCAATTTCACTGTCAATCGCAACAAGACGCCTTAAGAAATCCTGTCCCTGGGGTGTTTGACTGCCTGCAGCTTCAAGATTCCTGCGCACTCTGTCCTGATCTGATGCAAGGCGTTCTCTTTGCGCTTCTATATTTCTTACATTTGTATCGGCTGCATCCATGCTGCGCCGGAGTTCAGCAGCTCTTTGAAGGGCAGCTCTTACATTGGAAGGAATTTCCTGATTGCCTGTATATGCAAAAAGTGTTTCAGTACGTGCGGAAAGGAGAGCTACTGTTTGGGATGTAACGCGTTGTTCCCTGACTTCTGCTTTTGTCTGCCCCGATGCAGGTAATGTTACATTGAAACGGTAAACCGATGCTGTCTCTTCAAAAGCCCGGGGAGTTACAAGTTCTGTTTGATGCGTTTTTCTGTGCTCAAGCACCAAATGCTTTAAAACAGCGCTTGAATTTATAAATGTATAAGTTCTTGAGAAAACTATATTGCGGTTTATGGTCATTACGCCGTTTGAAATATTAACAGTACCTGCCGTATTTGCAGTTGTCATATCAGATGATGCGCTGACGGAAAGATCTTCTCCAAAGGATATATAACGTTTTTCATTTTCATTCCAGAACTCAATAAGAGCATCACCTGCATAAACTCCGCCGTCAAAAACTGTTATGGGGCCTGACGGCAGTTTCATTCCGGTTGTGTTTATCAATTCTGCGCCAAGCCTTGGATGTCCGCCTGATGAGTTATATATTAAAAGACTTCTTGCTTCAATTGCCGATTCAACAAGAGGAAGCATCGCGCTCATCCTGCGATCAAGATTAACGGGATTTCTTAAGGTAAATTCAAATTGACCTCCCGCATCGCTTCCTGATGCAGTTTGAATATTTCCTCCTGCAAGAGCGGATTCAGTACGGATTGAATCATCGCTTTCTTCATTCATGAAAACCTGATTAGATCTCATCATTTGCGGCTGTCTTGCGGCATAATCCGGAGCTGCAGAAAGAGGCATTGCGCGTTCGTGAGCTGTTCCTTCGGCTGCTCCTGCAATTGCAAGCGGCAGTACAGGCCTTGATACATAATAGGGCGGGTAGAGTTCCTGTATAAAAGAAGCTGGGCGCCCTGCGACAAGGGATAATTCAATATTGCTCCAGTCTGTATCGCTGTCGTTATCTACAATTGCCCATCCCTGAAACAGGGGACGCTCGGCGTTTAAATCAAGCCTGTATGAAATTTTCCAGAGCGCAGAGGGTATGACATAGCTTAATTGAACGTTTCTTCTTCCGCTTCCCGGAAGATTAACCGTAAGAAGGCGGGAATCCCTGTTTCTGGAAGCTGCAATTAAATCAAGGGCGCGGTTAAGATCATTCTGGACAGCGTTATCTGTAAATCTGATTGAACTGATTGCCCTCAGGTTAAAGGACATCATCACTCCTTCTGACGTATTAAGAAGAAGCCATGGCTCTGTCAGTCCGTCAGTGTTAACAGGACGGTTTTCCACATTGACAATTCTTCCTCTGAAGGTGTCGGATGAAATAATTATTACTTCAGAACCCCTAAGCCTTGAAAGAATTGTCATAAGATCCGGAGAATCTGAAAAGTCGATAATAAGGCTGCGTAATGTTTCAACAAGTGTATTTTCCGACATGTAGGTTACAGAGGGATTTGCAGAAGCAGAATCATTAATAATAAGTGATTTTAGCGCATCATTTACTGCATTAATTGCGAAAGGAACGCTTATACGGGATGGTTCGTTTATAAACCCCGAATGTTCATAATAAGCAAGCCCGGAAGAAAATATCGCAACTCTTCTTAGAGGTAAAAGGCCTTCATTGGAAAGAGTTCTTTCCTGCGCCCAAAGAAGAGGTGCGATTGCAATAAAAAAAAGAAAGAAAAATTTATTTTTCATGTTCAAGTCTGAGTGTTATTGTACTTGAATCACAAACTTCAGAAGGCCCGAAATATTGAATTGCGCCCGGAAACATAAAGCATGTTTTTTCCGCCCAGATAGTGCGTTTTTCCGCAAATGTTTTAAAAGGCTTGCCGTCAAGTTCAACAAGAGCTTTTTTTATAACAGGTTTTTTCGAACCATGGCGCTGTTCAAGATTCATCATCATTGTTAAAGGAATTCCTCCTGCAACCCAGTCTGATGCAGGAGATGTAAGATTTTTTACGCTGGACAGATAGCCTGTAAACCCGGATGCGATAAGTACAAAGGCGCTGAAACCAAGTGAATAGCAGTAATCCGAATCGAAATTGGAGGGGAATGCGCATCTTCCCTCATAACCGAAAAAGTGAGTCTGATGACTGAACTTTCCGTTGTATTTATTATTGGCTTTTCTTTCTGAAAGTTTTTTTTCTACCATGCCTACAAGAAGTTTTTCCGTTTCTATGCGGGAAACCTGAACATTGCCGTGCGGGTCTCTGTCCATCAGGAACTGCTGTCCGATATCAGGCGGAAGAGTTTGCATTATATTATAGGAGCATTCAGGCAGGCGGCTGCACAGAAAATACAATTGATCAACATAATTTGTTATTTGCGCAAATTCTTTTTCATTTGCGGCTATAACATCGTTAAGCTCGCCTATCAGTTTTTTTATTTCTGGAATAAATTCTACAAGCCCTTCGGGAATTAAAACGATGCCGAAATTATCGCCGTTCAAGGCGCGCTTTGAAATCGAATCGCAAATTTGATCCACAATCTGATCCAATGACATACCCTTTGCTTCGACTTCCTCTGATATGAGGCAGACATTCGGCTGGGTCTGGAAAGCGCATTCCAAAGCGATATGGCTTGCAGCCCTTCCCATCAGTTTAATAAAATGCCAGTACTTTTTGGCGCTGTTTGTATCTCTGCAGAGGTTTCCAATCAGCTCTGAATATGTTTTACATGCAGTATCAAAACCAAAAGATGTTTCAATATGCTCATTTTTAAGATCGCCGTCGATTGTTTTTGGGCAGCCTATTACCTGGGTAGCAGAACCGTTGGCAAGAAAATATTCCGCAAGAAGCGCAGCATTAGTGTTTGAGTCGTCTCCGCCAATTACTACAACTGCATCAAGGTTTAACTTCTTTGCAGTTTCCAAAGAAGCTGCAAACTGTTCGGCGCTTTCTATTTTTGTACGTCCCGAACCTATAATGTCAAATCCGCCTGTATTGCGGTATTCGTCAATTATTTGAGGTGTAAGGATGACAGTTTTATTTTCAACAAGGCCGCTTGGTCCGCCTGAAAAACCGTACAGGGTAGAGTCGGAGTTGCCTTTTTTAAGGCCGTCAAACAAACCTGCTATAACATTATGCCCTCCGGGAGCCTGTCCTCCGGAAAGAATTACACCTACTTTTAACTGGCGTTTAATTTTATCATTTTTACCTTTAGAAAAAGTTACAAGAGGTTTTCCGTATGTATTTTTAAAAATACCGCGGAGTTCTTCCATATCAGAAATTGCTTCTGTTGGTGCGCCTGTTTCGATAGTTATATCATCTATGGAGCCGGCCAGTATGGAAGGAAGCTTGGGCTTGTATTCATAGCGAACTTTCTGTAAAGCGGATATATTCATGGCATACTCCTTAAAATACTATAAGAGTGGATATATCAAGTAAAATAGACTTAAGTCTTTCTTAAAATAACGAACCTGCAGCCCGGAAATCTTTAAAAAAGCCCTGAGCTCTTATTTATTTTTATGTCTGTTTTTTCGCAGTTTTTTCTTGCGTTTATGGGTTGCGATTTTTCGCAGTTTGCGCTTTCTTCCGCAGGGCACTTAAACACTCCTTAACTAGAATTACGGTGGTTAGAGCCTCATGAAAAAAGCTATCCGCCGCTATTTTTATAAAGAAAACATCTCCACGGGGAATCGAACCCCGGTTGCCGGGATGAAAACCCGGTGTCCTAACCGCTAGACGATGGAGACTTGTTATCTATTGGGAATATATAAAAATAATGAAATATTGTCAAGCGGTGGATTTAAAGCCTTTCAATCCTTGTTACTTCAAGAATTATTGCTCCCTGGTCTTCTTTTACAATGCCGTAAACTAAGAGAGGATTAAAGTCAAACAGCAGTTTGCTGTATCTTTTATAAATGTCAGGAAAAATGACAGTCTCATATAATGCGGTCTCATCTTCAAAACTTAGAAAACTCATTGTAAGGCCGTCCTTTGTCCAGACTTCTTTTTGTGTGACAGGCAAGCCTGCAAGACAAAGGCTGCGATTTACATAATTATGGATATGAGCTGCTTTAACGCGGTTTTTTACAGAAAGCAGTTTGTCCTTCCATAAAGCCAAAGGATGGGTATTTCGAAGGAAACCTAAAGAATGAAATTCTTCCCAAATTTCAATATCGTTTTTTTTGCCGGTTTTCAAAGACATGCTCAAACTGACGGAACGCTTGGGTTCTGATGAAAACAATTCATTCTGATCGCTTGCAGGTTTCGCTTTCAAAAGGAAGCGGGCCTGCATCGCCCTTGGCAGTCCGCATGATATACTGTCAAAAACTCCGGCAGGACAAAGGGACTCAATATCATCACGGGAAAGTTTTACCCTGCTTGCAAAATCATCAAGGTTTTTATATGGTCCTTTTTTTTCCCTGTCGTTCAATATCTGGTTTACGCCGGAAACGGAAAGCCCCTTGATTGACATAAAGCCGATTACGACACATCGAGCTTTCCCGTAATATTTCCACAAAGATATATTTATATCAGGGCCTTCTGTAAGAAGAAGCATTCGTCTGCACTCAGAGATATACGCGCCTGGCCTGTAATAACCGCCCTGATTACTTATAACAGCTGCCATAAACTCCGCCGGATGATGAACGCGCAAGTAAGCCGATTGATAAGACACCATTGCATAGGAAGCTGAGTGCGGCTTGCAGAAACTGTAACCGTCAAATGAAAGCATCATTGACCAAATTTCTTTTATGGTTTTTTCATCAACCTTATTATTGCGGCAGCCTTCAAAAAATTGATTTTCATAAACTTTAAGTTTTTCGGCTCCCGCTTTTTTTGCAATAACCTTGCGCAGTTTGTCCGCTGACACTTCGTCAAATCCGGCAAGGGCGGCAGCTGTCTTGCTTACATCCTCCTGATAACAAAGAATGCCGTATGATTCATTTAAGATCTTGTCAAGGCGGGGATGCAAAGCTTCCCATGCGCCTCCCTTTAACCGTCTTACATATTCGGAAATAAATTTGTTTGCAGCAGGGCGGATAATGCTTGAATGAATGACAATATGATCAAAATCTCCTCTTCCTGTTTTTTTCTGCAGCTGACGCATTGCAGGGCTTTCAACATAAAAAACGCCTATACTGTCTCCTCTGGCAAGGGCTTCTATTGTCATTTTATCGTCTATGGGACGCCATGTGTTCCTGTTTATGTAAATGCCATTTTCATCAAGATTGATTAGAGCGTCCCTGATAACAGCAAGGCTCCTGTTTCCCAAAAGATCGATTTTTACAAATCCTGCCGCTTCCGCTCCTTCTTTTTCCCATGAAAGAAGAGGGAAGCCCTCAAGTGATTTTTCGACGGGCGCATAAGAAGAAACAGGTTTCGGCGTTATCACAATTCCGCCGCAGTGCATGCTTAAACCGCGGGGAAGGCCTTCTATTTTAGATGCTATTTCATAAATTTCATTCCAGAGCGGATCTGTTTTTTCATCTTTTTCGCGCAGAACAAAAAGTTTTTTTTCAAGCTTCGTTATCTCTGCATCCGGAAATCCATAGGCCTTGGCAGTTTCACGCAGGGCAGAGCGCGGGCGGAAAAAATTGTGGTTGGCGACTCTGGCGCAATAGTCATTTCCGAATTTATCAATTACGGATTTTATTAGTCCGTCTCTTTCATCCCATGCAAAATCAACATCAATATCCGGAGGATCAGGACGGGCTGGATTAAGAAAACGTTCAAAATACAAATTGTGGGCTATTGGATCGACATTTGTTATACCAAGTGAATAGGAAACAATGGAAGCCGCCGCAGAACCGCGTCCGCATGTGCGGCTGCCGGAAACCATGCCTACGATATCATCAAGACGCAGAAAATAGGAGGAGAACCCCATGGTTTCTATTACATCAAGTTCATATTCAATGCGGTCTATTTCCATGTCGCCTAGTTCGCCGTAACGCAAAACAGCGCCTGCATAAACGCGCTGCCGAAGTTCTGCGCAGGGGTTCTCACCGTAGCCTGGAAAAATAAGACCGTCAAAAATTTCATTAAACTGGCATATTTCCGCTATTTTTGCAGTTCCCTGCACTGATTCAGGCCATGAGTTAAATAGTCCTGCAAGTTGTGTTTCGGTTTTAAAAATGCCTTTTCCCATGGCAAGCGTATCAGAGCTGGAGAGGCTGCCTGTTGTTTTATTAAGGCCAATTGCACGTAATACACGGTGGACTTTATAATCCTCTGGAGCAAGAAATACGCTTGTGTCAAGAAAGGCAAGCGGAAGATTTAATGCGCTGTGACATTGAAGCGCGCTTAGATCATCGCAAGTTATCGCGCAATAAAGATGTTTCACATTTCCTGCAAGTGTTTTTAATGTTTCGTTATTAACAGAGGCAATAACAAGCCCGTTTGAATCTTCACGCAGTAATGGGAGCGCTTTAAAGTTTTTGATGTCCTTATTGCGTATGGAAAGTATTTCACAGAGTCTTGTAAATCCCCTGCGGTTCTCTGCAAAACAGTGAATGTTATCTGAAGATATGCCGGAAGTTTCAGTTAAGGAAACTCCAATTACAGGACGTATATTCCGTATTTTCGCTTCTTCAAGGAATGAGTGTACGCCGTAAAGATTATTTAGATCACAAATTGAAACTGTTGATGCGCCTGCTTTGTCAAGCAAGACTGCGGGCATATGAACGCCGTAGAGAAGGGAATAAGCAGATATAAGGCCGAGTCTTGTATTCATATGGATATTCTGCGTCCGGCAGGACTCATAAATACTATATTACATTGAAAACATTTTGAAACTATTATTGTAATGTAATATTTTTTGCGTCCGGCAGGACTCGCCTTCCATTCGGTAACATCCTGTTACCTCATTCCAGGCCGTCTTTTTTGCTAAACCGGCGTCCTGCCGGTTTACTCTGCGGAACCTTTCGGTTCCTCCGAGCCGCAAAAAAGTTTCGAGTCCTACAATTTAAAAAAAATAAATATTACATTGAAAACATTTTGAAACTATTATTGTAATGTAATATTTTTTGCGTCCGGCAGGACTCGCCTTCCAGCCTTCAGCATCCTGCTTCAGGCTTCCAGGCCGTCTTTTTTGCTAAACCGGCGTCCAGAGTCTGTAGAAAAAATCAAAACTTAACAGATTTTTTGATATACTCAGAAATAAGCGGAGGAGAAATGGCAAGATACAAATATACAGACACGGAATCTGGACAAGGA
>Ga0123356_10000079_pt1 | contig 103173 bp, 92 predicted proteins | sample TergutEmb28metaG_2_FD_92546 | JGI IMG/M metagenome (GOLD analysis project Ga0123356, IMG submission 92546) | Embiratermes neotenicus P3 segment gut microbial communities from Petit-Saut dam, French Guiana - Emb289 P3 | ecosystem: Host-associated > Arthropoda: Insects > Digestive system > Gut ...
CCGGCCAGGCCACCCCGATGTTGGAATTAATTCTGACATTGGCTGTTATTCACTTGGCGTCGCTCCCCCGCTCTCTGCGATTGAAAGTATTGTTTGCATGGGTGCCTGCGTAGGCATGGCAAAGGGAGCTGCTGACGTTGGCCTTAAATACGCAATTGCAGTAATCGGAGACTCTACTTTTATACACGGCGGTATCACAGCTTTAATAGACGCAGTAGACGCAGGCACAACAATGACCTTGATTATTTTGGACAACTCAAGCGTCGCGATGACAGGCTGTCAGCCGACAATTCTGCCTTCTGCTAAACTGAAAGGTTTGTTGATTGGATGCGGTGTAAACCCTGAGCGCATTTTAGAACTTGAAGCAAAACCAAACCTTGTTGATGAAAACGCAGTTAAACTTGAAGCAGAAATTAAGCAGAAAGGCGTATCTGTTGTTGTCTTTAAACGCGAATGTCTGGAAGCGTTCAGAAAGAACAAAAAAGAGAATTTTTAAGAGATTTTAAGGAGTGCCTAAGAGTTCACACAAAGGCACTGAGTACACAGAGATCACAAAGAAGAAATGAGGGTTAAGACAAGATTTCTTTCTTAAACCTTCCAATATCCTCCGTGTTCTCTGTGCCTCTGTTTCTCAGTGTGATGTCTTCTTTTAATCAATTCCCTATTGACAGTCTCTGCCTCTTCTGTTAACCTTGCTATAAGAGGGGGTTAACGATGGTGCTTGGTTTTGGTTTTTCTCTAATTGTAAGCGTTTTATTCGCTGTTTATGCTGTTCCTAGAAAGTTCTCTAAGCAGAATGTAATCCTGTACACAATGTGGATGGGGATTGCGTACTTTTTTGGCACTATCGTTTTAATCAGCATTATCTGGGGTTTTGGCTTTGAAACGCCGGAGAACCTTTTAAACCCGTGGCACCTTTTAACTGTTTTACGAGGATTCATCTGGGTGCTTGGTATGGCAGCTTATAACCTTGCTATCGACAAAATAGGGCTTACGCGGTTTAATCAATGGAAAAACATACAGGGACCTGTAGGTTCACTTCTAATACTGTTCTTCATCGCAGATATGACATCGCCAATAAAAGTGCTTTTTCTGCTTCTTGGCATGACAATAATGTTTCTCTCTGCTCTATTATTCCAGATTAAAACCGAAACAGAGTTTTACAAAAAAAATAATCTCGATAAAAATGTTTTAAAGGGCATTTTATTTGCATTGTTCTCTGGTGTATGTTTTGGCTTTTCAGCGCTGTTTAACAGTATTGTTTCGAGACCGGCAATTGTCGGCGACAGGTTCACTTTTGCTCAATTACTGTATCATTCTTTCTCTCTTATTGTATTTTCAGTTGTTTTCTACATGGTAATCGGAAACAAGCCAAATGAGCCTTCGACAGCGAAACAGCGTTTAAAAGAAATCTTTATAGTAGACAAAAAAACATGGCTTCCGTTTACTTCGGGCGCAATGTTTTTATGCGCTACCCTCTTAACGATTTATTCGTATAGAATGATACCTAATGCTGTTGCATGGAGCATAACTCAGCTTAATGTGTTTTGGACTATCTTGATCGGAATTTTTATTTTTAAAGAAGTAAACTTAAAACAGCATTGGTTACGGTTATTAGCAGGTGTTTTAATGGCTGTGGGCGCGTGTTATATGCTTTACCTTGCAATCTAATAAATTAATTACAGGAGGAATAAGAAAATTTTTACCACGAACCAAACGAACAAAAGAAAAAATAGCGGACAAAAAGTTCGTGTGGTTTGTGGTAGAAATTCTTAGAACATTCAATGAAAGATATATCAAGCAAAGCGAAATTACTATATCACCTTCGCGAAAATAAAGGGGAGCCTCTCAGCGGAACTAAGCTTGCAAAAGACATCGGTGTTTCGCGTGTTGCAGTTTGGAAAACTGTTCAGTCATTAATTGAAGCCGGATATTCAATAGAAACTAGGGAAACGGGCTACTTACTCGACCCTAAAAAAGAAAAAGATTTTTTATATCCATGGGAATTTAGAGAAAAAGAAAATCTTTTTTATCATTTTAAAAATACGCCAAGCACAATGGACAGAGCAAGAGAATCCGCTCTTAAAGGAGCAAAAAACGGCAGTGTTTTTACGGCAGAAAAACAAAGCGCAGGAAGGACGCAACGGGCGTACATGGGTTTCACGTCAGGGTGGTTTGTTTTTTTCGATACTAGAAAGACCTTCTCTTTCTGCGGCGGATTATACATTAATTTCTTTAATAATGCAGATTGCTGTTGTAAATACAATTACATCGGTATGCGGAAAAACAGCTTATCTTCGCTGGCCTAATGATATTTATATAAACAACAAAAAAATTGCAGGTATCACTACAGAAATCTCCGCAGAAGGCGATGTAATTTCTTGGTTAACAGGAGGAATCGGCGTCAATGTAAATAATAACGCTCCTTCTATTAGAGCTGTAAGCTGTGCAGAAGTTACAGGCCGTCAGGTTTCCCGGCGGGAAATTTTAATAAAAATACTAGACGAAATTGAAAAAGTAAAAAAAACATTTATGTCTACAGCTTTTTATTCTCAGGGGAACCGCGCTATTGCATCAGAATGGAATTCTCTAGCTGATTGTATCGGAGCAAAAGCTGCAGTTTTTGAAGCTGATAAAAACGATGAGAATAAATTAAATAAAAATAATAAGCCTTCTAAAATCCTTGCAAGAGGCATTTTTGAAGGAATTGATCCGTCAGGACGCTGTATTTTAAAAACTAATGATGATAAACATTTATTTTTTAATCATGGTTTAGTTTCGTTAGCATTTATAAATGCCTAGTATTGCTTAACATTTTTAATACATCACATAACATCTAAAAAAGGAATACAAACAAGATTAAACGCGTCTTTTAACACAAGCATTACGGCTCTGCTTAATTCCAGCCTTGCTTTAGAAAGCTCTTTGTCTTCGCAGTTTAAAATCGGACATTCATGATAAAAACGGCTGAATGATTTTGATAATTCATATAAGAAACCCGCAGCTTTAGAAGGATCTAGATTTTCTGCAGCTTCGCTTATTACCGCAGGATAAGAAGAAATTATTTTTATAAGTTCCCACTCCGGATCGGTTATTAATAACGAAAAATCATTTTCTTTTTCTTTGCCGTAACTGTCTCCTGCTTTTCTCAGCATAGAAGAAATACGAGCGCCCATATATTGAAGATAAGGTCCTGTATCTCCCGTAAAAGAAAGCGATTCTTTTGGATCAAAAAGCATGTCTTTTACCGGGCTTGGCTGTAAAAGAAAATAATGAAGCGCACCTAAAGCGATTTTTTCTGCGACTTCATTTGGATCCCCTACATCTTCTTCTCTTCCCTTTTCGCGAATTTCTGATAAAGCCATGTCTTTTAGAGAATCAATTAAATCATCAGCGTCTACAACAGTGCCTTCCCTGCTTTTCATTTTACCTTCGGGCAGATTGACCATACCGTAACTAAGATGAAATAAATCTTTTGCCCATGAGTAGCCGAGCTTTTCTAAAATAATAAATAACACCTTAAAATGATACTGCTGTTCCGAACCGACAACATATATTAATTTATCAAACTTCCAATCATTGTAACGTTGAATTGCTGTGCCAAAATCCTGCGTAATATAGATTGAAGTTCCGTCGCTTCTTAATAATATTTTTTTGTCGAGCTTTTCATCACTTAAATCGACAGCAACAGCGCCGTCTTCCTGCTTATAAAATATTCCTTTTTCCAGTCCTTTTAATACTTCGTCTTTTCCTAGCTTGTATGTTTCACTTTCAAAATTATAAATATCAAAAGAAATCCCCGTACGCTCGTAGGTTTTCTTCATTCCTTCGATTGCCCAATTATTCATTTGTTTCCAGAGTTCTACAGTTTCGCTGTCTCCTGCTTCCCATTTGCGAAGCATTTCTTGAGCTTTTTTCATAGATTCTGTCTGCGCTTCGGCTTTATCTTTATCTATTCCGGATGTAATTAATTCATCTGTTTCTTTTTTTAAATTTTTACTAAAAGTTACATACCAGTCACCGACAAAACGGTCGCTTTTTACTTTTTCTGATTCTGGTGTTTTTCCTTGTCCATACTCTTTATATGCGAGCATTGATTTACAAATGTGAATACCTCTGTCATTAATGATACAAACCTTCCTCACCTGAGCGCCGCATGCTTTTATTATTCTTGATATGCTTTCTCCTAATACATCGTTTCTTAGGTGACCAAGATGAAGAGGTTTATTTGTATTTGGGCTGGAAAACTCAATCATTACTTTTTTGCCTGCCATTGTGTCAGGTCTTCCGAAGTTATCTTTAAAAACTTCATTCAGAATTTCGTTTGCTGTTTTTGAACGATCCATTTTTATATTTACATACGGTCCCTGCGCTTCGAAATTTCCTTTTCCTTTTAATTTTTCTGCGGTAATTTGCGCTATCTGAGGAGGACCTTTTTTTAGCATTTTTGCAAAATTGAACATAGGAAAACCTATGTCTCCCATTTGCGGATTTGGAGGGTTTTCTGCAATTACCTGCTGTGTATTTATTTTTTCGCTGATACCTGCTTCGCTTAACAGGGTATTTATAGCCTCGGCAATCAGCTCTTTATATGGCTCTTTATAATCGTACATATAACTATGTTACAACTTTTTAACTTTTTACTCAATAAGGGATTGTAGGAAGAATTTTACCACAGAGGTCACAGAGAAACACGGAGTTCTATGTTCGATTTATTTTCTCTTCTCCGTGTACTCTGTGGTTAATTATTAGAAATTCTTCTTTCCAAATATTTCTTTCTTCTTGTAAGTTTGTCGTACCAGAGAGTATCAGGTTCTAATACATTTAATGCCAGTTTTATTAGCGCCAGGGGTTCTTTGTAATTTCCAATAAGCATTTGTCTGTATGCATACGCATAAACTGACCTTGCAAGGCGTTCTGTGTCGTAGTTGTATTTATCAGTTTTAAAAGGAGATTCTGCAATTGAAATCATCGCAGATAAAATACCAGCAAGCCCCTTAATATCAGAAACATTATGGTCGCAGATCCCTGTTAGCCTTTCTGTCGCTCCAGTCTTTAAAAACTCAAACCAGATTTCTGGAGCAAGAGATCCGGGTATATCATCTGTTCGTTCTATTTTTAGGATGTTTGATTCTACCGAGCTTTGAGAACAGTCTTGTATAATAGTTTTCCAGAGACGGCGGGTAGGATGCAGAAGGTCGGCATGCCTGTAAAGAGGCGGTTTCATTCTGTTCATAAGAAAACGGGTTTTTATTATCTGAGAGTCAAAACATTTTCCGTTATAACTTACGATTACGGCATTTTCGGTTTTTAACTGCTGTAAAACACAATTTAAAAAATCATGTTCGCCCGGATAATCTAAAAGCAAATATTGAGTTATGACAAGTTTGCCGTCAGCAAACCTGCCGAATGCCGCAAGGAAAGCGACTGTTCCGGCACCGCCGGAAAGCCCTGTTGTTTCCAAGTCAAAAAAAAGAAAGTCTTCAATTACAGGCGCAGGTAAATCCCGATTTGCTAAATCCGGTATAATTATCGATAAAAACTCCGGTAGTGGTTTTATTGGTTTTTTTGATTTTAGCGAACCAAACGGCAAAGTCAGATTAATCTCTCTTTTAAAGACCTTAAATCCGCATTGCTGCCAGCCTTGTTCCAGTAAGACATTATAACTTTCATCTGTTTTTGCCTCGTCGCAGTTTTTTGACTCTGTCTTATTTTGATGTGTTCTTTTTATTCTGTTTATGCTATTTATTCTATTTAATCTATCGCGAAGGTTTGCCATTTTTATTTTACTCTGATTATACTAATTTCTTAAGAGTATATCATAGTTTTATTTTGGATGTCTAATTATAAAACCCTAATTCTTCTCTAAATGCTGGTAATCTTTTAAGGCTGTCCAGTTTCCGCCCCATGTCCAGCCTCTGGAAACAAGTGATTTGACGATTATATTGTCGTTTGTTAATGTTCCTATTGTGTTGGGATTGTATGTTGAATTAGCTGGTAACCTGACGTTTCCCCTAATGTACGGATTTTGCACAGGATTAATGTCAACTGCTCTGCCTCTTGCATGCATAGAAAGTGTTTGTGTCCCTGCAATCATCCTGTAATTAAACGCTGATGTATTATTTGCTGTCATAGAAAGATTATCGTTCCATCTAAAATTACTGTGAGAAATCGGGATTACAGAATGTATCGAAAACTTTTCTTTTAGAGCCTCACTAAACGCAAACTCGATATCGTCAATTAAATCCATGTCTATTACTAATTGCCCCTGATGAACTTTGCCGTCAAAGGAATAGTATTTTACAGTAATCAATCTTTGTCTTTCTCTTATATGCGGCGGACATTGTGCCGAAAGACCAAAAAAGGCTTCTTCGTATGTCATGTCACTGTCGATTATCGGGTTTTCGAAGGAACCCAGCAAAAATACTGTTTCTTCTGCTTCATTGGTACTGCCCGTCAAAAAGATTGAGAACAATACCAATACAAGCAAAAGATTTTTTTTTAACATTCCTAACCGCGTAAACCTCTAAGTATCGAATTTATACTGTTTCTATATTCCACTGTATTATGCGGAGACCATCTTGGATACAAATCTTCTACAGTATGTATTGTTCCACGAATATTTGCAATTACTTCCCATCTTGGATTAACATTCTGATTTCTGCCTGATAAACTTCCCCTTGTATACCCTCTTAAATGTTGAATATGGGCTCGAACCCCTACATTTCGATCATTGAATCTTCCGTTCCATCGATTTGTTGAATTCAAACCTCCATAATTAAATGTTGATGTAACAATTGTCCTGTTTGTTAGAAATTGAGTAATATGAAGCATTTGAGCTATAGCAATATCGTGGTTAATACCCTCCATTGCTGCTTCACTTATGTATAACCCAATTAGACTTTTAATTGCTTCATCAGATAATTGGAGAGGTCTGTTTGATGGTTTATTTCTTTTAACATATGCAAGCACATTGTCCTCATTAGATACACCTGCTCCTATTATACTTAGATTTACACTACCGCCTCTGCCGGAATGCTGCATTTGCGTATTGTTTCGAGGTGGAGCGGAAACGTTCGATGATTGAGATGGAGTGTTTGAGGCAGCAACAGAACTAATTGGGCGCTCTCTTCTATCATTGTTTGTAAAATTTACCATCAGGCGAGGATGTTCTCTGCTTGTTGTTGTTACATTATATCTTTCAATATCTCCAAGAGAAGCATCTAGTTCATAACTATCTCCTCTCAATTTAAAATGTAAATCCATGCCATTAAATCTTACAACAAAATTCCTGCTTCGATTATTTGGATCATTAGGAAGAGTTGTTATTACTCCTATATGAGAAGGAGTAAAATTGATCTCCTGAATTGGAGGAGGCGGAGGTGGATTTATTGTAATTCCATTTCCGGAAGCTACAGGTACTGCTCTTGCTTCTTCTTCTCTAATTGTAGCTTTAAATTCTGATGATAGAAATAATTGTAGTCCTCTCCTATCAATTTGATCAATATAACCAAGGATTTCGTTATTTACCGCTCTTAAATTTGATTGAGCAGCAGGCGGAGGGGTATTTCTTGGTTGTTCAGGAGGAGTAGGAGTAGGAGGAGTAGGAGCAGGAGGAGCAACAGCTTGACGCGGTGGAGTTCTCGTTAAATTAACAATCTGTGTCCAACCAATTAATGAAGTTCTGCCGTCTGATGAATCGTGCTTAATTTGCACTGATCTTCTGTTATTATTTATACGCATAATTGTTACAGGCACATCCTTATCCAAATGTCCAATTGTAGGCGCAAAAAAACCTAAATAAGATTTAATTTCAAGCGGATTATTTGTATCAACATACCATACTTGACCTACTACTGGATTATCATTCTGCGCAGCGAGGTTTCCTGAAAGTAAAAACCCTGCAACAATTAATAATACAATTTTTTTCATAAACATCTCCTTCTTTCCTAAACGGCTTTTCTTTTTTGTTTCTGTCTTATTATGGATATCTGCCAAGTTACGGGTTAATTCTCTTATGTAGTCTTTTTCATCTTCATTAAGCTTGTTAAAATTGTTAATTAAAACATTCAGCTTTTTCTGCCTTTCCATATCTCACCCGCATTGGGGTTTATTATATACTACATTGTAGTATTTGTCAATAGTCTTTATGCAATAATATAAAAAAATTAACTTGTAAGATAACTAATTTTATTGATAGAATTAATAAATATGGGAAGGATTTATTGGACGCAAAAGCAATTATAAGCCAAAGAATCAAGCATATAAGGAAGACATTAAAACTCACTCAACAGGATTTTGCTAATGATTTAAAAATAAGTCAGTCTCATGCAGGCGCAATGGAATTAGGCACGCGCAAAATCCCCGAACGAATAATAAAAATAATTTGCTTTACCTACAACATAAACGAAAATTGGCTAAAAGCCGGCAAGGGAGAAATGTTCAAAAAAAGCCATGACCTTAAGCTGGAAGAAGCAATAAAAAACTTTAATAAACTTGACGATCTCCTGCAGGACTATGTTCTAAAGCAGCTGCGTCTAACCCTCGAATACCAGCAGTCAAAGGATAAAAAAAATAAGTAAAAACCGGGTTTACTTTAGCAATTTTCTTGCCGCGGCTATGGTTCCGCCTCGCAGGTTTGTTACATCATTGGTAATGATCATTGCAGTCTCATCAAGCTTTCGGATTTCTTCGACAATTTCGTCTTTTCCTTTTCGCTTTGCAAATATCATAAGCACTGATTTTTCCGAATCGCGTCCTTGAGCTTCCATTGTGGTTACAGCATAACCCAAGTCTCTGAGGCTTCCTGTTATCTGTACAGTAAATTCTCTTGATACAATCGCCTGAATCATAACCTGCCCCATCGCTATATAGCTTTCGATTCTGGAGCCAACATAAACACCCAAGGAAAAACCAAGGCTGTACATTATGCCTTTTATAGGCGCGTCTGCCATCCCCATAATTACCCGCGATGCTACAAATGTCCACAATAGGACTTCGAAAAATGAAAGAATAGTTCCCTGACGGCGGTATCCTTTATTTATTAATATCGAACGCAAAGTGGCTATAGCTACTTCTATTGCTTTTAATAAAAAAATGAGAAATAACTCTAACGGATGTACGGCTATAACTGCCCTTATAATAAAATCGACCATACATAACAATACCTAATTATGGTTATTGAATCTAGTCTGCTCTCTGTGTTAATATAAAAAACATGAACCGTTTAACCGCTGATGAACTTCGCAGCAAGTATATTAATTTTTTTGTATCCAAAGGTCATGCAAAAATACAGGGAAAATCCCTTCTTCCGGAAAATGACCCAACAGTCCTTTTTACCACTGCCGGCATGCACCCGCTTGTTCCGTATCTTTTGGGAGAAGAACATCCTGCCGGTAAAAGGCTTGTCGATTTTCAAAAGTGTATCCGCACAGGGGACATAGACGCTGTAGGCGATGCTTCTCACCTTACCTTCTTCGAAATGCTGGGCAACTGGTCGCTTGGAGATTACTTTAAAGAAGAAGCGATAAAAATGAGCTTTGAATTTTTAACTTCTCCCGAATGGCTTAACATTCCTTTAGAAAAACTCGGTGTTACTGTTTTTGAAGGCGAAGGTGAAATCCCAAAAGACGAAGAATCCGCAGCTATCTGGAAAAGTCTAGGAGTTCCCCAAAACCGAATCGCCTTCCTTCCCCGCGCAGATAACTGGTGGGGTCCTGCAGGCACTACAGGTCCTTGCGGTCCCGATACGGAAATGTTTTATTACCTTGGTGACGCTCCTTGCGGCAATGACTGCAAACCGGGCTGTTCCTGCGGAAAATGGCTGGAAATCTGGAACGATGTCTTTATGCAGTATATTAAAACAGCCGAAGGTACTTACGAACCTCTTTCGCGAAAATGCGTTGATACAGGTATGGGAATCGAAAGAACCGTAACTGTGCTCAACGGTAAAAAAAGCGTTTATGATACCGAAATTTTTTCTCAGATTATCGAAGCCATAGAAAAACAATCCGGCTGTAAATATGCAGGCGGGGCAAACATCGAAACAGATAAATCTATTCGTATTATTGCAGATCATGTGCGTTCGGCGGCATTTATTCTGGGCGACCCAAAAGCTGTCAGCCCTTCAAATGTCGGAGCGGGTTATGTCCTCAGGCGTTTAATCCGAAGGGCTGTAAGGCATGCACGCAAATTAAAATCCGGCGACGCAAAAACCGGAACCTTCAATCTGTCCGCTATTGCAGAAGTTGTAATTAATCAATTTAAGGGACCTTATCCAGAGCTCCAAGAAAACCGCAATTTTGTGATAGCAGAACTCAACAAAGAAGAAGAGAAATTCCTTGAGACATTACAGAAGGGAGAGCATGAGTTTGAAAAACTGCTTCCTAACCTTTTAAAAGACCCCAGAAAAATTATGTCAGGACGGCTGGCTTTTAAGCTTTATGATACATACGGCTTCCCAATCGAATTAACCGAAGAACTTGCCGCAGAATCGGGTATGACTGTAAACCGCGAAGAATTCGAAGAAGCATTTAAAAAACATCAGGAACTGTCACGTTCTCAAAGCGGACAGGCTTTTAAAGGCGGTCTTGGAGATCAGGGAGAAATGGCAGTTAAATACCATACAGCCACTCACCTTCTTCATCAGGCTTTGAGAGCTGTTCTTGGAGAAAGCGCTGCCCAAAAAGGAAGCAATATTACTGCAGAACGCCTCAGGTTCGATTTTACCCATGACAGCCCTATGACGCCTGACCAAATCAAAAAAACCGAAGATATTGTCAATGAACAAATAAAGAAGGATTTGCCGGTTTCTATGGAAACTATGAGTATAGAAGATGCAAAAGCCGCTGGGGCTATTGCGCTTTTCGGCGAAAAATACGAAGCTCAGGTTAAAGTCTACACAATCGGTAATTCTGCGGCTGATTTCTTTACAAAAGAGGTCTGCGGGGGTCCCCATGTAGAACGTACCGGCGGTTTAGGGGATTTTAAGATTCAAAAAGAACAGTCTTCTTCGGCAGGGGTACGCCGTATTAGAGCTGTTTTAAACTAGTAACTTTATACTAGTTATTTTTGTTTAGTTTGTGATATATTAAAACAGAGGGATGTATATGAAACAGATATTATTTATATTTTTGGCAGCCATTATTACGGTCTCTGCCTTTGCTCAGGCAAATTTACAGACTGCGGCAACAGTTAATCTTGTCAGAACAGAACAAATAACTGTTGGGCAGCTTCGTGCCGAAGTTGAACGAATGCAGCGGTCTACTAACCGCACTTTGACTCAGCAGGAAAGGCTTCAGGTTCTTGATGTGATGATCAATGAACGCCTTGTTTTACAGGCAGCAGAACGCGACAGGCAGACTATTTCTGAACAAGAAGTTAATCAGCAGTTACAGCAGTTCCGTAACCAGATGGCTCAGCAGCTTGGCCGTCAGCCTACAGACGCTGAATTTGCGCAGGCTGTCCAGAACGAAAGCGGGCTCAATGTTAGTGAGTTCAGTGCACAGCTTCGCAGACAAATGACTGTTCAAAAATACCTTTTATGGAAAAAGAAAGATTTATTCGATTCCATAAGACCGCCTACAGACGCGGAAATTGCCGCTGAGTACACTATAAGAAGAACCGAACTTGTACGCCCGGACACAATCCGTTTTACAATGATACAAGTCCCTTACGGCGCGGATGCCGCTTCCAGACAGAGAGCGAGAACTCTCGCGGATTCGCTTGTCAGAGAAATTAACAATGACCCTTCTAAATTTGACGAAGTCGCAACCCGCAGTGTCGCGCCTAACTCCGGTTATCAGGCGGGAGACGCAGGTTATATTCCAAGAAATGCGGATGCAAGACAGGTATTGGGGCAACCCTTCCTCGACGTAGCATTCGCTTTAAGGCAAGGTCAAGTATCACGCCTTATAGAAGGTCAGCAGGGTTTTCAGATAATTAAAGTTACAGAAAGTTATGCCTCACGCCAGCTAGAACTTACTGATATTCTCCAGCTTGGAACAGCAATAACTGTAAGAGATTACATTGGTCAGTTTTTATTAAACCAAAGACAGCAGGCTATTTTAACGCAGGCAAGCAATGAGCTTATTGCAGAACTGAGAACAGGCAGAACATTTACGGTATTAGAAAATAATATTCGCTGGTAGCCGAAATGACATCAAGGCGAAAAGGCCGAATTTTGGCTTTTCAAGCTTTATACTTTTGGGAAGCGTCGTCTCAGCAAAACCTTGAGCGCGCTTCTCTTGAGGAGCTTGTAAGTTTCGCCTGGCTGGATGACGAAAAACTCAATAAACTCGATAATGAAATTGCAGTTTTTTCGCGCTTGATAATTACAGGCACAATCGAAAACATTCAAAAAATTGATACTCTTATATCCGAACATTTAGAGAATTGGGATATATCACGGCTTAACCGCGTAGATCTCGCTATCCTCAGAATATCCGCTTATACGCTTTTTTTTCAGAAAGAAATTGAGCCGTCAATTGTCATAGACGAAGCAATCGGGATTTCCAGAGAATATGGAGCGGATGATTCTTATAAATTTATAAACGGTGTCCTTGACAGTATCCGAAAAGCGGCAGTAAGCGTATGAGGCAATTAAGAGTTACGCTGCTTGCAGGTGTGATACTTTTATTGATTGCCGGCGGCGTATTTACAATCTTTATCTTTGCCGATAGAAACGCAAATGCCGTTACCCGCCAGCAGGAAAATTTCAGCAGAATGCTCCGCGACTTTGACATTGATTTTAACGAACTCTCTTCTAATCAGCGCATTACAGAAAATGAAATAGAAATGTTAAATGCGCTGCTGGACAATATCGAAAGAAGGGCTATAAGCGTAGAATCATGGCTTTCTGTTTTAAAAAGACGAAGAGCTATCGCTTCATTGCATGCGCCTTCTTTAGCGGCATACCGCGCTTGTCTTGAGAGAGCTTTAGACGCCTACCCTTCTTCTCAGCCTATTATTGCACTTGCCGCAGCTTCTCTTGTTAAAAATACAGCGATCAATAGAGAGATAGAAGCGCAGCTCCGCGATTGGATGTCGTTTATAACAGATTCACCTTTTAATTCTCTTCGCCTTGGACTTCACGTAATATTAGGCGACTTTAGAAATCCTGAGAGAGCTTCTGTAATACCTGCAAATATTTATTCTGACGGCACTGAGTCTATAGGTATAAATATTGCAGTTTTAAGAATACTCAGAAATGATATAAGAGGAGCCGCTTCTGATATTCATGTTCTTTTAAATTCTGCTTCTCCGTCTGTAAATGCGTATCTTTTTGCCGCAGAGTACCATTATGATTTTGGCGATCTTCTGCGAAGCGCAGAAATATTCTCTTTGATTAACGACGAACACGCTTTGACCCGCCAAGCTGACGCGCTTTATCTAAGCGGAAATACAGAAATGGCAATGGTAATTTGGAATGCGTTAATCGATTATGACAACGAAACAAGCCTTTATAATCTCGCTCTAAATACAGATGATCCGGAGCAAAAAGCCGCTTATCTGGAAAAACTTGTAAATCTTGATTCTACCTCCAATAAAGAAAGCAGGCAGTTCGGTTTAATTCTATACAGCCGTATTCTGGAATATTCCGAGGCTATTGCTCTTTTAAGAAACAGCGTTCATTTTTCTCCTGAGGATTATCCGTACATAGATTTAGAGATTTGCAAACGTCATGCGATAGATCAAAATCTTGGCAGAAAGATTGCGGAAACTTGGCTTCTTTTGGATCGCCACGAAAGAAATGAAGAACTGTATAAATGGGCAGCATGGCATTTCTTTTTTCAGCGGAGTTTTGACGAATCAAGAATTCTTCTTGACCGCCTTTATATATTAAAAATGAGCGGGCAATGGATTAATATATACAATGCTATTCAGTATATGAACGAAGGAAACCTCGACAGAGCTGCTGATATTCTGCATTTGATTCATGACGAAGACGCTCCGTGGTATGTAAACGCAAATCTTGGGCGTATTTATGAAACAACCTATACTCCCAGCAGGGCTATAGAACAGTACTATACCGCTTCCGAAAAATTATTAAGCCCGGCAGGACCTGTAAATCTAAAAACTGTTTCCCGTATCCAATCCCGCATAGCAAGGTGTTTTAGAGCCCTAAATCGCCCGGGAGAGGTGCGCAGGGTGCTAAATTATGCTCTGGAACTGGATCCTTCAAATTTAACAGCTCAAATGGAGCTGGACAGAATACGTAATTAAACTGGTCTTGACAGTAAAACCTAATTTTTATATATTATTGTAAACAATTACTATTATCTTGGAGGAATTATATGAAAGTTAAACCCTTGGCAGACCGCGTCATGGTTAAACTAGAAAAAAACGAAGCTAAAACAGCCGGAGGCATTATTATTCCGGATACAGCTCAGGAAAAGACACAAACAGGAACTGTTGTAGCAGTAGGACCGGGCACAGAAAAAGTACCAATGACTGTTAAAAGCGGCGACAAGGTTATGCATGACAAATATGCAGGAACTCAAATAAAAATTGACGGGGAAGAACACCTAATCCTCAAAATGGCTGATATAATTGCGATTGTTGAATAAAACTTTCATTTTATCAGTTTTATTTTCTCTTTTATTGACTTTAGTCTTTACTTCGTGTTCTAGGCTTGGATACGGAGTATTACTCTGGTCTGTTGACGAACCAATGATTGATTCCGGCACTGTTTTGCCTGTCTATATTAAATCCAACATTGAACAAATATGGGTAGTCGGCGTACCGGAACCGCACAGAGGCGGCAGAGATTATAAACTGGAAATACCTATTAACCAGCTTGAATTTTTGGGCAGCAAACGAAAAGCGATGAAATGGGCAGAAGAGTTTGCGCCGTACGCAACAGCATACGCAGAAAATCTTCAGGACGGGCTTCCTATCCGCGAAGGAACTGATAATAATTCTCGGCGTGTTTACCGTCTTCGCCTTGGAGAAGTAATAAAAATCCTGGGTAAGGCTAGAGGCACTCCGCCTATAAGCACAACGGGAGATCCTCTGCCCGGCGACTGGTACAAAGTCATGACGAATGACGGCGTAGTCGGTTATTGTTTTTCTTACAGATTAAAAATATTTAATTCTAACGAATCTTCCGGGGATTCATCTGTCTCTCTGCCGTCTGTAAATACAGAAACCAGAGGCGCTCTTCCTGATCCGGAACTTGAATTAATTTTGTCCAAAACATGGTCTGCCGAATTGTATCTGCAAATGGTAAACTCAAGACGTTATGATATGGCAGAGATAGAAAAAAAATACTGTTTTGATATTGGATACGAAACAGGAGTCGCAAGAATTATTCTGCCTGACATAGAAAGACAATTTACATATGAAAAAATAACCGCAGAAGGCGAAAGAACATGGCGCTTTGACGGAACTACTCCTTCCAATCTGCAGATGACGCTTAGGAACAATAATACTCTTATCGTTCAATTTTTGGACAGCGTTGGAACAAGGCGCAGTCTTACTTTTACATCTCTTTCTGTTGATATAGACGATATAATTGTTCAGGAAAACGCAAGACGCGAAGCGCAGTTCCTTACTATTTACAATAATGGCCCTGTATTTACCAGTAATAATTACGGAACAATAACTCTCCTTAGATCCGGCGGATTAACATGGACAGGCTTTGAGTCGCTTGTTCCGCAGTTTATTCCTTCTGAGACAAACGGAACCGGAAGAATTAATATGGACTTATATATCGCTTCTTCCTACAGTGATAATTTTAACGGAGCGTTTACCCTTCAATTTTCTGACATAAGAGTAAACAATACTCTTTATTTTATGTATGCAATAGATAATCAAAGTCTGCGTCTCGAAATTATCCCTGATTTCGGAATAGAAGGAGTTACCGTCATCCGGCGCGCATCTCCTCCCACTGTTTTATATTTCTTTAAAGATTCTTAAAAGCTGCAATGTCTTTTGTACAATTTTCGCGGATTAACTTAAGTTACGGAGACATAGATATACTTAAGGATGTCTCTCTTCGCCTTGCCGCAGGTTCCCGGTCATCTCTAGCAGGCGCAAACGGATGCGGTAAATCTACATTAATGAAAATAATCGCAGGAAAAATCAAAGAAGATTCCGGGGAGCGTTCTGTTCAAAAAGATACGCGTATTTCGTATTTACCGCAGTCCGGCATTGTTCATCAAGGGATGAGCCTAAGGAACGAAGCTGAAACAGCTTTCGCGTTTGTTCACAGTTTGATCGACCGTCTGGAAAAACTCGGAGAGCAGCTGGAAAAAACTAAAGATAATGAGTCCTCTGTAAAAAATCTTTTAGAAGAGCACCATAATCTGCAGGAACAAATCGAAAATACTGGTTACCACAGGCGCGAAAGCGCGATTTCTTCTGTTATCTGCGGACTTGGTTTTTCTCCCAGAGATATCGATAGAAATACATCAGAGTTTTCCGGCGGATGGCAAATGCGTATTGCCCTTGCAAAAGTTCTTTTGGAAAAACCGGATATTCTTCTTTTAGATGAACCGACAAATTATCTTGACATAGAAGCAAGGGAATGGCTTGAGCAATGGCTTCTTAATTTTACAGGCGGATATCTTTTAGTTTCTCACGACAGGTATTTTTTGGATAGATGCGTAAACGAAGTATACGAACTCTTTAGCGGAGATTTAAAACGTTATGCCGGGAATTATTCTGCATACGAAAAAACAAGAAATAATGAACTTGAAGGTCTTGTTAAACGTTATACTGAACAACAGGAAGAAATCGCAAAAACTCAAGCTTTGATTAAGCGTTTTCAGTATAAAGCAAGCAAAGCCGCTTTTGCTCAGGACCTGATTAAACGCCTCGAAAAAATGGAACTGGTAGAAATACCAGAATCATTAAAAAAGATAAATATAAATTTTCCGCCGGCGCCGCACTGCGGAAACATAGCCTTAACACTGGAAGGCATAGGAAAAAGTTACGGAGACCATAACGTAATTAAATCGCTGGATTTATGCCTAAACTCCAGAGAACGGCTTGTTGTGGCAGGACCAAACGGAGCGGGAAAAACTACCCTGCTTAGAATTATTGCGGGGGAAGATAATAATTTTGACGGTACTGTAAAATTAGGTTCTGGAGTAATAGCGGGATATTTTTCGCAGGATGCGGCGGAGGCGATGGACTCTCCTCTTTCTGTATTGGAATTTATGGAAGAAGAAGCGCCGACTCATCTTGTACCAAAATTACGCGATATGCTGGGCGCGTTTTTGTTTAGGGGTGATGATGTCTATAAAAGCGTCTCTGTATTAAGCGGCGGAGAAAAAAGCCGCCTTGCTCTTTTAAAAATGTTTTTAAAACCTATGAACCTTCTTATTCTTGATGAGCCAACAAATCATCTGGATCTTTTTTCTAAGGACATTTTGCTTGACGCGCTTAAAAAATTTACCGGAACCATTATTTTTGTATCTCATGACAGGGCCTTTATGGAAGAACTGTCTACAAAAACGCTGGAAGTTTCGTCAGCCAAATTATATTACGGTAATTATTCTTATTACCTTGACCGTACCAGTAAAGAAAACGTAAACTCTAAATCGGTTTCTAAAGAAGCTAATGCGGCGCTAAAAAATCAAAGCAGCGAAGAATCTGCAGAACAAACAAACGAACAAAAACGCGCGCTCGAAAAGCAAAGGCAGGGAGCTGTCCGCAAGCTGGAAAAACAAGAAGCCGAAATCCTTAAAAACCTTGAAGAACTGGAAACCTCAAAAAAATTACTAGAAGCTCAGCTTGCCAGCCCCGAAGTATATTCAAACGGTGAAAAGGCAAAAGAAGTTAAAGAAAAACTCGATGAGTGCAATGAAAACATTGAGTTAAAAAACAAAGAATGGGAAACAATAGCCGCTAAACTCGAAGAAAAACCATAGTTTTTTTTTAATTCTTAATATATACTGATTGTATGAATGTATTAATAATCGGCGGCGCCGGATATATAGGAAGCCACGTAACAAGAGAATTTCTTGACATCGGGCATAACTGCACTGTTTACGATAATCTTTCCAGCGGGCTCCGCGAAAATCTTTTTGCCGATGCAAAATTTATACATGGCGATATTCATGATTACCCGTTATTATTGGATGTTTTAAAAACCAGCTCTTTCAGCGCAGTTGTTCATCTTGCCGCTTCTAAAGCTGCCGGAGAGTCTATGACAAATCCTGCAAAATATTCGCGCAACAATATATCGGGAACAATTAATATTATAAACGCTGTCTGCGAAGCTAATGTTAAAAACATTGTTTTTTCTTCCAGCGCAGCTGTTTACGGTGAGCCTCAGTATCTGCCGATTGACGAAAACCATCCTACAAATCCGGAAAACTTTTATGGTTTTACAAAGCTCGAAATCGAACGCCTTTTGGAATGGTATGATAAATTAAAAGGTATGCGTTTTGCAAGCCTCAGGTATTTTAACGCCGCGGGTTATGATGTTAAGGGACGGATAAAAGGGCTCGAACAAAATCCAGCTAACCTTCTGCCTATAATAATGGAAACAGCAGTTGGTTTAAGAAAAGAAATGCAGATTTTCGGCAATGATTATGATACAAATGACGGTACTTGTATTCGTGACTACATTCACGTCAGCGATCTTGCCTGCGGGCATGCAAAAGCTTTGGATTATATCGATAAGAACAATAAAAGTATCAAAATAAATCTTGGAAGCGAAAATGGTTTTTCTGTAACAGAAGTATTAGAATCTGCAAGAAAAATTACCGGAAAACCTATTCCTGCAAAAATAACAGAAAGAAGAAGCGGAGACCCTGCAAAACTTACTGCTTCCTGTTCTTTAGCGCAAAAACTTCTTAGCTGGAAGGCAGTTCATTCTGATATTGATACTTTAATTAAAACAAGCTGGGAAGCTTATCAAAAATGAAGGACAAAATATTTTCTTGGCTTGATAAATCCGCTGATATTGCTGTACAGCTGGAAACCGAACTTACAAAACGCCCCGCTGTTTCGCCGGAATCAGGCGGAGAAGGCGAACTAGATAAATGTAATTTTTTAGAACAATGGCTAAGATCTAACGGTATAACCGAACTTAAAAGATATGACGCGCCCGACGTTAGAGCAAAAGGAAAAGTTCGCCCTAATTTAATCGCTGTAATAAAAGGCGCCGCAAACGAAAAAGACGGCTGTTTATGGATATTAAGCCATATTGATGTCGTTCCTCCCGGAGAAGAAAAACTTTGGACAAGCGATCCTTGGACTGTTGTAAAAAAAGGAAATAAACTTATAGGGAGAGGCGTAGAAGATAATCAGCAGGGACTTGTTTCTTCTGTGCTTGCGGCACTTTCTTTTGTAAAACAAGGATTATTGCCTGCCCGTACAATAAAACTGCTTTTTGCCGCCGACGAAGAAGTCGGCTCCGTTTACGGAATAGAATGGCTTGTAAAAAACCACCGTAATTTATTTAACAAAAAAGATTTTGTTTTAGTTCCCGACGGCGGCGATCCAAAAGGCGAGAATATAGAAATAGCCGAAAAAAGCATTATATGGATGAAGTTTACTGTCAGCGGAAAACAAGCGCATGGCTCAAGACCGGATCTTGGCTCTAATGCGTTTATTGCCGGATCTGATTTAGCGCTTAGACTGCATAATGAATTATCAGCTAAGTTTGGTGATCGCGATCCTATGTTTGATCCAAACTACTCTACTTTTATGCCTACAAAAAAAGAAGCCAATGTCCCAAACATTAATACTATCCCCGGCGAAGATATTTTTTATATGGACATGCGCGTTCTTCCCCGTTATTCCAAAGACATGGTATTGTCTCAAATAAAAAAAATAAATTCAGATATAGAAAAAAAATATAAAGTTACTGTAAAAACAAGTACATCCCAATTAATGACATCAAAACCGACAGACGTTAATGCTCCTATTGTAAAAATATTAACTAATGCAATAATCAATGTTTATAATATTAAACCCAAACCTATTGGAATCGGCGGAGGTACAATGGCAGCGAGCCTTAGAAACATCGGTCTTGACTGCGCTGTTTGGACAAAAACAGAAACTACGCTTCATCAGCCTGACGAATATGTACTTTTAGACAATATTATTGGGGATGCCAAGGTTATGTCCTTGCTTGCGATGGAATAATGCCTCTATTAGATTCAGAAAAAATTCTGGAGGCGCTTTGCGAAGGCGGGGATGTCGCAAAGAGGCTGCCATTATATGAGCCAAGACAGGCTCAGCTGGATTTACTTTCTTTGATAGCATGCGGATTTAATGAGGACAAGCATGTTATGGCAGAAGCAGGAACAGGCGTAGGAAAATCATTTGCATATCTAATACCTGCAATGCACTTTGCTCTTTTAAATAACGCAAAGATTGTTATTTCTACAGCTTCTATAACATTACAGCAGCAACTATATGATAAGGATATACCTCTTGTTGCTTCTTCTTTATCAGACACATTTGGTTCAAAAAAAATTAAAACAGTTATTATGAAAGGCAGAGGAAATTATCTGTGTTTAAGAAGACTCGATGACGCTTTGAGCGAACCTCCGCTGTTTGATTTTGATTACGGTGAACTTAAAAATATTTATGAATGGTCTAAAACTACCAAAACAGGCGGAAAAGCAGAACTAGCCGCTGTTCCTTCTGATCCTGTGTGGTCTAATGTGTGCTCTGAATCTGATCTATGCCTTGGCAATCACTGCCCAAGAAGAGAAAATTGTTTTATATTGTCGCTGCGCAAAGAAGCAAACAGCGCTCATATAATTGTCGTAAATCATCATCTTTTATTTGCAGACTTATCCGCAAGGCACAGCGGCGCGGGATACGAGACTTCGGTTATTTTGCCGCCGTTCAATAGGCTTATAATCGATGAAGCGCATACTATAGAAAATGCCGCGACTTCATTTTTTTCGGAAGAATTCAGCCGTGTCGGTATTTTTAAACAGCTCGGAAGACTACTGCATAAACGCAAGGCAAACCGTCACGGTTTACTGGTGCGGCTTTGCGCGATGCTTCCGTCAAGAGAAGACCCGCTGGAAAATTTTTCTGACGCTGTAAATAAAATTAGAACGGCGGCAGAAGCGCTTGATAATTTTGCGCAAGAAATGTGCGGAAGCGAAGGGATTTTTAGGCTTTCACCGGCAATGGATGAAAAATATCTAAAAAAAACTCTCTTTCCATATTTTAAAACACTTAGAAAAGAAATATTGAGTTTTACAAATATTATTAGAGATATCACAGAAAATCTTGATGACGAACAAGCGGTAGATCCCGTTGTCTGGGAAATAAAAACGATAATAAGGCGGCTGGAAAATATAGCGCAGGTCTGCGATGTTTTTTGCAAATATCAGAAACACGAAAATGATGTTTTATGGGCAGAAAAAATCCGCGCTTCAAGAGACCCCTGGATTGTTTTTTCTAAAACGCCTCTCGACTTATCACCGATTTTAAAAACGAGCGTTTTTACTCCTAATAAATCAGTAATTTGCGTATCTGCCACTTTGGCAATAAACGGCAATTTTACTTATTGGGCTTCTAGAAGCGGAATACTCGATGATAAACGCCCTCCTCTTTACGGATGTTTTCCATCGCCGTTTCCCTACTCAAGCGCGGTTTTATTGGCAGCATCAACAGATTCGCCGCTCCCTGACGAAGAGAATTATCAAGGATTTATAAATTATGCCGCTTGTCAGATCGCGGCAATTGCGGGAGGTTCCGCTCTTATTTTATTTACATCTTATCAATCGCTTTCCAGCGCGTACAATGCCTGTAAAGGCGAATTAACCTCTCTTGGAATACGCTGCCTTAAACAGGGAGATGATGATCGTTCCAGGCTTTTACAGGACTTTCTTTCTGATACGAGCTCCTGTCTTTTTGCTACCGATTCATTTTGGGAAGGAATTGACGCTCCCGGAACCACTCTTAAGCTGGTAATTATTTGCCGCCTTCCTTTTAGGACACCCGGAGACCCTGTTTTTGAAGCCCGAAGAGAGGCGATACAGAAAAACGGCGGTAATCCATTCATGGAAATATCTCTTCCTCAGGCTGTAATGAAATTTAAACAAGGGTTTGGAAGGCTGATAAGAAGCAGTACTGACACAGGGGCAGTTATTGTCCTTGACAGCCGGATAATCAAAAAGAAATACGGGCAGTTATTTATTCAATCTTTACCGGAAACAAAAGTAAGTTTTGACAATTTTAACTCAGTCTTAAAAGATATAGAAAATTTTATCTATAAATGATACAATTACCCCGAATGGAGTGATTTATGTCAGAAGTAGCAGAAATGCTGGAAATTTCAGACGAAGAAACTGAAAACGAAAAACTCGAAAAATTTTTGGTATTTTCGATTCAGGGAAAATACTATAGTTTTCCTTCGCGCTTAATCGGAGAAATTTCATTATATGACACAGTTTATCCTTTGCCTCTTGTTCCGCCTTATGTGCTTGGCGTTGTAAACAGATATTCAGTGCCCTACGCTCTTTTTGATATAGGGGTTTTGTTTCATAAAAAACCAAGCGCCAGAAATAAAATATTAATTTTTAAAGACGAAGTTGACAGAATCGCTTTTCTTGCTGACGATATAATCGGCATTGCTGATATAAATCCCGAAAGCGTCTTAATAATCGAGAGAAATAATGATACAGGGGACTTAACAGAAGCTATTGCGGCTTCATTTAACTGGAATGAGAACGATGTTTTTATTCTTGATATCCAGCGAATATTAAAACGTGTTTCGCAGGAAACGGAGCAGTAATGAGAGTATTTCTTTGTTCTTACACAGGTTTTTCTCTTGCGATTCCAATGGATTCTGTTTCATCAATTTTTGTAAATAACGATAGAATCGATGATGTTGTCCATTATAACAATGAAAACCGGAATACTTATATCTGTCTTCCCATTCTTTTCAACTGCCCTGCTCTTCTTATTAAACATGGAATAATATTAAAAAACGGAACTGATAATAATACCGAAGACAGCATTGTTCTGCTGTCATCAGAAATAAATAACGAAGATTTTATTCCTCTTGAGCGTTTTTATCCTGTGCCAAAAACTTTAAGGGTTCTGCAGTTTGCAGGTTTATTTAACGGTTTAACTTTTTTTTCACATAGTAATTCGGGAGAACTTATTCTGCTTCTCAATCCGGAACAGCTTGGAAAATATATAAAAAAGGAAAATATATGATTAAGACACTAATAGTAGACGACAGCCCGCTTGTAAGGACAATTTTAAGGGATTTCTTTGAAGCCGAAGGATCGTTTCAGATAATCGGCGAAGCAGAAGACGGTAATGACGCAGTAAACAAAGCAAAACAATTAAATCCCGATCTTATTACAATGGATATAGAAATGCCTGTTATGAACGGACTTGACTCCATTGTAGAGATAAGAAAAACAAGCGCATGCGGAATAATTGTAATCAGCACGCATGATACTGCAAAAATGGCGTACGACGCTACTGTTAAGGGAGCGCATGAATTTTTTGCAAAAGATATTTTTACATCTGAGATGACGGATGAAAAAAGAGATGCGCTGTTTGATACCATTAAACAGATAGTAAAAATAAAAAATAAAACCGCTGTTCAAAAAGAATCAAACGAAAAATCCGCAGTTGCAGAACGCAAAATTAATTGTGTTGTTATTGCTTCTTCGACAGGCGGTCCTATGGCATTATGCCAGTTGTGCTCTGCATTGCCAAAAGACTTTTCTGTTCCTATTTTACTTGTTCAGCACAATACATCAGGATTTGACAAAGGATTTGTTCAGTGGCTTGACGGATATTCTCATTTGAGGGTTTGTCTTGCAGAAAGCGGTACCGTTCCTTCTAAAGGGAATGTATACGTTGCTCCGACAGATAAACATTTAATCATAAATGAATCCGGCATTGCTTTTGACAACGGAGAACATATTAACAATCAAAAACCTTCCGCTGATATTTTATTTAAAAGCGCGGCGGAACTTCATAGCAGTTCTCTATTAAGTGTTGTGCTTACAGGAATGGGCATTGACGGCGCGGAAGGAACACGGATTGTAAAAGAAGCAGGCGGCCTCACTATTGCTCAGGATGAGGCTTCATCAATGATTTTTGGCATGCCGCAAGCCGCGATAGAGACCGGCTGTGTGGATATTGTTCTGCCTTTAAATGAAATTGCCCAAAAACTTGTTTCATTAACCGGAGCTCAAAACTGAACATGACAAACTGCGCGGCTTGCGAAAATAATGCAGAAGTTCCCGCAGAAGTGCTTTCCTGCCCAGCTTTGCTTTTTTTATATTACAGAGTAGAACAGATACTCGGAATCAGAGCTTCGGTTGACGCTTTAATTGCTTTGAATAAATATCTGGAAGAAACCTGTAAAGGATCTTTTATTAAAAACCCGGCAGCTTATGAATATTTGCTTACATCACGAGAGCAAATATTTGATATTTCTAAATTTCTTACAGTAAATGAAACATATTTTTTTAGGGAAGGCGCTCATTTTAATCTTCTTGCTTCGCTGCTGCCGGAATTAATCAGATCTGGGCGTACTTTGCGGATTTGCTGTGCCGCAGTATCAATCGGGTGCGAAGCGTACAGTATTGCAATGCTTTTAGATCATCAGATAAAAAACGGATTAAATTTTGATTATAACATCGATGCTTTTGATGTTAATATTAATTCTGTAGAAACTGCAAAAAATGCAAGGTTTTCCGAGAACTCTCTCCGCACCGACGGCTCTGCATGGAAAAATATTTTAAATCTATACCTTATAAAAGAAAACGGATTTTATAATGTTTCGCATGAAATAAAAAACAAAGTTAATTTTTTTCCCCATAATATAATGAGAGGTCTTGATAAACAATATGATATTATTTTTTTTAGAAACTCGCTTATTTATTTTACGCCGAAAAACAGGCTGACAGTTTTAACCAATATATCGGAATCACTGTTTACAAACGGACTTCTTTTTTTGGGTGTTTCTGAGACATCTTCTGTTAAACATCCGCTTCTTGCAAGCAGGTATAAATCAGATGTTTTTTATTTTCAAAAGATAAGTTCTGAATCTATAGAAAATACTGCATTTCCTGATAATATAATTAAAGTAAACGCAGACAGAAGGAACCGCCAAAACTCTCAATACAAGCAGATACTTCCAAAAAAAGAAGAAATTTTTGTTGACTGCGGAGAGATAACCAATATATTAAAAGATGATGACGGCAGGCAAAACTCGGATAAAGTTCTAAGCGCCTTTAAATACAGTAATTTGTCATCTTTTAGCGGAGCTAACCTTGTCTCATGCATAATAACTTTGTTAAATATGCAGAATTTAGAAAATGCCGAAAAAATATTAGAACATCTCGAAAAAAACAATTCCAGCGTTTTTACCCGCTTTTTACGTGCAGAATATTATTTTCTCAGCGGTATTGCAGAAGAAGCCGAAAAATTTTATCATGAAGCGGCTGTTAAAGACAAGTTTTTTTGGCCGGCTTTTTACAGGATTGCAATAATTGCGTCAGAAGGAAACCGTACAAGGTTTGAATACAAAGCGAAAAAAACATTAGAAAGCATTGATCTTTGGCAAAAACTTGAACCTGATAATAGAATTAATTACGAGTGTTTTATGGGCGGATTTTCGCCGGACTATTTTAAAAGAATTCTAGAAAATAAATTGCTGTAAAAGAGGAATATAATGAATATCTTTTATTTTAAAAACCTAAAAATTATAACTAAATTGACAATAAGTACGCTTGTATTCCTTTTACCTCTGGGAATTATGCTGTATTCTATTATTTCTATGTCAATGGTATCGATTAATAAAGACCAAAATGAATTAAACGGAATAGATGTTTTAAGACCGGCTATAGAACTTATGCAAATTATTCCTCTATACGTCTTTAATTCACCAGACGCTGTAAATGAAGAACAGGAATCAGCCATAGAGAAAGCAAAAATTACCCTCTCTGTTTTAAAGGAAAAATACTCAAAACATTTTTCCGGCAGTGATTTTATGGCATTTCCACTATCACTAACAGAAAACTGGGAGCAATTTTCAATTTCTTCTGACCGGGATATTATTTTATGGTCATACAGACAGATAATGCATGATTTACATATATTAATCGTTTATGTAGGCGATGTTTCTGGTCTTATTACATTTGACAGACTTTCATATTTTGCAGAATCGGCAGATAATTCTATTAATGTTCCCGTTATTGATGAACAGCAGCTTTCTTCTCTTGATCGCTTAGAGACAATTTTAAAAAATAGAATTTCTTTTTATAGATTACGCTTAATTTTATCGCTTGCTGCCGCTGTTTTTTCTGCAATAATCGCTTTTGTGATAATTTTAATTACAACTTTAAGTATAAAAAACTCAACTTTAAATCTAAGTTATTTGTTTAAACAGCTTGATAAAAATGATTTATCTGTAAGAATTGAACCAAAATACAAAGATGAATTGGGTGAATTTATTAATGCATTGAGCAGTTTTTTAATGAAGCTTAACTCTTCTTTTTCATCTGTAAACGAAAACGCTTCTATGGTTTCTCTTTCTGTTTTAGAGCTTTCTGCTTCTGCAAAAGAAATGAGCGCAACTGCCAATGAACAATCTGCAAGCGTAGCGGAAATTGTCACTACGATGGAAAGCAATAAGGATCTTTCTGCGCAGTCTGCAGAAAAAACTACAGTGGTAGCGGAACTTGCTGTTCAAACACAAGAACTCAGCAGAAGAGGTGCTGATATCCGCAATGCCAACGAAGAAATGATGCTTAATATACGCAATCAAAATACAAAAATAATTGAGATTATCAAGAATCTTACAGATATGCTTTCCAGAATCGACGAATCAATATTATTGATTGATACAATCGCAGATCATACCAAACTTATCGCGTTCAATGCAGCGCTGGAAGCTTCATCATCCGGCGAAGCCGGCATGCGTTTTTCTGTTGTCGCAGGAGAAATACGCCGCTTTGCAGATAATGTTGTAGAATCCGCTTCTGAAATAAAAGAAAAAATATCAGAATTAAACGAAGCCGCTCATATGCTTTTAACAGAAGCAAATACGGGCTCCAATATAATAGATTCCGGCTACAATAAAATGGTAGAGCAAAAAGAAGTCTTTGAAAACATAGTAGAAGTTTCTAAAAATGTCGCTGAACATTCCCAGCAAATTTCCAGCTTAAGCAAACAGCAAGAACGCGCATCAAATCAGGTTTTTTCCGCACTAAAAGAAATTTCTGGCGGTGTTAATCAATTTGGTTCTGCCGTTAAACTGACATCTGCAACTGTTGATAAACTTAATAACATTACAAAGGATTTAAAAGAAATGCTTGCAAAGTATAACATAACAACAAGGAGAGATATATGATTAAGAATTCAATTAACGAAAAAATTAAAACAGAAGAATGTGACGGTGAAAAACTTATTAACAAGTTTCGTATGGGACTTGCAATTATTTATTCTATCAGCGTTCCCGTTGTCTCTATTTTAAGAAATTCAGAAGGATATGGATTTTTTCCTGCACGCGCGTTTATTGCTTCTAATTTGTTTCTTGCATTCTCAATATTTATATTCATTTATTTAAAAAGCGCGCAAGTTCTGCACAGCAGATTTAAATATATATGCGTTATAGTTGATATGACATTAATATCATTATCAATATGGATTGGATGTACGTATCTAGAAATCGCTCCGCCTATACCGCTGCTTTCGATCTGGACATTGTTTTATTTTGTTCTTATTATGCTTGGAGCTTTTAGATACAGCGTAAGATGCGCGTTCTTCTCCGGTATATTTGCAGGTATATGTTATTTTATAGTTATTATTGCTAATGCCGGAGCGATAGATCTTCCTTATTTCTTTATTCTCGAAACCAGCCAAATACCTGTAAGGTTTCCTGTTTACAATGAAGTATTCAGGGTAATCGGCCTTATGGTTGCCGGCATAATTACAGGAATGGCATGCAAACGTCATCTTGTTCTCTTTAGTAATATGATAGAATCTCAAGCTTCGGAAGCCGCTACTGCTTCTAAAACAGTAGAACAAACGAGAGGCATGGCAGAAGTAATTCAAAAATCAACAGATGAAATTTTTATGTCTTCTAAAGATATTTTTTCTACTGCAAATAATCAAGCAGCCAGCGTTCAGGAAATTGAAGCTACAATAAACGAAAATACAAAAATTGCTTACGAAATTGCAGATAAAACTTCCAGCGTTGCGACAATAGCGTCAAGAATGGAAACTGATGTTATTCACGGGTTTTCTGTACTTGAGCGCAATGTCGGTCAGTTTGAAGATATTAAAAATAAAAATAACGGCGTTATAGCGGGAATTATTTCGCTTGGAAATAAAATTATTAAAATCCGCGATATTGTAAAAAATATTAATACAATTACGGATCAAACAAAAGTAATTGCATTTAACGCCGCTTTAGAAGCCGCCAGCGCAGGAGACAGGGGCAAACGGTTTGCAGTAGTTGCAAGCGAAGTAAACCGCCTTGCTGATGATATTTCTTCATTAACTAAGCAAATAAGAGAACACGTAGAAGAGATTCAAAATTCTTCTTCTTCTTTAATAATTTCCAGCGAAGAAAGCGCTGATAAAATTACAGAAGGCAATAATTTAATCAGAGAGCTGGAAGACATATTCAGGGAAATACGTTCCGGAGCGGAGATAACTTCCAATCAAGCTCAGACAATTACAGTTTCTACGCAAAAGCAGCTAAAATCTACAGAACAAATAAATACTGCAATTGCGGATATCTCAAGAGGACTTGCAAACTTTATTCAGTCAACAAGAGTAGCTACATCATCCGCGGAAGACCTTACTCAATTGACACAGCAATTGGGCGAACTCTTGACAATTAAAGACAGTGAATCAGATGGCAATAGATAAAGAAAAATATATTAGTAAATATATTGAAGAAGGGCTGGAAAACTTAGCCCTTGCGGAAACTCTTGTTTTTGACATTAAAGAAGGAGTCTCTGTAAGCGATGATCTTGCTACTCTGCTGCGGGCGCTTCATACTCTAAAAGGTTCATCGCGAATGCTTGGATTTAAAAAAATAGAAGAGCTAAGTCATTCATTAGAAAGCATTTTTGTAGCTTTAAGGGAACAGCGGATAGGATTATCAGAAAATGCCGTTAAATTAGTTTTATCATCATTTGATTTATTAAAAAAAGGTATTTTAGCGATTAAACAAATAAAAAATGATTCTATCGATATCGATGAATATTTAACAAATATTTCTCTGCTTGTTTCTAACGATGATTTTATTATCCCCTCTATTAATGACGATACTGTAGAAAATCTTCTTCCTATTGACGCTGTCAGCAGTACTTCTGGTAATATCAATACAGAAAAACGCAAAGATTCAAAAACTGATACTATCCGTATTTCTCTTGATAAAATTGACGATATCATAAAAAGCATTGCTTCGCTTCAATCTCTCGAAATTTCCGCAAAAAGTATTTCTGTAAACAGTTCTGAGATTGTAAAATTAATGAAAAGCTTTATAAAACATTCAAAAGAAAACAATAAACATGACTTTTCTTCTGTTTCTAATTTAAGAAAACTAGAACGTTTATTAGAAAGACTTAATTCTTCATTAAAAAATTATTCTATAGATACAGGTAATGCAATAAGAAGCGCTTATGACAGCGTAATATCTCTGCGAACTCTTCCTATTTCTACAATTTTTGATAATTATCCGCGTTATGTTTATCAGTTATCGGAAGAACTTGGCAAAAAAGTTCAGCTCTCAATAGAAGGCAAAGAAAACGAAATAGATAAAAATATAATAGAAGCAATGTCCGACGTTTTTTTACATATGGTGCGCAATGCGGTAGATCATGGCCTTGAATCGCCAAGAGAACGAAGAGCAGCCGCAAAAAATGAAATAGGAAAACTTTCTATCACTTGTTCGCGCGAAAGCGGCAGTATGAAAATAATTATAGCCGATGACGGAAGAGGCATAGATACGGAAAAAATAAGGCAAAAGGCGGTAAAAGAAGGACTTATCGCAGAAGCTGCAGCGGCAAATCTTACTAAAGAAGAACTTACTAATTTTATTTTTCAGAGGGGATTCTCTACAAGCGGAAAAACGGACAGCGTTTCCGGAAGAGGCGTAGGAATGGATGTTGTCAGGGAAACTGTAGAGTCTTTAAAGGGCAGTATCATTGTAGAAAGTTTTTATAAAGAAGGCACCACTTTTACTATAATGGTTCCGCTTTCTATCGCCGCACTTATGGGCTTTCCTGTTGAATGCTCAGGGATTAAATTTATTATACCTGCTAACTTTGTTGATAATATTTTATTAATAAATAAAGAAAATATCTTAATGATTGTAGATCGCCCTGAGATTAAATATAATGATCGCTTAATAAAGCTTTATTATTTAAGCCAAATATTAAATATTAAAACTGATACTGTTAATACGTCTGATGTTTTTTTTGTAGTTATTATCCGCTCCTATGATGATATTGCCGCTCTCGCCGTAGATAATATAGATAGCATGAAATCTGTAATCCTAAAAACAATGCCTGCTTTTATGGAAAACATGAGTATATTTTCGGGCATTGTACTTAACGAAGATTATGATATGGTAAGCGTTTTGCATATACCTACTGTTTTAAAAATGGCTAAAAAAATTAAGTCTATTGATATTAAAAAAAGAAATATAGAATACGAAAAATTAAGAAAAACAATTCTTGTTGTTGATGATTCACTGCCGGTTAGGGAAATTGAAGCTGAAATATTATCATCAGAAGGATATGCCGTAGATACAGCTTCTGACGGAGCGCAGGGTTTAAAAGCGATGAAGCAGAAACATTACGATTTAATCTGTACAGATCTTAATATGCCTGTTATGGACGGCTTTATGTTTATAGAAAATATAAAAAAGAACGAAGAGTTTTCTAAAATTCCGATTGTTGTTGTTTCTTCCAACGAAAATGAAGAAGACCAAAACCGCGCATTTAAGCTCGGTGTTTCTAAATATATAATAAAAAATTCTTTTAATAATCAGAATCTTTTGGATGTTGTAAATGAACTTATCGGGGCAGTAAATGACTGAACAAAAACGCATTTTAATTATGGAAGACTCGTGCTTTTTTGCTGATATGCTTATAAACGCGTTTGATTCGTCTATTTATAAAATAGAAAGAGCTGTAAACGGCTTTGAAGGCATAAAAAAAACATATTCATTTTTGCCTCATTTGATAATTACAGATATAGAAATGCCTCTTTTTAAGGGATATCAGGTTACCCGTCTTTTAAAATCAAGAAAAAATACAAAAACAATTCCTATTATAATGTTTACAGCTCTTGATGAAAAAAAAGACAGATTTTGGGGAAGCCAAGCCGGGGCTGATTATTACATAGAAAAAACTCCTGATAATCTGGAACCGCTAAAAAACGCCGTAAATGAAATTTTATCTTCATCAATAGATATAGATTTTGCTTCTATAGAAAAAGAAAGCAGAAAAATTAATGATGATTCTATTATAGAAATAGTTAACAACCTTCTTGATAATAAGCTTTATCAGATGACAATTATCGGTCTTTTGACAGAGCTTTCTAATAGAGTTCATTCCATGGAAATGGTAGCTAACGGTATATTTGAACTGCTTCATAATGTCTGCGAAGCGGAGATAGCTGCATTAATGATCCGAGGCAGCAACAGAATTATGTATACTTATAATATGAATTTTGCAGGATTCTCAAAGGAGAATACAGAATTATTTAACGAAATCTGCGCTGCTGATTTTAACAGTCTTTTTCCGGAATTTGATTTTACATCCAAAGTAGAAAAAGTTTTTTTAAACGAAGGAACTAATACGCAAAAAGCGGTTTCTTATATTTCTATACCGCTTATAATAGGCGGAGAAGTGTTCGCTTCCATACATATCGCAAATACAATAAACGATTATTTTACTCCTGCTGTTATGGAAAACATTAATGTATTTACAGCTTCTGCAGCTCCGGTAATTTCTAATGCTCTGACAATGACAGAAATGTCTAATCTTCAGAAAAATACTCGCGCTGCTTTTGCCAGGTATGTTCCGCCGGATGTAATGGATGACATAATTAACGAGACCATTAGAATGACCCAAGCAAGCGAAAACCGGAATGTTTCTGTTTTATTCAGCGATATAAGGGATTTTACAGATATCTCGGAGAGTTCAAATGCTCAAAATGTTGTCGAATTTTTAAACACTTATTTTGCTAAAATGGGAAGCGAAATTATCTCAGAAAACGGACATATTGATAAATTTATCGGAGACGCTATAATGGCGGTTTTCGGCGCGTTTCAAACCTTAGAAAATTCTCCTGCAAATGCTATAAGAGCGGCTGTAAAAATGCTTGCCGCTATGGACACTATTAATAATAACGAAACTGTGCTCTCCAGAAAAAAAATAGAAATTGGCATTGGAATTAACTGCGGAGAATGTATTCTGGGAAATATCGGCTTTAAAAACAAAATGGATTATACAATAATCGGCGACACTGTTAATATCGCTTCCCGCCTTGAAAGTCTTTCTAAATATTATAAACATCCGCTTATTGTTTCTGAATCTGTTTATGAAGCTGCAAAAGAAAAATTCCTTTTTCGTAAAATAGATAATGTCCGCGTAAAAGGAAAAGAAAAACCGGTAGGTATTTATGCAGTTTATTCCGGTTTTTTTGGGGCAGAAAGTAAAAAATTACGTTCCGGCGATACGGCTGATATTTTGACTGTTCCAAGCCTTTTAATAAACAGGGAAACTCTGGTAAATTATAATAACGGGCTTAGAGTTTTTTATATGCGAGAATGGAAACTTGCGCAAGATTACTTTTCAAAAGCTTTAGAAACACAGAATGATGATTATCTTTCTAAAATTTATTTTGAACGAGCGCAAGAATACGAAAAATCACCACCGGGCGACGACTGGGACGGTGTAATTATCTTTTTAAGAAAATAAATATAATGCAGAAATTAAATATATTTTTTTTTATAACACTATTTTTTCTTGCAGTATCCCCTCTTTTTGCGAGAGAAGTAACAATATTTGTTATAGATTCTGACCTTGAACTCCCGCTAGAAGGGGCCGTTATACGCACAAGGGACGGAAACGAATATATCTGCGACAATGAAGGAAAAGCTCTTATAGAAGCGCCTGCTAACAGGCAGTTAATTGTTCAAGCGTTTTATCCCGGATATGAAACCGGCATTATTTCGATTCCTGTTTCCGGCAGTTCATTTACAATACATCTTAGATTATCGGGAGTTTTACAAGGAAGAGAACTTGTACTGGAAGCTCCAAGACCGGGTTCTAACGAATCAAGAACAGGCAGAAGTATCGCGTTAGGTTCCAGAGAAATTTCTCAAACAGCAGAAATCGGCATTGTAGAAGATGTAATGAATACTATTAAACTTCTTCCCGGTGTAAATTATTCCGGTACCTTTAACGCCCAGCCGAGTATCCGGGGAGGTTACCCCGGAGATATGGGCGCGTCAATGGACGGTTTTTTTATCAGCAATCCTTATTTTTGGGGAGGAGGATTTTCTATTTTTGATCCTCGAATGGTGCAAAGCGCTCAGCTCTCTCATGGAGTTTTTTCTACGCGTTACGGTCATACGATTTCCGGTCTTTTAGAAATAACAACACGCTCTCCTTCTCCGACAGAAATATTATTTGATTTTGGTTTTAATACAAGCATGGCAAGTTTTAGCCTTTCATTGCCTTTGTTCGGCAAGGGAGGTATATTATTTACAGGAAGAGTTACTTATTATGATCCTGTTATTGCTTTAGCAAAAGAACTTTCTCCCTATATACCTGATTTATCAAGAGTAAATTATATCCGTCAAGCTCCGTTTATAAGAACAGTTACTGCTAACGGTAATTACAGATTTACCGATAATCTTGAATTAATTTCTACTTTTTTCTTTGGGGTTGACGGAGTCGGCGTATTTTTTGCTAACCCAAGTTCTGATCCTAATGTTAATGATTCATCTGTTGATTTTGATTTTACTAATTATCAAGGATTTTTAACATCTTCTTTACTATGGAATCCAAGACCTGATATGCTTTTAAAAGTTACTTTAGGAGCTGGATACGAAGATAGAATCATATACGGAGAAATGGATTATAATTTAAGAAACAGATATTTTTCTTCTGATTTCTCAAATAATCCAAATTACAGCACTTTAATTCCTCTTTTAACTAATCCTTATAATTTTTATGAATACAGCCTTATTGACCAAACCGATTCTCATTTTAATTTGCAGGGAAGAATCGATCTTGACTGGGAAATTTCAAATAATTTTTTATTATCTGCAGGGATTCAGGAAATGTTTAACTGGCACAGCTCCAAAGGCGACCAGCGTGTAACAAATGAAACACTTTTTCAGAATCTATCTTTGGTAAATCAGAGTTTTCTTAAAATTATGTATCCTTCTATCAGTGAGTCTGTATGGAACTATGTAAGAATCGCAGTGCCTATTCATTATTCTCCGGATACAAATAATTATTTATTTACTACATCCGCTTATATACTCTGCGAATATGATTCTGAAAACCGTCTAAAAGCAGAGCTTGGGCTCCGCCTCGACCATTTTTACCTAACAGGAAGCGGTTTCTCTTTATCAAGTGATCCGGTTCTAAATCCAAGACTCAATATAGATTTTAACATCGCAAAAGATTTTTGGATTTTTAAATCGATTGATATTTCTGCAGGAACAGGGCTTTTTTCTTCTATAAACGATAATATAATTGCTGCAGAAGAAAGGTACAACATAAACAGAATAAAGCCCAACAGATCGTGGACTTCTATCCTTGGGTTAAGGCTTGAATTTCCTGAATCACTTTATTTAAACATCGAAGGTTACTATAAATATGTCTTTGACAGAATGTATATTCCATTAGCACTAACAATTGATAATCTTGATATTCTTCCAAACTTTGACGGTGAAGGAATTGTATGGGGCATAGATGTTATGCTTCATAAAGTGCAGTCACGTTTTATTGACGGCTGGCTCTCTTATTCATTTAATTGGACAAAGTACCGTGATCCTGCCGGCAGATACGGAGGAAGAGGGCTTTCCGGCGGCAATCGCGGCGATTCATGGTATTTTCCCGCTTTTCATAGGTTTCACAACCTTAATCTTGTTGTAAATATAAAACCCGCTTTAAATATGAATTTTTATATTCGATTTGGTCTTGCTTCGGGGGTCCCCCTGCCGCGCAGATATGGTGACGCTCCTCAAAGTTATCCTGTCTTACTTTTAGATCAGAATAAATTTATAGAAAAGTTTTATTGGCCGTCATATATTGATGACTCTAACCGTACTACTTTTTCTCTGCCTCTCGATTTTAAATTTTCTATTTATGGAAGCAATAGAAACGGGAAAACAAGATACGAAATTTACGCGGCTGTAGAAAATATTTTGGCTTTTGTTTATACAGCGCAGGGAAACACAAGATTTAATCCATATTCTGGACAAATTGATTCCGGCAATAGTTCTGCTAATTATGAGATTCCAATGCCTATACCGTCATTTGGGTTTAAATTCAGTTATTAAATTAAGGAGAACTAATGGTGAATAAAAGATATCTAAACAAAAAATTCATTTTTATTATTTGTTTGGCATTTCTTTTTTCTAACTGTGTTTCACTTGCAGAAAATACAGGAAGAATGCTTGATGGCTCTGCATTTGCAGAAAAAATAATTAATAAATATTATAAAGATTTAATAGAACTAAATATTACCGAAAATAAATTAGAACAAACGTCAATTATATTTATTTTTAATGATTATCCAATGATAAAAATACGCGGATCATTCTCAGGCAATGACAATATACAGTTTGATTTTACTTCACTTGAATATCTTGCAGGAAACGTTCACGGCTGGAATGAATTTTCACTGGAATTAACAGGAAGCGGCAGTTTAATTCTACAAGATATAACCGCCGAATTAAAAATAACAGAGAATATTGAGGCTATCAATATAACTCAAGGCCGTATTCATCGTTTTGATACCAGAATAACCGGAAACGAAGCGCTTATTGCTTTGCAGAACAGGCGCGAAAGAATACAATCTCTTTGCGAATGGAAAAAAACTATAAATAGTCCGGCGGGTTTAAATATCCGGGATTTTGAAAGATACTGGAAACCCATAATCTTACCGGAAACAGTATCGGCAAGGCATAGACCGCCTGATTGGCTGAGAAATACCGATGTTTTTACAAGGGCAGAAGAAATTAACTGGAATACAGGATACACTGAACGCACCTTTACAGAAGAATTGCGTAACGTAAGAAATTCTGGTACATTATTAAGAGATTGGGAAGAGGCTCTTTCTTGGATATACTTTGAGTATAACTGGGAAAATATTATTGAATTATTAAAAGATAATAAAATTTTTACAAGTGTGAGGTAATAAATGGAAACTGTTTCTTTTAGTTTATTGGAATTATTTAAACTTGGCGGCGTTATTATGTGGCCGCTTTTATTGTTTTCTATAGCTGCTGTTGCAATCTCAATTGAGCGGGCTGTTTTTATTTTAAACCATAATCTCGATGTTGACGATTTGTCAATAAAAGTATCGGAATATTTAAATGCCGGCGAATATCAAAAAGCCGTAGATTATCTTTCTTCTTTAACAAAAAAACGAATGGGAGCGAGGGTTCTTCTTTCTCTTATTCAGCAGTCAAAAGACGGAAAATATATCTGCGAAAAACGAGCGGAACGAGCTGCAGAAACAGAAGCTGTTAACTGCATAAATTCTTTAGAAAACGGATTTAATTTTCTTGTTGCTCTTGGATCTCTTTCGCCTTTAACAGGTTTTTTAGGAACTGTAACAGGAATGATCGGTGCTTTTAGATCAATCGCAGAAGCAACAGAAGTTAACGCGCAGATAGTTGCAAACGGAATATACGAAGCATTAATTACTACTGTTTTTGGCTTGATCATTGCAATTATTGCGATGATATCTCATTCAATATTTTCGCATATTGTTGACAAATTTAGTTTTAAGATAGAAACCTCTTGCACAAATTTAATAGCTAAATATTCTTACGAACAAACAGAAGGCAATAATGAAAATAAAGCGTAATAATAAAAGGAGCTTTTTAGAAAGCTGCGCCGCTTCTGATCTTGCTTTTCTTTTAATTATATATTTTCTTGTTATTGCCGGGTTTAATATTAATAAAGGTTTTACGTTAAATCTTCCGGAAAAAGACTCTACTCTGCATATTTTAAGAGATAATCTTTTACGGTTCGATTTGGACTCTGACGGTGAAATAATTTATCTTAACGAAAAAGTCAGTATTTCTCAGTCAAGAACAATTATTCAGTCATCTGTATCCGCAAATCCAAATATCGCAGTTTCTTTATCAATTGACGAGAATGCAATTTGGCAAAATGTAGTATCATTTATAGAACTCGCGCAAGATTTGCATATTGATTCATTTTCTTTTTCTGTAAAATAGGATTAGGATAGATGAAAATAAGAAAAAAAAGAAAAATATTTTTTATTCCTCTTTTTTCTATGTCTGATATTGCATTCTTGTTATTAATTTTTATTATGCTTATTTCTCTTATAAATTACAGAAAAGAAGTAAAAATTGAATATCCGGAAGCTGATACTGCTTTGCGTACAACAGCCGAAAAAAATCTTGAAGTCTGGATAACTCCCAATGGAAACATTTTTCTTGACGGAGATTTATCAAGTTACAATGAATTTGAAAATAAAATAACTGAGCTTTATGTTTCTGCACCTGATACCAGAGTGCAGATTATTGCAGATAAAAATACTGCCTATTCTCATATTAATAATGTTTTGGAAATTATGCAAATTCTCCAGTATCGTGTTGTTAGTTTTGTGGTAAAAAGCAATGAATGAAAAAAGAACCCGCTATTTAATTATTTTTATTACAGCGGCTGTGCATATTTTATTAATTTTTTTCCTTGCGTTTGAATCAAAAAGAATACTAAATGAGCCATCAGAGTTGGCTAGAGTAATGAAAGTGACAGATTTACTTGATTTTTCTCCTCCGCCTCCCAGTGAAACTGAAATTCCGCAGACAGAAAATATTGCAGAAAACATTGTAGAAACTGATTATCAGCCCAATCAGGAATTAATTACCCCAGGCGCATTAAATGTTCATTCGTTCGAAAATTATCTTTTAATGCATCAAGTTTCTTTTAGGCCGGAATTTGATGAAAGTGCAATTTTATCAGAGCTTGTTTATCCGCCGATCGCGCTTCGTTCCGGCATAGAAGGAAGAGTAATACTGGAATTATTTGTTGATCGTACCGGCACTGTGCAGTTAGTAACGATATTAAGAGAAGAGCCGGAAGGCAGAGGATTTGGAGAAGCGGCTGTAAGAGCGTTTATGGGTAAAAAAGGAAAACCGGCATACGCTAACGGTGAGCCGGTCTCGTGCAGATTTAGATATCCTGTGACATTTAGGATTAGATAAATTTAAAAGAAGAGTTCACATTAAGGCACTAAGGCACTAATACTGAACAAGTTTATATAAAATATTGACAATTTCTAATTCATATAATACAATTAAAATATTATTTTAGGAAGGCAGATGATGTCTATAATAATTAAAAATAACATAATTGCAATTTTTGTTCACGTATGTGTTTGCATTGTTTTTCTATATCCTGTCAATTTTATGTGGTGGGGAAGTGTATGGGGTAATGAAAAACTAGATATACGGGTAATTATAATTAATAGTATATTTATTTTAGTTTATACAATTATTATTTTTTCCTTATATTTCTTTGCTGGAAAAATATTTCTTAGAGGCACAAATAATATATTCAAAAATATTGCTTCTGTGATAGTACTATTTATCATACTTTTGGTTATTACATTGACAAAATATGATGAAGTTATAGAACGTCTATTGAGAATTCCATATTATCCTCTTGGAGGAACAATATCTAGTTTTCTGCATATAAAAGAAAAGTATGGTTATTTAATAATGTCAATTTTTCCGTCTTTTATTATGTGGATGGGAATAAAGAAGAAATTAAAAAATAAGTGAGGTTTCTATCTCGCAGGGCACGCAGGTGTACTTGCGGCAAAGCTTCTAGCAAGAAATTGTCCGCAGATTTTCGCGGACGAAGACCTAAGAGTTCACACGGAGGCACAGAGCTGTTGTTCGTTGTCTTAGTTTTTTAGCAATATTTATTCAAATTCCTGATAACTCTTTATTAATGTACTTCTAGGCTTTTCATTTCTGCTTTGCTCATTTGTTAAATTATATGCCTTTTTTATCTCTTTTCCAATCTTCATATTTACTGGATTTAGTTTATGCTCTTCAATGAGACGCAGATATTCACGCATTAATACAGGATCATTTTGTATCATTAGAAATATTTCGTCAGTGATACATTTGTTTTTTTCAGCTATTACTTTGCTTGCAAATTCATCAATTTCCATAAATTTTTCTCCTTTAGAATTGTATTCTTTCTGATGCTCTGCGCTGTTCTTCTACTGCTCTCTCTCTATCCCAGTTTTCTTTTACTTGTCTGTCGATTATTTTTAATTCTGACGGTCTCGTGTCATTAATAATAATCATTCTTCTAAGAAGAATCCACTCATAGACATACCGTCTGGCATCTGCATATGTCGGCTGTCCATAGTTATTAATTGCAAGAGCAATAAAATCATCACTATATCTCATATTTATTTCTATTGCAAATAAATGACCATTTAAAAAATGAAAAAAAACCTCATTGTATATATCTGAGCGATTAAACAAATGAATTGTTCTTAAAGTAAATTCAGAACGCCTCCAAATACCTAATTCCATATCAAGAGTTACACCTTCACTGCTAAAATCTGTATGAAGAAAGAAGTTTACTGGATATCCGTCTGACTCTTCTCTAAGGTTAACATTAAATACGCTTGTAACTCTTGCTCTTACTTGTTCCACGTTCATTGCTGTAGTAAAACCGTTCCATAGCTCAACCTCTGAGGAGTTTGCCTGCCCTCTGTTTTGAGCAGAACAAGATGTTAAAGATATAACGAGTAAAAAAATTAAAATTATGCTATGTTTCTTCATAAAAATCTCCTTTTAAAATGCGACAAATAAACCTACGTTTTTTTGTCGCAAAAGAGCTAAAGAAAGCTCTCCGAAAAAAGATATTAAAAGGAGTAATTAGAAACAATTTTTATTAAAATAAATCGTAAAACTATTGATAAAATCCATAAATATGCTAGAATCAAAAAATACTACTTTGTAACAAAAAAACGTACAATTAAATGTCGCATTTTGTATTTCCCCTTTCTATGTGAGAATCTTTTCACCCTTCGACAAGCTCAGTGTCCCATGCTCAGGGTTCAGCTCAGCGACCTCATGGACATTCTCTGTGTTACTCTGTGGTTAAATTTCCCTCTTCATTATTCCTCTGCGATCTTTGCGCCCTCTGTGCCTCTGCGTGAGTTTTATCCGTATTAATCTGCGTTTTTCCGCAGTCCCTACTTTACCAGTTCATAATCCTGCAGGGATTCTTCGATGAGTTCATCCAGTTCTAATTTTTCGTACAGTTCATTTGCTTCGTTTACTTTGCCCCGCAGAACAGGATGTTTAGGGGTAAACAGCGTACAGCAATCCTGAAACGGCAGTATCGAAGTTTCGAATGTTCCGATTTGTTTTGCTTTTGTAATAATTTCTTCTTTGCTTATGCCAATCAACGGCCTAAACACAGGAAGTTTTATTCTGCTTTGAGTACATGCTATATTTTCCATTGTTTGGCTTGCTACCTGCGAAAGACTCTCCCCTGTTATGAGGCATTTGCATTTAATTTTTTTTGCCGCTTTTTCGGCGGCTTCCATCATTGCCATGCGTAAAAGCACTGTTGTCCATTCTGCAGGAGAGCGCTCTTTAATGCGCATTTGTACTTTTGTAAAATTCAATATATAAAGATGAATCCCCATGCAGTACTTGCCTGTCAGCTTTGCCAGTGTAATTACTTTTTCTTTTGCCTCTATCGAAGTATACGGATAAGCATGAAAATGTATCGCGTCAATAATAATACCGCGCGTTGCCATAAAAAATGCCGCGACAGGAGAATCAATTCCTCCAGACAGCAATAACAAACCTCTCCCTGCTGTTCCAACAGGAAGACCGTAAAGTCCTTTTTTACCGCCGGAATAAACAAATGCTTTTTCGCGTATTTCGATCCTTATCGTATCCTGCGGATTATGAATATCTACTTTAATATCTGTCACTGCATTTGTAACGGCATTTCCGCCTTCGCAGCATAGTTCGTAAGAAGAAAGCGGGAAGCTCTTGTCAGTTCTCCGCGCATCGATTTTAAAAGTTCTTGCTCCATTGGCATAAATTTTTCTGCCTTCTTCTGCGGCGGCGTTTATAACAGCCTGCGGTGTTTTCTCGCATGTGACAGTTTTTGCCCAGCCGGAAATTCCAATGAGGTGCGAAAGTATATCTTCGATTTCATTTGATTTTTCTTCTGGAGCGCTAATATAGTATCTTCCGGCTGTGAACTTTACAGAAACTTTAGCTTCGATCTTTGATAAAAGACGCTGAATATTACTTTTAAGAACGCCTTCAAAACTTTTACGGTTATCGCCTTTTAGTGTAAGTTCCGAAGGTTTTAAAAGCCATGTTACCATGTTCTGATTCATCTATTTTTTACTACTCAAGAGGCGGGAAATAAAAAGTATTATCTCTTCCTGATCTTTCCATCAGGTATACTTCCGCTTCTATCGGCAGGAATGCGCGTCCAAAGTCAGAAGGAAGGCGTGAGTTATATGTAAATGTATAAACACCGGAAGGATTCTCCGCAACGCCTTTTATTAGTTCTCCAATACCCCGCGGACGATACAGATGCATTGCTCTTCCGCCTGTTTCCCTGCAAAGATATTCAATGCCTTCTGATATTTCTAAGCCGCCCAAAATTATTGCGTTAAAAACGATTCCGTTGTTTGCAAGATAACTTGCCATTTCGGAAAGACTGTACTGTTCAAACGCTAAATTGCCCAAAGAGCCGGAGCCGACATAAACAACAGAACGTTTCGGCGCTGCGGTCAAAAGATCTGTGGCGGCAAGACGCAGACCTAAATCGAAACGCCATCTTTGCGTATAGTTTGCGGCTGTTCCGCGGACAGCATTCTCAAGCGAAACAGCATGCCGTTCACGCAGCGGCTGCCCTGCAGCGGAAATAACAGAAACAATTTTTGAATTATTCATTTCGTTCATAGCGCGGTTTATATCACGTGAAGCTGCGGTTAATGCATCGCGCATGTTCGCAGTAATGTCAGATCTTTCTATGAGAAGAGAAATATCTCCGCCCGAATAACTAAAGCCCGGAGCAAGATATATCTGGTCTGCAGCGGGATTATTATTTTCTGTCAGTAAAAAGTTATTATTATCAAGACCCACAATAGGACGCCTAAGCCTGTCTTCTACAGTGAGTTCAACTCTTACTTGAGGGAAACGCTGAGAATTAACATTGCGTATCTGAACAAAGAAACCGGAAGCTAAATCATCAAATCTTGTCATTACTGCAACTTCGCCGGCGTTAAAATTTGCGGCAACAACATTGCCGTTCCTGTCCATGTCAGCGGCGGTTATGCGCGTACGCTCTCCTCCTGCAGCTCCCAGCTCACGTACTATTGCAGAATCAACATCTATTTGTAAAATCCTATTAAGATCAGCGACAAGCAAGGTTCCGTCAGAAAGAAATCTTAAACTCTCAGGACCTGTAAGACCTTCTGCCGCTAAAGGACCTAAATAGTTTCCGTTTGGATCAAACATATAAATTGTATTTGCGACATTATCAGCGACATATATTTTTCCGTTGTTAGCGGCAATTCCTGTCGGAGAAAGCATTCCGGGAAAAACAGCGTTTCGTAATCCAAAGGATAAAATAAAATCACCATCCGGATCGAATTTTGAGATTCGCCTGTTTCCGTAATCTACGACAAATAAATATCCGTCTTCGTCGATTGTAAGATAATGCGGACCGATAAACTGACCGGCGCCTAAACCTCTGGAACCCAAATAGGAAATAAAATCGCCATTACTGCTTAAAATGCTTACCCTGCTGCCGCGGAACTCTGATAAATACATACGTCCGTCTAAACCGCGCACCATGTCAAAAGGACGATCAAAGCCGTTAAGAGGACCTCTTTTTCGTTCTCTTATAATTCCGTTTACGTCAACTCTGATAATTTCGTTGCTTCCGTATGCGACAATCCAAATTGAACCGTCATTGTTTGGAAGCACAGATGTAGGCTGGCGGTAAAGAACAATATCATTGTACCTTCCCGGATAACGCCCGGATTGCACATAACGAACACCGTCATTTGCAACCGGCATTAAAAAACGCCTGTTTGCTACAGTTTCTATCCGCGCGTTAAGAAGCATTCCAACTCCGGTGTTTCTTCTGTATATATCAAGAGCGGATCTCCATTGACGAATTGCAGTTTCTTCGAAGCCAGAATAATAATAAGCTCTTCCCAGCCAGTCAAGAATTAAAGCTTCTCCGGGTCTAAAAGACAGAGCGCGTTCGAAAGAAAGAATCGATTCGTTATATGAATAACGGTTAAATGCCATAACCCCTATGCGAAACTCATCTGCGGCAGAAAGCGCGGCAGCTCCGGTGCCTCCTGTAACAGGACCAGGACGTCCGGGATCAGGCTGCGCAGAAAGACTAACACAGAAAATTAAGAACAAGAGTGAATAGGTAAAAGTCTTTATAATTTTCACCTGTCCCCTCCCGATGCAATTTTAAAATGTTTTTTTATTTCTTCTTCGTTGGGAGCTAAATCCAAAGCTCTTCTCAGCCAAGTGCGCGCTTCTAAAACTTCTCCGCTTTTATAATACGCCCACCCGAGCGAATCCAAATAAGCCGCGCTCTGCGGTCTGTAATCGACCGCTCTTCTGCAAAGACGAAGCGCCCGCATTACATCCATCCCCGTATCCGCGAGAATAAATCCCATGCTGTTCATTGCGGTCGCGTTATCAGAATCAATTTCCAGCGCTTTTTCATAAAGTTCTACCGCGCTTTTATACTGTTTCTGGAGACATGCGGCATAAGCCAGCGTATTGTAAAGAAGCGGCGATTCCAGACCGCTGGACTGAAGCCTTTTTAGTTCGTATTCTGCCATTCTGACGCGTTTTGTAATAACATAAATATACGCAAGAGTCATTCTGCATTGATAAACTCGGAGTATATCACTGCTGGAAGTTACCACTTGTTCGAGAAACGAAAGAGCTTCTTCGTAGTGTTCAAGCTTTGTATAACAAAGCCCAAGATAATATGCGAGTTCCATTTTTTCATCATAATTTAAACCGGATGTATCTGTTGAGAGCAGTTCATCAAGCGCTTTTTTCCAGTCTTTTTTTTGATATAACTGTACAGCGTCCTGAAACTTTTCGTCTGGGCGGGAATTATCATCGATAGTGTCATTTTCATTTTCATAAAAAGTCATGCTCCCTCCCCCCTGTTAACCTGACGCAATTACCGGCTGGGATAATACAATGCTGAATGCTGCATTGCCTTTTAAGACCTCAGCCCAATCAGAACCTTCCTCAGGAATATTCTCCGCTTTTCCGGGTTTGGCAAAACAATATCTGCCTCCATCCGGAGATGTATAAGAAACAATCCTATCATTATAATACCTCAAAGAAGGAAAAGAAGAAACAAGCGCGAGAGGTTTTTTTTCGGTATTGGGAAAATTAACATTCACAAATGAACCGGCTTTCCAGTATCCCATTAAAGGGACCAGTTTTTCTATGATGTATGAGATTACAGATTCCCACTGCCACGAGAGCTCATTTTCTACCAATGAAAGCGCGACAGAAGGAATGCCAAACATGCTCCCTTGTCTTGCCGCCGCCGCTGTCCCGGAATAAATTATATCGGTTCCTAGGTTTGCTCCGGCATTAATTCCGGACAGTATTAAATCCGGCGCTCTCTCCATATTAAAAGCCGGACTTTCTGTAGAAATACAGATTTCCGGGATTCCGCCCAATAACGCTGTAATAATGCAATCTACGGGGGTTCCTGAACATGACCAAGTATCTTCTTCGATTTCTGATAGTTTTAACGGAGCAGATAAAAATTCGATAGAATGAGAACAGCCCGAACGATTGGAATCAGGAGCGACGGTAAAAACCCTGTGTCCTGCGTTTCTCAGAGCTTTTGCGAGAAGCCTTACTCCCTGAGAAGAAATTCCATCATCATTGGAAAGAAGGATTTTAAGCATTTGTCCCCTTCCGCGTTTGTACTATTCTGGCTTTTGCAGCCAGTTTAATTTCGTAAACCACCGGGCGGAACCCAAATATTCTTTCATACTCTTCCATGCGTTTTTTATATTCTTCCGCAAGCTCACGGCGGATAATTGTATATGTGCAGCCTCCAAACCCTGTGCCTGTCATCCTCGAACCTGCCGCTCCTTCGATCTCCTGCGCTCGTTTTACAAGCCAGTCAACTTCGGGACAGCTGATTTCATAAAGATCACGCAAGCTTTCGTGAGAATGATAAATAATTTTTGCAAGAGAAGCGAGATCACTCCGCTCAAGCGCATCGGATGCGTCTTCTACCCTGCGGATTTCTTCGACAATGTGAATGCTTCGCCTGCGAATTTGTTCGGGGAAATCTCCGAGAACTTCTAAAAGATCTGACGAAGCAAAATCCTTAAAACTCGCGCCCTGCCGTTTTTGCGAAAGAAGTTCCAGCCCTTTTAGAATATCAGAACGGCGCAGATTTATTTCGTTCTCTGTGCCCATTCTCGGAACGCGCGAATCAACAAGTAAAAATTTAAACTTTGCAAACGGTGATTTAATGAACTTTAATTCATTTTCTGATGAATCTATCGCTAAAAAATGGTCCTTCTTGGAACACAAGGTTATATAATAATCTGCAAGCGGAATTGTCGTGCCAAAAATAGTTTTATGAGCATCTTTTAGCTTTTGCGCTAGATCTAAATCGCTTATCTGAAAATGCAAAAGATTTCTTAACGCAACTGCCGCAGCGACTTCTATAGCGGTAGAAGAAGCCAGAGCGATATGCTGGGGTATATCACCGCAAAACGAAAAGTTAAGCCCTTTCATTGGAAACCCAAGCTCAATAAACATAAGAATTGCAGGTTTTAAGTGGTTTGCCCACCTGTCTTCGCGCCTATATTTGAGATTTGCCAGCGTACTTCTCTTTCTTTCTTTTAAATCTGCGGCATAAAAACGGAATGAATTGTCTTTTCGGTTACTTACGGCAACATGAATGTAACGATCTATCGCGGCTGACAGAAAAATACCGTCTTCCGGCTCGCCTTGTTCACCCAAAAAGTGAATTCTTCCGGGCGCTTCGGCTATGACTATAGGGTTAGAACGCTCGCTGTCAGAAGAAACGCTGCCGCTCTTTTGACTCGGTCTTGATTCTAGTTCATACTCTAATTGATGTATTTGACCGATATCCAGCATTAAAACCCTCCCTTTTTCTTGATTTTTCTATTATATCAAGGAATAAGAGAATCTTCAATGGCGTATATTACGAAATTATGTCGTTTTTTTACTAAGTATAGAAACAATAATAATTGCAAAAAAAGTACAAATATACGGGAAAGCGAGTAGAATTTCGGCTGGAATTGTAAGAATCTGAGCATAATTTGAAAGAACCTCTGCAAACGAAAAGACAAAAGCAGCGGCGGCAATACCAAACGGCTTTTTCATTCCAAAAAATATAATAACAAGAGCTATCCACCCCTTTCCGGCGGACATTCCGGGTACAAAAGCTCCAAGGTTAAGGCTCAAAAATGCTCCTCCAATACCGCAGAAAATACCGCATATAATAAATGCTATTAATTGATAAAATTGGGGATTTATTCCCAGCGATTTAAGGGATTCTGAACTTTTTTCGCACGCTCTGAGTCTGTATCCAAATGGTGTTTTATATATAGTAATCCATGATATTAATAATAGAATAACCGCAGTTAGTATAAACCAATTTAAGTTTAATTGATCAATGTTTACGGCGAATACGCCTTTTGTATTAAATATTTTTTCTGAAAGAATAATGCATATTCCGCCGGAAAAAAGATTTACCGCAAGTCCTGATATAAATAAGTTGGCTTTTAATTTAAAGACCGAAAACAAGTAAAGTATTGATAATATTAAAGCCGCAAAAACAGCGGAGAAAACAGCAAGAATAATATTATTAGTAAAAAAATATACAACTATTGATGAAAATGCGCTAAAGAGAAGCATTCCTTCCAGCGCTATGTTAAGATTTCCGCTAAGAGCCGGGAATAATCCGCCTAAAGAAGCAAAGAATAAAGGGATCATTACTGTTACAGAACTTTTTAAAAAAGAAAATATATAATCCATTGTTATCCTTTTTTTCTTTTAAATAAATTCTTTACAATAATGCTTGTAGAAAGCATAAATATAACCGCCTGCACAATATAAGAAACCTCAAAAGTTAAACCGGTATTCTGCATTGCAATCCTTGCGCCTGCGTTTATCCAAGCGACAAAGAAAGCGCATGGCAAGACAGCAGCCGGAGAAAAAAACGCTATTAACGCGACTGTAAGCCCGCTCCAGCCAAGTCCTGCAGAAAACTCCCTTATGACTGCATGATGCGTTCCAAGTACCAATATGCCACCCGCTAATCCGTACAACGCTCCGCTAATTGCCATCGATAAAACTGTGTTTCTTTTTGTGTTGATTCCTCCGTATCTAGCGAATAATTCATTAAACCCTGCTATTCTAAACTCATATCCAATTTTTGTTTTATACAGAAAAAACCATATTAATATAATAAATATTATTGCTATAAATATTCCTGTATTTAAATAAGACGGTTTAAAAATAAACGTAAGCTGAATATCTGCTGTAATTTTTTTGGTTGACATCAGCGATGTTTCCGGGTCCAAGTAAGGACCTGTAACAAAATAATTTATTATAGGTATCACTGCCAAAGACGCAAGAAATGTAGTAATTAGTTCGTTTGTATTCCATTTTGCTTTTAAATAACCGCTTAAAGCGCAAAGCCCTCCGGAAAATAATGCCCCCGCTGTCAGCGAAATTACCGCGGCTATTGTACCTGAAAGTTTCCCTGTTACAATGTCAGAAAAAAACAGCGCAGCTGCAGTAGAAATAAAAGCTCCAAGATATATCTGCCCCTCTCCTCCAAGGTTAAGATTGCCGTTTTTCATTGTGATTATTATTCCTAAAGCTCCGAGTATCAGCGGAACTGCGGCATTTAACAAGTTTCCAAAACTAAAAGTATTTCTAAAAGGTCCCATAAAGAAAAAGTACATTGTTTTTACAGGTTCATCACTTAGCGCAAATATTAATAAAATTAAAAGCAAAATCCCTATAGCAGGAACGATAAAAACATTAAAATTAATAGTTCTCATATTTAATGTTCCTTATTTCTTTATCAAGATTATAAAAATTACCGTCATTTATAAATTCTTTTTTTATTTTTCCTCTGTGCATTACATATATTTTATCAGCAAGTTTTAAAACTACTTCAAGATCTGTAGAAATTAAAATAATCGCAGCTCCATTTTTTCTTAATTTTTCTATTTCTTCCATAATGTAATAAGAAGAAGTAATATCAAGTCCCCAAGTTGGCTCTGATAATACAATATAATCCTTGTATTGATTCATTTCTCTTTCTAAAATCAATTTTTGAAGATTACCGCCGGATAATACAGATGCATTTTTATCCAATAGCTTGTCTTTATTCTTATTTTTTTTAACAGTTTTAAAATAATTATGCCTTATATTAATAATTTTATTTTCTTCTATTGTGGCATTTCCTGCGCTTCCCACTCTTATTCTGTCCGCCGGAACATACGAAAGCCCCTGTTTTCTTAACTTTTGAATACTATAATCAGAAATATCGTTATTATAATGATAAATTTTACCGCTGTGAGGTTTAAGAAAACCGCCGAGAACAGCTTCTATTACTCCAAGGCCGTTTCCTCCTACTCCTGTAAACCCGATAATTTCTCCGGAAGAAACAGAAAAATTAATATTTTCCAGCAGCGGGCGTTCCTCTCCTTTTCTTATTACTGTAACATCATTAAACGAAATTACAGTTTTCTCTTTCTTTTTAATTTCTGATTGCTCAAATGTACGGTTAAACATTAAATCGTTTGATTTATTACTGTCTTTATCACCTATCATCATTGCGGCAATTTTTTCTATATCTATTTCTGAATTTTTTGAATCTAAAATACTTATCAGTTCTCCGTTTTTTAAAACCGCAGCCCTGTCTGCAATCTGTTTAATTTCATTTAATTTATGGGTGATAAATATTATTGATTTTCCTTTTGACACAAGATTTTTTAATGTATTAAAAAGAGAATTAATTTCGTTTTCTGTTAATATTGACGTTGGCTCGTCAAAGATTAAAATATCAGCGTCATTATATAATATACGGCATATTTCTACCTGCTGCATTTGTCCGCTTGTTAATTCTTTTAATTTAGAGGTACTTTTAATAGAAAAATTATTTGCTTTTATTATTTTTCCAGCTTCTTCGTCTGCTTTTTTTTTATCAAAAAACAAATTAAATTTTAACGGCTCTTTTCCCATTACAATATTTTCTGCAGCAGTATATTCAGGAAAAAGCATGAAATGCTGATGAACCATTCCAATTTTTCCGTTAACAGATACATCTCCGCTGTCTTGTTTTTCTAAAGAGCAGATTATTTTCATTAGCGTGGTTTTTCCCGCGCCGTTTTCGCCCGCAATACAGAGGATTTCGCCTTTTTTTAAATTTAGACTTATATTATTATTTGCCTTAAAGTCTCTACCGGCGTATTGCTTATTTACGTTTTTTACGTCAATAACATTTTCACTCATAGAATTATTAGAATTCATTTAAAAATTGCTCAAATCTTGTTCTTATATCCAAAGGAAGATTTTGATACGCAGGATCATCTGTTATAAAACCCAGATAACCGTCACTTATCCCTATTGTACGGTTATAACCATACTGCATTTCTCCTGATAGAATTTCTTCGATTATTTCGAGCATAAGTTTCTTTTGTTCCATTATTCCGCAGCCGACTATAACTCCGCGCGCGAGATTATATGCATTATTATTATACCATACAATATATGCGCCTCTATCCGCAGCTGTTCTGATCATTCCTTGAGCAGCGCCTCCTGCAATAGCTGTAAATACATCAACGCCGGAATCAATCATAGCCGATGTAAGTTCTGATGCTTTGCTCGCGTCTATCCAATTTCCTACAATACGCATATCAAGTTCTATTTCGTTATCTACGAGCCTTGCGCCTTTTAAAAACCCCGGAACCATTTGATTTGTTAAAAGCGGATATTCCTGCGCTGCAATAAAACCAATCCTTTTATGCCTGTTTGCGTTAGGCATATCACTTACTGTAATTAAACCTGCTAAATAACCCAGCAGTAATGATTGTTCGTATTGATTATAAAAGTAAGTTTTTATCTGAGGGTTACCTTCATAAAAAGCGTCTAAAATAATAAATTTAATATCAGGAAAATGACGCATTGCGTTTTTGCAGATTTCCGGCAGTGACGGATTAGAGCCTATAACAATATTATATTCTCCTGTTGAGATCATTTCTGTCAATTGCATTTCCCATTCCGCTTGATTAATGCCGGCTTCGTATATTTTTATTCTTAAATCCGGATATTTTTGTAATGCGGCATTGGCTCCTTCTGCCATTAATTCATAAGCGGGGCTTCCTGCTATTAAACCCGTAACAAAAACAAGGATAGAAACATCATCAGGATTAAACGCGGAGTTATTTTTAGGAACGCATCCAAAGAACAATATTGCCGCTAAAAGTATAACTGTAATAATTGAATTTTTCATATTTTTTCCTTTGCTTCTTTATACTCAAAATAACGATTATTGTAAAGGTCTTTTTTAGAATAATCCGGCTCATAACATCTTTTAATCTTATATAAAGCTGATGAGGCTTCTTTATAAGAAGAATAAATGCCTTTTTTAAATGCTCCTATGATAAATAAACCAAGTAATTCTGCTTCTTTAAAAGCGCCCTCTATTATTACTTTTTCTGTTATATCTGCCTTAATCTGATTAAAATAACTATAATCAGAAAGACCTCCGCTGACATGAATTTTGTTTGTTTTTTGCCCCATTTCTTTCATAATGTTTAAAATATCTTTAATTCTAAAACTAATATTTTCTAAAACATTTTTTGCTTCTATATTACTTTGCGCCTGATCAAAAAAATCATCTATATTTTTTATATTTAAACTTTCTGTCTTTTCCTCTATCATTTTACCGGAAGTTCCTATTATCCCGGATAAATTCCAGTAAGGTTCGATGGGATGACTGTAAGACATCAGCTTGTCATGCTTTATATAATTTTCTGTACAAAGATTTATACCGTCAGAAGTCCCTGTACGGTTACAAGCTGTTTCGGGTTCTGTAATTCCGCTGCCCAATATCGAAGCAAAAAAATCAGGTCCTCCGGAAATTACAGGTATATTTTTTTTAAAACCAAAATATTCTGCATTAGACGCTGATAACAGCCCAAACTCATCTCCTGGATTAATAAAAGAAGGAAACTTTTCTTTATCTAGTTTTAACTTTTCCAGAACATCATCATTCCAAAACCAGCGGTCAAATCCTTTACATGGAAAAACAGTTCTTGCATTCCCTGTCAATTTATATGCAAGATATTCCGGGCACCCTACAAAAAAATCAGTGTTATTATATAGCGATTCTTCTTCATTTTTTATATATAAGATTTTCGGCAGAAAAAAACCAGCGTCGACATAACCCTGCATTAAATCAGAAACATGTAAATTGTATTTTTCAGCTCGCCTGTCTGTCCAAAGCCTTGCGTTTTCCTGCGGATTATTTTTTTTAGGTACCGGTACTAGAGTTGGTCCGTTTCCGCTGATAATAATTGCTTCTATTTTTGAAAGATCCCTGGTTCTCTTACAGCATTCATTAAATGTGTCAATCCATACAGAAGGATCAGTCTCAATATTATTTTTTGCTTTTAAAGGCAGTAATAATAATGATAAACGATTCCCGTTATAATCCCAAACTGCGAATTTAAAAGTAGATGTGCCAATATCAATTGTTAAAAGCATAGTTTATTTTAATATTTTTTAAGCACATCCAATACCGGATTATTTATTCTCTCTTTATTTTGGTACTGCACAAGATTTTCATGGAGACTTTCTCCTATTGATATAATCCCAAAATCAAGATTTTTATAATTCCAGTAAGAAAAACCGATATTTATTTCTTTTAATACAGACAAAAGATCTTCGTACCAGCGTAATTGCGCATTTAGCTCTACAGGCGTATAAACTCCAAATTCGTTGCAGATAACAGGAGCATTGTACTTTTTACTAAACTCGCTTACAGGTTCAAACTCTTTTAAAAATCTATCTCTGTCCCATTTTCCCTGCGATTGTGTAAAACCGTATTTGCGGATAAATCCATCGCCGTAATCGCAAGGATATGTTCTTTCTTCTCTAATCTCAGGGCTGTTAAGCATCCATGGCGCTTTTTGATGAGTAAAAAGTAATGGTTCATAAAAATGAACGCTGTAAATAACATTATCGTCATCGAACGGCGTTAAAGAAGAAAACATATTAGGCCAGTTCCACATATTTGATCCTGTAATTATTGTTGAATTTGGAGCATAACGCCTAATCACTTTACAAAGCCTGTCTTTAACCTTATTCCATATTTCCGGCGAAGGAGCTACAGGTTCGTTTAAGGTCTCAAAAAGAACATGAGTTTCGTTACTGTATTTTTCTGACAGGTATGTCCATATTTTTTCTGTTTTATTTAAATATGTATCATTGTCCTCAAATAATTTTTGCACAGGGCTTTTTGTAACTTCAGAAAAATCATGTCCCGGACATTCATGTAAATCTAGAATCATTTTAAGTCCGTTTTTCTTTGACAATTCTACAGCGCGATCTAAATTAGCAATTCGGTTTTTTACAGGTTCATCATTATCGTCAAAAAACAAATAAGAGTCTACAGGTACTCTTACATGATCAAAACCCCATGATTTTACATTTACAAAATCTTTTTCTGTAATAAAAGTCTCCATATGTTTATCAATACCGGGGAAACTATCCGGATCTTTTTCCTGAATAGCGTCAATTTGACTGAGCCATCCTCCCATGTTTAATCCGCGCATTCTGATCTTTAAGTTTTGGTTCATGTTTTTCTCCTTTTATTTACTATACTATATTTTTTTAAAGTATAATTCCCTAATTACATGTTTTTTTAAGAGTCCTTTGTTCTCGAATCTTGTTTTTGGCCTCCAATCTATAGACTCAGCAAAGCCATTATAATAGTTTTTAATTTCTGCTGTATTTTCAAGTTCTTCCAGCGCGTATAGGGCATATTCTTCCCAGTCAGTAACCATGTAAATATAACCGTCTTTTTTAAGTTTTTGAGCAAGTGTTTGCGTAAACGGACGTTTTACAAGGCGGCGTTTATGATGTCTTTTTTTTGGCCAAGGATCCGGGAAAAATATATGAATCGCTTCTAAAGAACCGCGGGGTATCATCTTATCCAAAACAAAAACCGCATCGTGCTCAATAATTCTTATATTTATAAGACCCCGCTTTTCTATCTCCCATAAAAGTCTTCCTATTCCCGGTTTGTGAACTTCTATTCCAAGATAATTCTTATCTGGGTTTGCCTGCGCAATTTCTGCTGTCGCTAATCCGGAACCAAAACCTATTTCCAGTGTCACATTTTTATTTTTTAAATTGTCGTTATAAACACTTTCAAAATCAAGTTCTTCTTCTTTATAAGGAATCAAATATTTTTCTGAGAGAGATTCATATGCTTTTTTTTGGGCATCTGTAAAACGCCCTTTTCTTATAACATAACTTTTATGCATTAGTTTACAGGAACCGCGTTTGTAAAAGCGCTGCAAAAATTGGCTTCATCTTCTGCCCAAAGCGCCGCTGTTATTGCATTAGACGGCAAGTCCGCTTGAGACAGGCTGCCGGATAATGATTCTAGTTCTGCCGATCTTATAAAGTCTCCGTTACTGTCATAGTAAACCAAACGATTTACCGGCCAGGCGGATCTTACAGAGTATGTGTTATTTACAATAATGAGCTCCGGAAACGGAAAGCGGACAACTCCGTCAAAAGTAAATGTACGCTGGGAACTTTCGCCGCCTTTGTTATAGAGCACAGCGCGGTATAAACCCCTTGGAAGGTTTCCTGTACTTGCAGCGATACTGCGTGTTCCAATCCAGTCCTTGCCGTCGTGAACTGTATGAATCCATTCATCGCTTTTAATATGCCATCTTAGCTGTTCAATGTCATGAAAAAGGTATATCTCATCCAAATTTTCAATTCCGTCTTCATCATCCGGCATAATAAAAAATGAGAATCTTTCTCTTAGTCCGTCTTCTTCGTTATATATAACCAATTTAAGGAAACCAAAAACAATTTCCGGCTCTGATCTTGAACATCCTGCCGAAAAAAGTATTATTATTGTAACCACCGAGATTAAAAGCAGTTTTTCAATTTTTTTTCTCATAAATACTATTTAAGTATAGATTGAAATGAAGAATTTGTCTACAATGCTATGTATGAATATTTGGTTTGCTACGAATAATAAACATAAAAAAACAGAACTTGAGGCTGTTTTGGGAACAAAGCTTAAAATCCCGTCAGAAGAAGGCCTTGAATTTAATCCTATAGAATCAGGCTCTCAATTTTATGAAAATACTCTTATAAAGGCCTCTGCATTATATGAACTTTTAAAAATTAAAGAACCTGTTATAGCTGATGATTCCGGTTTGTGCGTAGACGCGCTTGACGGAAGGCCGGGTGTTCATTCAGCCTATTACGGCTATACAGAAAATAAAAAATTATCAAGCCATGAACAAAATCTTTTACTTTTGGAAGAACTAGGAGATTCAAAGAATAGAAAAGCCCGTTTTATTTGTTCAATGGTATTATATTTCGGCAGCGGCAGATTTTATATTGTTCAGGAAAAAATGGAAGGCGAAATTACACGTAAAGACGGAATAAAAGGTGACGGCGGTTTCGGCTACGATCCGGTTTTTTTTCTGCCGGAGTACAATAAAACTCTAGCGCAGCTTTCCGAAGAAGAAAAAAACGCTGTAAGTCACCGGGGGAAAGCCGGCAGATTAATTGCAGATTATTTATCGATAATTCACAATGGCAAAAATTAAATTTAACGATCAGCTTAACGAGCCTCAAAAAGACGCTGTTACCAGTATAGACGGTCCTGTTTTGATTATTGCTGGAGCGGGTTCCGGTAAAACAAGGGTAATAACATACAGAATTGCCCATATGCTGGATAAGGGAATCCCTCAATCTTCGATTCTCGCGCTTACATTTACAAATAAAGCTGCGCGGGAAATGGAACATCGTGTTAAAGAACTCACAGGAAAAAAACTTTTTAATCTTACTGTAAGCACTTTTCATGCATTTGGTCTTAGTGTAATAAGAGAAGAATGCTCTTTGCTGGGTTACAGAAAAAACTTTTCTATTTATGATGAAACTGACAGGATGTCTCTTATAAAAGAATCTCTTAGAGAATGTAAATTATATAATCCAAAGATTGATATTTATTCTCTTGGACAGTTTTTTTCTAAAATAAAAATAGGGCTTGCGCAATGGAAAGAGGATAAGGATATGCTTCCTGTCTACAATGAATATCAGCAGGGTTTAAAAATATACAATGCGGTTGACTTTGACGATCTATTAACTATTCCTTTAGAACTTTTTACAAATAACAAAGATGTCCTTGACAAGTACCGTACTAAGTTTAAATATATTTTGGTTGATGAGTTTCAGGATACGAGCCTTATTCAATATAAACTATTAAGGCTGCTGGCTCCGGATGAATATTCTAATATCTGCGTTGTCGGAGATGATGATCAATCAATTTATTCATGGAGAGGCGCAAATTACGAGAACATATTGATGTTCGAAAAAGATTATCCATTAAAGGCAGAAATAAAACTTGAGCAAAATTACCGCTCAACTACAACAATTCTCGAAGCGGCAAACGAAGTAATTTCTAATAATACAGGCAGAAAAGAAAAAAATCTTTGGTCTCAAAAAAAGAGCGGAAAACCCATAGAACTTTTTCATCCGGAGAATGAAACAGCAGAAGCTGATTTTATAGCAGGCCAAATCAGGTCTTTTATGATTAAAGAAGATTTAAAATATCATGACTTTGGCGTTCTTACAAGAACAAATTCTCTTGCCCGCAATATAGAAGAATCTTTTTTGGCAGAAAATATTCCTTATAGAGTCTCCGGAGGCACAAGTTTTTTTCAGAGAAAAGAAATAAAAGATATTATTTCTTACTTGAGAGTTATCGCTAACCCTGATGATGATGTTAGTCTTTTACGTATTATAAATACGCCCCGCCGCGGAATCGGAAAAACTACTATCGCCTCTTTAAGCGAAACAGCAAAAAAAAATCATATAAGTCTTTGGGGTTCTATAATAAGATCGAATTACAGCAAGTCTCAGGGACAGCAGGGTTTATTCGCAGAAAAAGGAGCAGCGACAGAACTGGAAGAGTTTTCTTTAATGCTCGATAATTTGCGCTCGCTATTTTTAGAAAGACAAGGCGAAGAAGGAAAACCTTGGAGGCTTTCTTCCTGTGTCCGCATTTTAATCGACAATATAGATTACTGGAGTTATCTAGTAATGGAGCACGGCAAAGACGAAAAAAAAGCCAGATGGAAATATTCTAATATCGAATATTTTACAAGAATGATAGAAAACTGGGAAAGCGATCCTGATAATCTTGATGCAGGTTTATATCCATGGCTTAACAGAATCAGCCTTATAACGCGCGAAGAAGGCGACGATGATAACGAAGGTAAAGTAAATCTTATGACGATCCATTCTGCTAAAGGTCTTGAGTTTCCTGTTGTTTTTATTGCTGGAGCAGAAAAAGGAATTATTCCTCATGAAAAAAGTTACGAAGACTCTAATGATGAAGAGGGCGGCGCCAATTATGCTTCCGGTGTCGAAGAAGAACGTCGTCTTTTTTATGTCGCTATAACAAGGGCTCGGGAAAAACTTTTTATTACTAGCTGCCAAAAACGCCGCCGCCTGCAAAGCGCTGTTGAGTGTTCACCCTCTCCCTTTTTGGAAGAAATACCAAAAGAACTTATAAAGTACCATGAAAAAGAAACAGAAACTTTTGACGATGAAACCGCAGATAAATTTATGGAAAAAATAAAAGCAATGGTAAATTAAAAATTTATGAAAGATCTCACACGGGTCTTGCAGCGAAGCTTCTAGCAGGCATAGCAGCACAAAGGCACGGAGAAGAAAAGAATTTTTACCACAGAGAACACGGAGTTATAAAAAAATAACGCTAGATGTTGTGCGCCTATTCCGCTGCTTCACTATAAAAAAACGGCGATAGACACTTTTTAAAGACAAAAAAAAGCACTTGAAAGTAAAAAAATTGCATGATATAATATAAGAGTTGATTTTAAATAGAGGATTTAATTATTAATGAAGATGGAAGAAAGTCAGTTTTTACAACAGGAAATGGCGTATGGACACTTTCAGAAAAAGCGAGAGATAAAGGAACATATAATTTTGCTCAAAATACAATGGAAATTGGAGCTAGAACAGGAATGGTAAAAGAAATGGGACAGGGCATTATTAATAAAAAAATATTTTCAATATATATGATTTGTGTATCATTTATTATGATTATGTGTAATGCATGTGAGCAATCTTATTCACCAATAAGATATAATATAATTGATATTACTGGAAAAAGATCAATTACAGTAAACACAATAAAAAAAGATATTAGTTCTTATGAAAAATTAATTAATACGGGTTCTGTTTTACATATTGAGTTTGCTCAGCTTGGTAATAGAGAATACTTACAAGCATTAATTAGCTTAAATACTTTGGAAAAACATAGAGCTTTGAAAATTCACAAAATTGAATTTGAATTTGATGATAGAAAAGAAATTGTTGAAGTAAATAAAAGAATAAGATTAAAGCAAGAGTATGATTTATTTACTGTAGAAGATAATAATGAATTAACAATAAATGTATTTTTTGATTATATTTTTTATAATCGTAATAGTATAAGATTGTATTTACAAGATGTTTTTAATAAAACAGAAGATGATGTTGGCAAAACTTTTGAGATGACTTCAAGAGTTAATTATTCATTAGACAGAGGTGATATAGAAACACAAGAAATAAAATATCTTGTTTCCATTATTAAAAATTCTCCTCACCAACCTGATTGGGTTTATATGCTTTTTACTGGTGAGTTTTTGAGAAGATAAATGTCGAAGCGCCGAAGAGATTAATGAATATTTATATTCTCTGCATGCTCATCTTTTCTCTGTGCGCCCTGCATTAGGTTTTGGCAAATATTTTTTGGTCAAGAATCTCACACAAAGACACAGGGCTCACAAAGGCACGGAGGAGGAAAAAGTGGTTACTAGCATATAGTGGACAAATTATACAGAGTGTTATATATTGTTAAGCAGGTAGAAGTGTAAAAGAAAAGTGTAAAGCTGACGAATTAATCTCAGCCGAAGGCGCAAAAGTGACTGTTACTACTTTAAAAAGGAAATAAAATGAAGTTCAGAATTATAATTATTTTTTTGTTATTCTTAATATTTTTTAGTTGTAATAATATTAAGGATATTAATTTACATGATGATCTAGAAACTATAAATGCTGTGATAAACTCAGATTGCTGCTACTTTATTAATTATAGCAATAATCCTTCTGGTGTGTTTTTAAAAGGGCAAAATATATCTGTCTTGGATTATTATTATTCTGTGCCAAATGAAGATGGTATCATAGAAATATTTATAAAAGTCCAAGCAGCAGATAACGGAATAATAGGTGCTGTTAATGAACAATATATAACATATAATGAAGATAGCATCTATAATTTATGGAATAAAAATATTCAATTAATTCCTGAATATTATTACTACGACTCAATCGAAAATATTTATATTAAAGATTATATGCCGTTGATGTATGAAGGTGTAAGCAGATTAGATTCAATAAGAATGATGAGACATTTCTTTTCTGAAAATAGAATGCTAATTACTAAAAAACATTTGATCATTGGGAATAACATATATAGAGAAGAGTATAGAATTAATTCTGTTATTAATGTTCGCAATAATACATATCAAATCCATTTGTCAAATTTTTTAAATAACGAGCTTATTTTAACATTATTTATTGATGAAAATAATAGTTTAACTATTGTTGATATTAATATATTGAATAATAATCATTACATGAGGCAATTATTTAATAATTCATTGAATATAAGATATATACCGTATGAAATAGAGAAATCAAAAGTATTAAATGAAAATGTTATACGATGGGCTTGGGAAAATGGAAAATAATCAACAACCCCGCCCTAAACGCCCTAAAGGGACGGGGTATGCTGTTCTTAAGAGGTATTTGCATTCGGGATTTAATACCTTTAATAAGCGCCATGAATGGCGGGGTATTAAACCCCTCAGCACGAATAAAATTAATATTATTTCTTTGTTAATTGCAATGCTGTTATTTCTCTCAGGTTGTAAAACATATTCAACAGTAAATAATATTATTCTAGAAATTGAAGAAGAGTTTTTTCCTTTTATCTTTCTCTGTGCTTCTTAGTGCCTTTGTGCCTCTGCGTGAGGTTTTGGCAATTATTTTTTAGCAAAGAGCCTCACACAAAGACACAGGGTTCACAAAGGAACACGGAGGAGGAAAATATAGGATTATAAAATGATCTCTGCGTAAAAAATTTTACAATATTTTTACAGCTAAATACTACTGCCGGTTTGCCGCTTGTTCATTGCTGCGGACAATTCTTTTTGCAAGAAGTTTAGAAAGAAAAACTCCATAATGCGGGTATTCTCTTATTATATTAACAAATGTTTTTTGAGTTAGATGTATTAGTTTTCCTGAACTTGATGCCTTGATAGTAGCAGAACGCCTTTGATTAAGAAGGAATGACATTTCTCCAAGAAATATATCCTGTGCGGAGAGTGTTCCTACGCATTTATCATTATGGATAACGTCGTATGTTCCGGAAGAAATATAATAAAGACAGTCGCTTGGGTCTCCTTCCTTAAGAATTACATCTCCTTTTTTTACGCTAATAATACGCTCTTTTGTAAAACCTGCAGGTACTTCGTATTCTGCGGATTTATCATGTTCTACAATTAACGCAACCTGATTGCCTTTTGCGTTAAACTTAATATTTTTAAAAAGTTTTGCAGCCATCTTTATGCCCCTTCCATGAAGGCTGTACTCGCTCTGCGTTCTCATTTTTTCTAAATATTCTTTAACATCAAAACCATTCCCTTGATCGCTTATAACAAATGTTGATTTTTCGGGTTTTATATCCCAGCTAAAAACAACTTTTTTTGCATTAATCGCAGGATCTTTGCATTTTTCTGCGATTATCTCTACTGCAGTAAGCCCAGATTCCAATGCTTCTGTTTTTTCTTCGTATGATATTCCGCAGTTTCCATGTTCTATCGCGTTAACTATGAGTTCTATCAAAGCTAACTGAAGGTGCATTTTTCTTTCTGGATCTAAAAGCCCCCTCTGAGAAAGAATAGTAGCTCCTATCCCTGCATACAACGGCACAGATTTTAAGTCGTTATCCAGCGTAAAACTGCCGGAAGCTCCTTCTAAAAAAGTCCTGGAAAACTCACGCTGAAAAATAATCTGATAATTTTTTTCTATACATTCTATGCATTTTAAAAAATGAGATGCTATTAGATTTTTATCAAGCATTACCAAAACATTTATATCATTGTATTTTTTTAAAAGATCTGATTCTTTATCTTTTTCATTATCAAATATTCCGATAATACCAAAGTTTAATATCCATTTATCGTTTTTAACATGTTCGATTATTTTAATTATATTTATTACAGATTCCGAAAAATTAATAATTACAAGTTCCGGCAGGGCATAATTAATAAACTCAAAGATTTCATCTTCTTTAACCAAAAACAGCATATCCTTGGAATATTGTGAGTTTTGTCCAAATGCGGATTCTATGCTTTTTTTAACCTGTGAGTCTGAATTTATTATACCTAATGTGCTCATACTTAATTATAGACGATAATCGATAATAATATCAATCTTTATAATGTTACTTCGCTGAAAGCAGGGGCTTTTTCCAGAACTGACGCTATTATTCTATTGTTTTCCTGCAATAAATCAGGGTCATTTATTAATATAGAAAAAACATCTTCTCTCGCCTGTTCCAATACTTTGATATCTCTTAACGGATTAGATAATCCAAGTTCCAAATACCCCGATTGTTCTTTTCCGGTAAACTGCCCCGGTCCGCGTAATTTTAGGTCTTCTTCTGCAATAATAAAACCATCTGAGTTTTCCATCATTACTTTTAACCTTGTTTTTCCTTCTTCGGAAAGTTCGTCAGAATAAACCAAGAAACAATACGACTGTTCGCTTCCTCTGCCTACCCTCCCCCTCAACTGATGTAAGGCAGAAAGCCCAAAACGCTGCGCATGTTCAATAACCATACAAGCGGCATTAGGCACATCTACGCCAACCTCTACAACGCTTGTTGCCGCAAGAATTTTTATATCTCCTTTACGAAAATCATCCATTGTCCGTTTCTTTTCTTCTTCCGGCAGTTTAGAATGAATAAGAGCTGTTTTATAATTTGGAAATATTTCTTTTGAGAGTCTTTCTGCCATTGTTACAGCGTCTTTTATTTCTTCTCCTTCAGAAATTAATGGATATACAAAATAAGCCTGCCTTCCCTTTTTTAATTCTTCATGAACATAATCATAAACTTTTTTTTCGTTAGATTCCTTAGCAAGATGAGTCTTTATAGGTTTTCTTCCTAATGGCATATCTTTAATAACCGAAACATCCATGTCTCCAAATACTGTCAAAGCTAGCGTCCGCGGAATAGGAGTCGCGCTCATCATTAAGAGAGCAGGATTATCCCCTTTTGACATTATTAGCGAACGCTGCGTAACCCCAAAACGGTGCTGTTCATCTATAATTACGAGTTTTAAGTTCTTGTATTCTACATCTTTAGAAAAAAGAGCATGCGTTCCGATAATAATATCTATATTGCCGTTTGCAAGGTTTTTTAATAGTTCTTTTCTCCCCTTTAGTTTTACATTTCCCGATAAAAAAGCCAGCTTAATTCCAAGCGGTTCAAGTAATCGCGAAGCATTTTCTGCATGCTGCTGAGCAAGAAGTTCTGTAGGAGCCATAATTGCAGTTTGCCCGTTTTTTTCGGCTGCTATGATCGCTGCCATAAATGAAACAAGCGTTTTGCCGGAACCGACATCACCCTGCAAAAGCCTTGCCATTGGCACATTTGATAATAAATCGCTGTTAATTTCTTTGATTGCCTCATTTTGCCCGTTTGTCAGCTTAAATGTTAATCTTTCTAATAAACGTTCTTGTAAAGGCGAAAAATTAATTGTGTTTTTTTTATTTTCATTATTATTTAAAAAATTTTTTCTTTCCAACGTACGTTTAGCTATCATTATTTCAAGATAAAATAGTTCTTCGTAAATTATTGTTTTTTTTGCTTTTTCCAGCATTTCAAAAGAAGACGGAAAATGTATTTCGTTTAACGCGTTTTTTTTTGACAGTAAATCATATTTTATAATTAAGTCTTCCGGAAGTTCATTTTCTATATCATTTGAATATTTTTTTAATGATTCCAAAATTATACGTCTTAGAATATTCTGGGTAATTCCCGCTGTCAAAGGATATACAGGCATAATTTTTCCAAAACTGCAGTTATTAATATCTTCGGATTCAAAAGAAGTTGACTGCAGTTCTGAATATTTATTGCTGTATTTAAATGAACCCCATATTTTTAATTTTGAACCAATTATAAATTTTTTATCAAGCCATTGGCGGCTGTTTATATTAAAGCACATTAAAACAGCTTGAGCGGTTTCGTCTTCTATATATACTTTAAGTCTTTTCATTGCGCCAAAACCAATATATTCTTTGCCAATTACTGTAACTTCTGTACAAACCTTGCCTTTTTCATACCCGCTAATCGGAATTTTTATTGTATGATCCTGCCAATTATTTGGATAGTATAATAAAATATCTGAGATTTTTAACAAACCAAGGCGGGCGAGCTTAAAAGCTTTATCAGAGCCGATTCCGTAAATATTTTTAACAGAAGATGTTAATTCTCTAAGAAACATAATACCGCTATATTATACCGGAAGATTCCAAAGAATATTCGCGATAAAATTAAAAATAAACCAGCCTCCTGCCGTTATTACCGCAAGAAATAAAATAGAAATAACAATGCTTTTTACAAAGTTAGTTATTCTATTGCCAAAAATAATTCTATTAATTCTGTATATAACAGGCTGAGAGATAGAATCGACAATGCTCCAAAACGGGCTGTATGCATTTTTTCCTGTCAAATATCCAATAAGCCTAATTAAAATAACTACAATAAAAAACCCTAAAATAAATGATACAATTCTCCAAATCGATAAAAGAACTTCTGCAAGAATAATGCCAAATGACATTTTTTCTGAAACTGACAGGGTCATTAAAATAAATTGCAGCAGTGACAGGAAAACAATCGCAGCTACTGCCGAAAAATCTAACATTCCTACACGCAGGTTTAAATGGCGTCTCCACCAATTTAGGTATGGATCTGTAATACTTTTAATTATTTTTACCGGTTTACCTTCGGCAATATCAGAAAACCATGATAATAGTATTCGGATAAAAATTAATAACGAATATATCCCTGCCGCCGCAGCCAGTAAACTTAATATAAAACGCATTACTTCCTCCAAACTTCGGCTACACAATCACAATTGCTTATTCCGTCGATTACTTCTGTTCTGGAAGAATCCAAACCTGACATAGCCTTTATTTTCTTTTCTCCGCCGTCAACCGGCACATATATATAAATTGTACACGAACCCGAGTTTTCTGCAAGATAATCGCGCAGTTTATTAAGTTCATTATTATCATTTACAAATTCTTTTTTTAACTTTATATGTATTTCATTTACAGTATTATCATCTTTTTTAATCGGCTCAAAATCATCAGGTTTTTCATTTGCGGCTGCTTTTTTTACAGCGCTTCTGCTTAACTGCGCATAATCTGCAATACTTGTTACCTTAAAACTTATTTTTTCCTGATTGCGTTCGTTTTCCGGGTCTATGCTTCCTTTAAGCGCAATAATTTCATCAATATTTAATAGATGACGGCACTCTGCATATATTTTAGAGAAAAAAACTATATCTATTTCGCCTTCAAAATCCTGAATAGTACCAAATGCCATGTCGTTTCCGTTTCTGTCTTTTATCTCCCTTATTTGCTTTAAAAATCCGATAATTGTATAGCTTCCCTTTTTTGCTTTTAATATAAATGAACTTTTTAAATCTGCCATATACGCCCAAGTATTTTTATGCGCTTTATTTTTTTCTTCCATTTCTTTTACTTCTTTTGCGACATAAGAAACTTCTTCTTTACTTATAATACTGTCTGCCAAAAAACTGTATTTATCTTTATCTCTTTGATAATCTATCTTTCCTTTTAAAATAGCAACGCTGTCATTCTTAATTAAATGCTGGCATCTTTCCCATGGACCGGAAAAAAATGTTACTTCTATTTCACCGTTATAATCAGATAAAGAAGCAAAAGCCATTTTACTGCCTTTATTTGTTATAATAGATTTAATATTTTTTATTATTCCAATTAATATACAATTGCCGGTTTTTAAATTGTCAGTATCTCCCAAATTTGCATTTACAGCCGTCTCCCAAATATCTTTATACTCGTCCATTGGATGACCCGAAAAATAAAATCCGATAAGCTGTTTTTCTATATTTAATTTATCTGTTCTGCTTCTTAACGGAAACTCTTCAAATTTAAATTCTTGAATATCTCTTTCATCATCAACGTCATCAAAAAGACCGGATTGACCTAACACCTTGTCTTCTTTATTTTTAAGCGCGTATTCAACTGCTTTTTCCAGATTACCTTCCAGTGTTTCGCGGGAAACGCCAAAATTATCAAAAGCGCCTGTTAGAATTAAAAGTTCTATTACTTTTTTACCAACTGTTTTTATATCTACTTTGTTAAGAAAATCGGTAAAACTTTTATACGGCTCTTCTTTTCTGCCTCTTATGATTTCTTCTGCCGACGCATCTCCCAATCCTTTTATTCCTAATAATCCGTAAACAATTCTTCCTTCTACTACGCTAAAAAGTTTGCCTGACCTATTTATATTAGGCGGATCTACAGGTATTCCCATTCTTCTTGCTTCGTCAATACATCGAGAAAGCCTGTTTTTATCTGCGCTGTCTATATCATTTGTAAGGTTAGCGGCAAAAAACTCTAAAGGAAAGTTTGCTTTTATATATGCTGTATGATACGCTATTACAGAATAACCTGCCGCATGGCTTTTATTAAAACCATAACCGGCAAAAGGAATAAGCATATCATAAATAGCTCCTGCCTTTGCAGCAGAATATCCGTTTTTTGCAGCTCCTTCTAAAAACGGAATTTTTTCTTCATCGAGAATTTCTTTTTTCTTTTTTCCCATAGCACGGCGCAAAAGGTCAGCTTTTCCGATACTGTAACCGGCAATTATTCTTGCTACTTCCATTACTTGTTCTTGATAGACAATTACGCCGTAAGTTTCTTTTAAGATACCTTCCAAGCTTGGATCGGGATATGTTATAGGAGTCTTGCCGTTTTTTGAATCTACAAAGCGCGGAATGTTCTGCATAGGACCCGGGCGATACATGGCATTTAGAGCAGTTAAATCGTCAATCGAATCAGGTTTTGTCTGTTTTAATATATCCTGCATTCCGTCAGATTCAAACTGAAATATACCAAAACTGTTTCCTTCGCCGAGCATTTTAAATGCCGCCTTGTCATTCTCAGGAACTTTTTTAACGTCAAAATTTGAATATTCGCCGCCGCGTAATTTTATTAAATCTTCTGCATGTCTTATAACATCAAGCGTTTGAAGTCCAAGAAAGTCCATTTTTAAAAGACCGGAAGATTCAAGATAATTCATGCTATATTGGGTCGAAATCGCTCCGTCTTTGCCTGTTTTTGGATCATCTCTTTCTTTATATAACGGAACCAAATCTATTAAAGCTTGTTTTCCAATTACAACGCCAGCCGCATGTATCGAAGAATTTCTGTTAAGCCCTTCCAGTTTTCTCGCAAGTTGGAATAATTCTGTATAGCGCGGATCGTTTTCCAGTTCTCTAAGCCTTGGTTCGTCATCGAATGCGCTTTTTAGAGTAACCGGATCCTGTCCTTTAGGAGCAGGAATTAGTTTTAAGATCATATCCGATTCGGGGATTCCAATACCCAATGTGCGGGCTACATCTTTTAAAACTTGTTTTGTTTTAAGAGTAGAAAAAGTGATAATCTTTCCTACTCTTTCTTTTCCGTATTTTTCTATTACATAATTTCTGACTTTATCTCTTGCATAGTTTGGAAAATCAATATCAAAATCCGGCATTGAGATTCTTTCTGGATTTAAAAAACGCTCAAAAAGAAGGCCATATTTTATCGGATCAATATCTGTTATCTGCAATGAATACGCCGCAATGGAACCCGCTCCGGAACCGCGTCCGGGTCCCACAGGTATATCGTGCTCCCTTGCGTACTTTATAAAATCCCATACTATCAAAAAATAACCTGTAAAACCCATGTTTACAATTGTATCAATTTCAAAATCTGCGCGTTTTTTAATTATTTCTAATTCTGCGCCGTTTGCCAGAAATTCTTTTGGATAACGGACTTTTAATCCTTCATTAATAAGATAACGCAGGTAAGTATCAGCATTTTCAAATCCGGGCGGAATTTCATAATCAGGAAGATATTTTGGCAGATCTTTTATGCTGACATTGGGAACTTCTGCATTGCAGCGGCTGGCAATTTTAACGGTATTTTCTATCGCCTCCGGATAATCACTAAACAGCTCATACATTTCTTGCGCTGTTTTTAAATAAAATTGATCGCCAAAATATTTTTTTCTTTTTTCATCTGTTCTTTTTTTTCCGGTTCCTATACAAAGCAGTATATCGTGGGCAATATAATCTTCTCTATCAAGATAATGAACATCATTTGTCGCCACCAAGGGCACTCCGGTTTTACGGGAAATTTCTATTAATCGCTTATTTATATCTTCCTGCGAAAAGTCACTGTCATTAAAAACATCCGCTGTAATTCCATGACGCTGAATCTCAAGATAAAAACACGGTTCTCCGTTTTCGTCTTTTCCAAAAAGTTCTTTGTAATATAAAGCTTTTTTTTCCGCTTCTTCGTTTTTCCCCGCTTGAATAAGACGCGGAATTTCTCCTGACAAACACCCCGAAAGCGCAATCAGCCCGTCATGATATTTTTCCAGCAGTTCTTCGTCTATTCTCGGCCTATAATAAAATCCTTCTGTGTATGCCAAAGAAGACAGCCTGACAAGATTATGGTATCCCTGTTTATCAGCGGCTAATAAAATTAAATGATAATATCTGTTTTCGTGTTCTGCGCCGCTTTTTATAAATCTTGATGACGGAGATACATAAACTTCGCAGCCGACAATAGGTTTAACAGCGTTTTTTTGTTTTTCGCAGGCGGCAACAAACTCCATAGTGCCGAACATGTTTCCATGATCTGTAAGGGCAATATGCGTCATTTCCAGTTCTTTTGCTCTTTTTACAAGAGATGCTGTAGAAACAGAAGCGTCTGCAAGAGAATAATCAGAATGAACATGTAGATGAACAAAATTTGACATACTATTCTGTATTTCTCGCCTCAGGAAGCATAATTAATAAAATTGGATCGATTGCGAGAATTTCACGGCAAAGATCTCTTACATTATCAGCAGTAACATTTCTTATAGAATCCGGTCTAAGATAGAGCCTGTTAAGAGATGTATTATAAAGCACAAAAGAATTTGCGTAACTTTGCGCAATATGAAGATTTTGCTGTAAGGATCTTCTGTGTACCATTAACAAAGCTTCCTTTGCTTTATTAAATGTATCCATATTAACACCATTAATAAAAATATCCGATATACATTCTTTAACCGCTGCAATTAATTCTTCTGCTCTTTCGGGATTACAAACAAACATAGCGTTTATCCAAAAATCTCCTATAGGAATAACAGAAAAAGAGGCTCCGCCGGAAATTGAATACACGCCGCCGAGTTTTTCGCGTATCTCGTCATTTAATACAATATTTAGGTATTCAGTTAAAACACCGGAAACCTGGCTTTTTTGTTCGTCAAAAATATTAGGAGCCGGAACATTCCAAGAAATATAAACTGTACATCTGTCATCTATGCCTTTATAGATAGTTCTTCTTCCCGGCTCTGTAATAGTAACACCGGGATCAGTCCATTTATTCATAGAAGTATTCTGCGGGATCGACCCTATATATAAAGCTGATAATTGCCTGATAATATCTTTATCAATATTCCCGGTAAAAATAAATGTATAGTCCGATGGATTAATACAGTGCATTAAAAATTCCCATGCATCGTTTATAGAAACTTTTTCCATGTCATCAAGCTCAAGCGGCATGAACATAGGATGGTGATTATTTAATATTCTCGTTAATTCGCGCGAAAAGAATCTTTGAGGATTTTCTTCCTGATTTATAAGACTTGTTTTGTATTGTTCGATCATTACAGAAACGGCTCTTTCATCAAGCCTTGGATTTGTAAAAAATATATGAATCATTTCGAACAGTACGGATAGATCCTGAACTGTAGAAGAACCCTGAAATCCCCTATGATAATTAGAATTTACAAATGAAAAAGAAACCTGTTTTCCTGTCAGCTTATTAATTAATTCTGTTCTGGAATAATTTCCAAGACCTGAAGCGTTTAACATTTCTGCAAGCAAACTAACCGAAACGATTGTCTCCTCATCCGCATTCATTCTTCCGCCCTTTGCCATTGCGTACATTATTATTTCGTTGTTTCTGTTTTCAGTATCCTGAATAATAACCCTCGCTCCGTTAGAAAGAACAAAAATCTGGGCTCCTGTATCAACGTCTATAGTCTCAGATACAATTGTCCCCGGAGCAGGAAGCCGGTCTATTAAATCAGATGAAAGTTCTATTTCTGCCCTTTGTTCAAGACGAGCATTTTGAGTTTCCCTAAAAATTGCTCTTATTCTTTCTTCTGACGGCAGACTATCAGCCTCGCTTTGCGGCGCAAACAAAAAAACCACTGCATCATTTGGATCAAAATAATTATTTACAGCCCGGGTGATTTCGTTTAAATCTATTCCGGGAAGCAGAGCTTTAACAGCATTAACTTCCCATTCTATGTCTGCATTATCTTCTCCGAATAAAAAATGACTCGTAAAGGCAAACATAAATCTTCTGGAGTCTGTCCTGTCTTTTTCTGACAAAAGCTGTTCTGCATTTGAAACAAGCGCAATTTTTGCTCTAAGCAATTCATTCTCTGTAAAGCCGAAACGCCTCATTGATTCTTTTTCTGTGAGAAGTTCTATCAAAGCTTGTTCGGCTCTTCCTGTTTTTGGAGTTGTTGCCATTATATAAAACCGAGAATCGCCGACTGAATACCAAATATTTCCATAATATGACGTTGCCGCTGCTTCCGGGTTTTCCTTTGCTTCTTCCAGCCGCTGACTCAGCATTGTATTGATTAAAATATCAATTAACGTGTTTCTGTAATAGGCAAGCGTTCCGCGCTCAGCAATATTTCTTTGCTTATAAAAAATATCAAAACTAGCAGCAGTAAGTTCCGGATCAGTTACAATCTCTACATGAAAATTTCCATTTACAGGTTCTGGCAGTCTGTAATTATTACGGTTGACAGGCGATTGAGGCGCCGGTTTATTAAAATGACTTACTAGTTCTTCTTCTAGAGCCTTGCCGTCAAAATCACCTATAAATACAAGCGCCATGTTATCGCTTGTATACCATCTATCATAAAAATCTTTTAATTGCTGCGCCGACGCGCTTTCTATAGTTTCTGCAAGACCTATTACATCTCTATCTTCATAAGCAGAACCTTTAAAAAGGATAGGAAACATAATCCTTCTCTGTCTTGCCTGCACTCCAAGCCTTGTCCTGATTTCTTCTAATACTACGCGCCTTTCATTTTCTACATCTTCATTGTTAAAGCTAACTGCATAGCTCCAGTCATCAAGGATATCCAGCGCTACAGACGGCACAAGCTTTTTTCCGTCAACAACTTCTACGGGAATATCAAAATAATAAACTGTTTCATTATAAGAAGTATACGCGTTTAAATTCGCGCCAAAACGGCTTCCCATCGATCTTAAAGTTTCGACAATTTCTGTTTTGGGAAAACGCTCCGTTCCCTGAAAAGCCATATGTTCGGCAAAATGCGCAAAACCTCTTTCGTCATCTCTTTCTAAAACAGAACCGGCATTTACAGCAAGAGCCATGTACACCCTGTTTTCGGGAAACGTGTTTTCCAGTATATAGTACCGTATCCCGTTAGGAAGGACTCCCGTAAGGGCGTTTTTATTAAGAGGAACCCTGTCAGTACCTTCCCCGAGACCTGCATAATCGATTCTGGGGACACTGACACAAGAGAGTAAAATAACAGAAATCAGGAGATATGCAAAAAACCGGACTATTTTCATCATTACATATTATATCGCGTCGCTGTCAATTCATCAATCTCATTCATGTCGTAATTCATGAGTTCTTTTCTGTATTCTTCTTTGCGTTTTTCTTTTAAAATTTCTATTGCCTTTTTTTCTTTGTATGCCTCATTGTACAAATCACGTTTTTCATCAACAACAATTTCTGCTTTTGCGGCTTTTTCCGCGAGTTTTTCAGCTTCGTTCTCCAGCCTTAGAATATAGTTGTCCCAAGACGGCATTTCCAGCGGATCTTTAAAGCGCTCGGAGGCAGCTTTATGCCGTTTTACAGCAGTTTTTTTTATCTCATTTTCTATTAAATTTAAAGCGCTGATTGCCTGTCCAAGTTCTATCTTACACTCTTCTTCTCTAAAAGTTTTTAGCTTTAAGACTTTTTCGAGTTTAAAAGAAAACTTTTTCATTCAACGGTTTCTCCGGTTGTGTTCATACCAGACACACTCATTCCGGGCATAGAAGAAAATAGAGACGCGACGCTGTTTAAAGCTTTTGCTGTGTCTTCTACAGGAACTGCCGGTATTTCATTTTTTTCTTTAACCTTTTGAACCGGCCGCGATCTTACAGCTGACGCAAGCTTTTCATTATTATCGATCATTTCGTCTTCCGGGATATCAATTCCAGTTATTTCTGACATTGCGGTAAGAGTTTCTTCCAATGACGAAGGTTCATCAACTCCCTGAATCAAAAAGTTTTCTATAACTCCATGTTTATTAATTGCGTCATCAGTCGCCGGATTTGTTCCATGGCGGTATGCGCCGATATTAATAAAATCTTCTGCTTCCGAATATGCAGCCATGCTTCTTCTAATTACGCCTGCCGCTCTTTTTGTTTCTTCTCCCGAAACATCAGTAGCAAGACGGGAGATACTTTTAAGAACATCTATCGGCGGGTAATGATGAGCCTCTGCAATTTTTCTTGATAGCACAATATGTCCGTCAAGAATACCTCTTACTGTATCAGAGACAGGTTCATCCATTTCATCACCGTCTACAAGAACTGTATAAAAACCTGTTATACTGCCTTTTTCTGAAGTGCCTGATCGTTCCAGCAATTTTGCCATAGAGTCAAACATCGAAGGCGGAAACCCTCTTTGCGCGGGCGGCTCACCGGATGCAAGGCCTATTTCTCTCATCGCTCTTGCAAACCTTGTAACAGAATCAAATAAAAGCATTACATCTTTGCCTTGATCCCTAAAATATTCCGCTACAGCTGTAGCAACATAAGCACCTCTTAAACGGGCAAGAGGCGGAGAATTGCCCGGAGTAACAATAAGTACACTGCGCGCGAGTCCTTCGGGACCGAGATCTTTTTCTATAAAGTCATTTACTTCACGCCCGCGCTCACCGATTAACGCAACAACATTAACATCTGCAGTTGTGTTACGTGCAATCATTCCAAGTAAAGTAGATTTTCCTACGCCGGAACCTGCAAATATACCGAGACGCTGCCCTTTGCCTACTGCTAACAGCCCGTCAATGGCGCGTACTCCTGTTGTAATACGTTCTTTGACACGTTTTCTTTTTAACGGATCGGGACAGCCAGTAAGCGCAGGATACAAACATTCGGATTCGACAGCGCCTTTATCATCCATCGGATTTCCAAAAGCATCTAAGACCCTTCCTAATAATTTTCCTGAGACGGGTACTTCCAGACGTGAGCCTAAAGCTATAACTCTGTCGCCGATTTCCAGTCCTTCTGTCTCATCATAAGACATAAGCTGAACTGTTTCGTCTCTGAGTCCGACGACTTCTGCTCTAATTATTCCTTTCCCTTTTGGAGCGATAATACGGCAGATTTCTCCGATGATTGCATGAGGTCCATGGCTTTCTATCAGCAGCCCCTGAACCTTTTTGACTTTACCGACGCATTTAATCGGATCTGTCCTGTCTGTGCATTTTAAATATTTGTCAAAAATTGTAGTTTCTATAGTATTATCCTGCATGTCCCCTCCACGCATTAATAATTAATCAGTTTTTCTTTTCATACCCAAGTTTTCTATTTTTGCAGCAATTTTTTTATCAGCTTCTCTTTTTCCTTTGGTAGCCATTGTCGCCAAAGCCGCCAAAGCCGCAGAAGCTGTTAAAGCGGCGTTTGCTCCGCCTGACATTTCATCTTCTTCTTCCTCTGAACCATCAGAAGGAGCCGGAGGTCTCTTTACACCTAACAATGATGAAGCAGCCGCAAGATCGGCGTTAAGACTTACAGTTCTTACAATCGGAACGGGCGTATTTTCTTTTACTCTCGAACCAATCGGAGAAATCTCCAGTATTTTATTTTCTAGTTCTGCAAGCTGACTTGCTATCCGCGCGTCAATTTCGCCGAAATCAGTTTCTATAATACAGCCGCCGGGATCTACAGAGCTGTCCTCTGCAATATTGATCGAACTTACACCTTCCATCTGTTTTATAAAATTCTGTTTATTTTCTGTCGCAAGCTCAAGGTCAGCAAGATTAACCCTTATAATAACGCTGCCCTTTGCTTTTACTTTTCTGAGGGCTTCTATGACATTATAAACAATTATATCCTTTTGGTTCTCAGAAATAACTTTTATAACTTTTCTGGAAATTAATAAAACAAGATCTACGATTTCTTTTTCTGTCTCGCTTAAGATTTCGCCTCTCTTGTCCTGCGCCCTTTCCAAAACTACCTGCGTTCTTTCTATGAGCCTGTCAACTTCGGCTTTCCCGTCAGAAAATCCGTCTTCTCTGCCTTCTACCCTGCCCTGATCGCGCGCTTCTTTTCTTTCTGATTCCAGCGATTGCCTTATTTCCATTTCGAGATTCTGAGCTCTTGCTTGCGCTTCTGCAACAATTCTCTCAGACTCTTCTTCTGCCTGCTGTTTTATTACAGCAGATTCATCTGTCTGTCTTTTAACTTCTGCAAAGGCTGCTCTCTGCGCTTCTGACACAATGCTGTCTGCTTCTGCTCTTGCGCTTGCAAACATTCTTTCTTTTTCTTCTTCCCAGCTTGCTTTAAACATTTCCGCTTCGCGTCTTAGATCATCCGCGGTCGGACCTGTATACTCCTCTACGTCATCTAGAGCTTCGACTTCTTCCTCTATTGTAGAAAGATGCGCCATCTCCGGATACGATGTGGGAGAATCTATAACGATCTTGTCCTGAAGCGCGACAAGTTCATTTGGTCTAAAAACAGCCTTTAACATAAATTACCCTCGTTACATTACTTACATCAAGAATTTCTACCACGGACCATCACGAACAATGAAAAGTTATCAAAGCACAGGTTCGTGTGGTTAGTGGTAAAAACCTCCAAAAAAATCAGACTACCAGTTCGTCTTCTCCGGCGCGCGCTACAACGATCTCACCAGTATCTTCCAAGTGCCTGATAATGGATACAATCTTCTGCTGTGCTTCTTCTACGTCTTTTAAGCGTACAGGGCCCATATACTCCATATCTTCCTTGAGCATAGATGCCGCGCGCTTGGACATGTTCTTAAAGATCTTGTCCTGAACTTCCGAGTCAACAGACTTAAGCGCTTTTGCGAGTTCCTGTGAGTCGACTTCGCGCATAACTTTCTGAATGGCGCGGTCGTCGAGCATAACAATGTCTTCGAATACGAACATTCTTTTTTTGATTTCTTCTGCGAGTTCCGGATCTTCGTCTTCCAGTGCTTCTATAATTTGTTTTTCAGAAGCGCGGTCAACAAGGTTAAGAATTTCAACGATACTTTCGACACCGCCTGCAGCTGTGTAGTCTTCGCTTGACAGCGACGAAAGTTTCTTTTCCAGAACGCGTTCGACTTCGCGCAGAACTTTCGGGCTTGTTCTGTCCATAGTTGCGATACGCCGTGCGACATCGCTCTGAACTTCGTGCGGAAGATTCTGCAGAATGATAGAAGCCTTGTTAGGTTCTAAGTAAGCAAGGATAAGCGCAATTGTCTGCGGATGTTCCTGCTGGATAAAGTTTAAAAGGTGAGCAGGGTCTGTTCTTCTGATAAAGTCAAAAGGACGAACCTGAAGACTCGATGTCAAACGATTGATGATATCAATTGCCTTTTGGCTTCCCAATGATTTTTCCAACAGTTCTCTTGCATAATCGATACCGCCTGTAGAAATAAACTGATTTGCCATCATCAGTTCTTGGAATTCCTGCAGAATTGCGTCTTTTTGTTCTGCATCGATAGTTTCCAGACGCGCGATTTCGAATGTTAAGGTTTCAATTTCATCTTCGCGCAGATACTTGAATATCTCTGCAGAAATTTCTGAACCTATTGTTACGAGAAAGATAGCCGCCTTTTGGCGCCCTGTATATTCTTTTACACCCTTTTTCTTGGTTCCGCCTACTATGGCGTTTGGGTTTACTGAAGCTTTTGCCATAAACTATTCCTCCAACAGCCATGTTCTGATGAGCTGAGCAGCATCTTCCGGATGCTCCTTCGCCATATTGATGGCGCTTTCCATCAATTCCATCCTTGTGCGTTCTTCCAGAGAAATGGATACGTCCATTCCTTCCTGTTCCGCCTCGGCCATCGCGCTTTCACGCAGCATCTGTTCGCGGCGCGCGCGTTCTTCTTCTGCAAGCCTTTTACGTCTTTCCATCTCACGAGAGATTGTTCTAAACAGCATAAAGCCAAACAGTAATAATGTCAAACCAACAATAAAAACTAATATTGTTGTTTGAAGCTGCTTTCTTCTAAAATAAGCCGCATCTTCTTCCCTATGCTCCAGTGTACGATCTACCTGAAGGTTTGTTACCATTACAAAATCGCCTCTAGCCGAATTAAAACCGATAGCGCCTTTTACCAAGTTCTCGGCTTTTAATAAATCTTCGGGAGAAACAGGCGTATATTCTCTTTCTATAGTACCGTCAATTCCGACAACTGGATTGCCTTTTGCGTCATACTTCCATCTCCATGTACCATCGATATTTACAGAAACAGTCACGCGATCCATAGAAGGACTTCTTTCTTCTTGTACCTTCTCTTCATTAATAACTTGATTATTCGTGTTGGTTGTTGATGTCATTCTGCCAAAAATATTATTCATATCTCTGAACGCCATAGGCATATGCCCTTCTACTCCAGGAGGACCTTCGGGGTTAAAACCAATACCTTCAAAATTAGTATCAGAAGTAGAACTTGCTATTGTTACTGACGGAACAACAACAGAGTCATCATAAGGAAGATCTGGTGTTCTTTCTTTAATTACAATCGGAGAGTAAACTGTTGCCTCTATTGACTTCTGAGACATATCCATATCGATTTTAATATTAAGATCCCTTACACGATCTGCTGTAAAAATCCTCTGAAGATTAGTAAGAATATCATTCCTGTACTGACCTTCCTGTCTTCTTATCTGATTTTGTTCCTGAGCAATGAGAGCCAGCCTGTCAGCGGCTGCCATACCTTCAAAATCGTTAAGGATATTACCTCTATTGTCTGCAATTACGATATGTTCCAGCTGTAATCCTTCGATAGCATATTGTAAAAGCTTTTGTATACCTTCGATCTGCCTGCGGTTATCGGGACTTCGTGTAATAGTACTCCCGGGTTTGGGAGTAATGTGTACGCTGGCAGTCGCAGGATTACGATCTCTGAATAATAATGCGTCTTTTGGCCATACAATTTGAATATGAACATTATCTACATCTTCTATAGCTCTGATGTGCTCGATGATCATTCTTTCCTGTGCCCGCTGAAAATTAACATTGCGTTCAAAATCTGTAATTGTCCAGCGTTCCCTGTCAAAGATCTGCCATGGATCAATTCCCGAAGGTATTAAATCTTCGCGGATTAATAATGCTCTCATACGCCGCGCTGTAACTGCGTCAGCTACCTGTACTACACCGTTAGATGTAACAGAAACTTTTACATCTTCCTGATTAAGACGCAAAATAATCCTGTCTAATGCGGCTTCGTCTCTTATCGGCGCGTCAATTACAGAAACCAGCACCGGTGTCGACGAAATCCTAAAGAGCGCGATGACTCCAACTAAAATAACAACGCCGATAGCGCCGATTATTAGCCGTTGAGTCATCGACCATCCTGCCCAAAGAGCAGTTGCCTTTGTTAGTAATTTTTTAAGAAAATCCATTTTTCCCCTCCCCAAAAATTCGCTTTCCCCTGGAAAGCACTTATCTAGTATTAATCAAATCTCTCCAGCTTTGTACCAGCCTGCTTAGAATATTTCTTGTTACTCCAAGAGCCATAGTAGCTTCTGCTTGGGCGATTGTAATATCATGAATATCTACAGAACCTGGATTGATAATCGCTTCTTTCTGAAGTTCACTCGCGTTTAACTGAGCGCCCGATACTTTATCAAGCGCATTTAGCATTGCGTCTTCGAATGTTCCCGCTCTGGTAATGCCCTGCGCGCCGACTGTGTCCCTTAAATTAAGAATTCTGCTTCCGCTTCCGGAATACGGACTGTCAGGCGGCAGCATGTGCAAAGGATGAGTCAACTGCATTTTTGTTGAATAATCCTTTAATGCACTTGCGTTTACAAACGCTTCATTGTTAAAAATTTGCATAATTTCCTCCCAAAATTATTACTATCGTGAGCCTATATCCAGCGCCCGCTGGAACATAGCTTTAGATCCTTCTATAATCGCGGCATTAGCTTCATAAGAGCGTGATGCGGATATCATATCTACCATTTCTGTTACGATGTCAACGTTCGGCATTTCTACATAACCTTCCCATCTTCCTGTCAATATCGCGTCAGGATGGGTCGGGTCATAAACAAAACGGGATTCCTCTACTGTACGATCTTTTTGAATCTCTACAACTCTTACGCCCTTTCCTATACCGTTATCCAATGACTGAGGAAGAAACGGCGATCGCCAATACGGACCTTCTGCAATAGGACGCATAACAACACGGCTTCTTTTAAAAGCGCCGCCTTCTGTAGTGCGGGTAGTATTTACGTTTGCCATGTTATCTGCAATAACATCAAGCCTTGCCCTGTTGGCTGTTAATCCTGTCGAAGCAATGTTTATAGAGCTGTATAATCCCATTTATTATCCCCTTAAAACCTGATTTATCTGGCTAAACTCAAACGCTGCCGCCTGCGTATAAAGCGTATAGCTCATCTGGTTTTGCGTAGCAAGCATGAATTCCTGTTCCGGGTCTACATTGTTCCCGTTGTTGCCGTATGTGCTTGTATAATCGAGAACACGGCGAATTTGCACATCGCGGTAATCTCTTTCCTTAAAATTAGGAAAATGTTTTTCGTGAGTCATTTTCATCTCAAGAGGCGGACGCATTTTTTCTGACTCTAGAGCCCTTTTAAGCTCGCTTTCAAAATTGACATTCGTTCTCTTAAAATCGGGAACATCGGCATTAGCCAAATTGTTGGCAATTACCTGACGGCGCACTACACTTGCATCCATCGCGCGGTGCAGTAAATCTATCGTTCTCGCAAAAGTATTCATAAAAACCTTCCTATACTATAAAATTCGGTAAAATCGAAGAAAAACTATAGTTTCCTTCTATCTATAATATGTACCGCCCAAGGTCTTGATCTTTGACTATGTCAGCAAGCTTTTTATTGACATAATCTACAGTAATGTCAACATTGGCAGGGGCTATGTCAGAAGCGTCAAACGAAAGCTCCTCTAACAGGGTTTCCATAATGGTATGAAGCCGTCTTGCTCCGATATTTTCCAGCTTAGAATTGACTTCTGCAGCTAGAGCGGCAAGATGTTCGATTGCTTCTGGCGGAAATGTGAGTTTTACTTCTTCTGTGCCCAGGAGTTCTGTATACTGCTTGATTAAAGCATTTTTGGGTTCTGTCAGAATTCTTAAAAAATCATCCTTGCCCAATGAATCCAGTTCTACACGAAGCGGAAAACGTCCCTGTAATTCGGGTATAAGATCAGAAGGTTTGCTTACATTAAAAGCTCCCGCCGCAATAAATAAAATATGATCTGTATTAACATGTCCCCATTTTGTATTAACGGTCGCGCCCTCTACTATAGGAAGAATATCACGCTGAACGCCTTCGCGTGAAACATCAGGACCGCCGCCTCTGTCACCCTTAACTGCAATTTTATCGATTTCATCGATAAAAATAATGCCGGTTTCTTCTACACGCTGACGGGCTTCTTCGCTGACCTTATCGCGGTCAATTAATTTTTCCGCTTCTTCGGCTTTTAATATTTCTTTTGCCCTTGGCACAGAAACAACTTTTTTCTTTTGCCCTCCGCTCAGCATACCTGCGATTCCTGAGAGACTCGCTTCTAAATCTTCCATGCTTCCGCCCATCATTTCGAAAGAAGGGAACGCGGGAGTTTGTCCGACTGTGAGTTCTACGGTTCTATCATCCAGTTTACCCTCATGCAGCATTACCCGCAGTTTTTCTCTTGTTGCTTTAAATTTTTCGTCGCTTTCTTTATCTTCGGGGATCTCTGCTGCAGGTTCTTCCGGAATATTCGTATTAGAATCATCCATAACATTCTGTTTAACATTTGGAATTCCAAACTGCATTGTTGTCGCAAATATTCTTGAATTTGAATTTTCGGGATTAATTGTAAAAGCGCCCATTGGTCCCATTACAGGAGCTGCTCTTTGTTTTTTTTCTGATTTTCTTTCGTTAGAAGGAAGCAGTAAATCCAAAAGAGCTTCTTCCGCGCGTTTTTCCGCTTCTGCTGTTACAGATTCCTGCATTTCTGATTTGACCATCGCAAAACCTGCCGCCATTAAATCGCGAACCATCGATTCTACATCTCTTCCTACATAACCTACTTCTGTATATTTTGTAGCTTCTACTTTTATAAAAGGAGAGCCGGCAAGTTTTGCAAGCCTGCGGGCAATTTCTGTTTTGCCTACACCTGTCGGTCCAATCATAAGAATATTTTTCGGCGCGATATCTTCCCGTATTTCTGGATCGAGCTTTAATCTTCTTATACGGTTACGAAGCGCGACAGCGACTGCTCTTTTTGCGTTTTTTTGTCCGACGATGTATTTGTCCAGCTCGGCGACAATTTCTTTTGGTGTAAAATCTTTTTTATCTTTCATTATAGTTCCTCTAATGTTATTTTCATGTTTGTATAAATGCAGATATTACCTGCAATGTTTAAACTTTTCTCTGCAATTTCCGCTGCAGAAAAATTGCTGCCTTCTAAAAAAGCCAATGCCGCTGCAAAAGCATAATTGCCTCCCGAGCCGATAGCAAGCGCGTTCTCTGCGGGTTCTATAACATCTCCTGTACCGGAAATTAATAATGTTTTAGAAATATCCGCAACCAGCAAAAGCGCTTCTAACCGCCTTAGATTACGATCAAGCCGCCAGTCTTTTGCAAGCTCTACAGCCGCTCTTAATAAATCACCCGAGTACTCTTTTAGTTTTACTTCGAACCTATCAAAGAGCGTAAATGCATCCGCTGTCGCGCCGGCAAAACCGCAGAGTACTTTTCCGTCCATGAGACGGCGTACTTTACGCGCGTTATTTTTCATGACAGTGTTTCCCATTGTTACCTGTCCGTCGCCTGCCATTGCAACTTTGCCGTCCTTACGAACACAAATTATCGTTGTACTTTTAATTTTTTCTGCCATTTTGACTCCTTATCCGAAGCTGAGCTTTGTTATAGACCTTTTTCATTTTTTCTAAATTAACATGAGTATACCGCTGAGTTGTAGAAATGCTTGAATGCCCGAGCATTTCCTGCACCACACGCACATCACAGCCTGAGTTTACTAAATGAGTAGCAAAAGAATGACGCAATGCGTGAGGATGAACGTTTTTTCCAAAACCGGAATGCTGTGAATAACGCGAGATAATCCAGCGTACTCCCGGAATCGAAATTGGTTTTCCTTTTCTGTTAATAAAAAGAGCGCTTCTTCTTCCATCTATTCCTGACATTCTAAGCCGCGCTTCTCTCTGAGGAAGATACTCGCTTATAGCGTCTTTTGTTTCATCGGAGAAAAATACAAACCGTTCTTTGCCGCCTTTCCCTGTAATTTTTGCTTCTCCAAGCGAACCGCAGATATCATTCATAGAAAGCGAAACTACTTCGCTTATTCGCAAACCGGCGGAATACATTGCCATTATTAATGCCTTGTCTCTCTCCGGCCACAGTATCCCAGCAGTATCGGGAAGCGAAGCAAAATCCGCCATTTCATTTTCCCACAATACATTTGGAAGATTTTTTGGCGTTTTAATGTTCCGTAAAGAAGAGCATGGGTTATCTAAACGTTTATTAAATCTAACCATCCAGCGGTAAAACCCTCTAATCGATGAAAGACAGCGGTTTACGCTTGAAGCTGCCATGCTTTCTGCTGATAAATCAGCGATAAAGCTTTGTACTTGATAGGCTTCTGCATTTTGTATTTTTAAATTATGATTTGAGCAATAGTTATCATAGCGGGATAAATCATTATTGTAAGCTTCCAGTGTTCTTTCTGAACATCCTCGCACAGACTGGAGATAAACTATGTATTCTTTTACTATACTATTCATATTTTATCCTTAATTAACCACGGAGTACACGGAGTTACACGGAGAAAAAGGGGGATTTCATAACAAAAACTCTGTGAAACTCCGTGACCTCTGTGGTTATATTTCTTTTTCATTTCTCATTCCTCGCCTTCCGCGCTGTGAAGATAATCACAATCCGGATTTATACAAACTTTATGGCTTCCGTTTTTCTTGTCATATTTTTCTACCATAAAGAATCCGCATTTAGGACAATCCTGATTTATCGGTTTAAAGAAACTGACAAAATCACAATCCGGATAATTTGTACATCCAAAAAACTCTTTTCCTCTTGATTTAGCTTTTCTTGATACAACATCGCCTTTACACTTAGGGCATTTTGCAAGCGGAATTGATTTTGTATTTTTACATTCCGGAAATCCCGAACATGCAAGGAAAAATCCAAACCGTCCGAGCTTCTTTAATAAATGCTTTCCGCATTTTTCGCATGTATGCTCTGTGACTTCGTCTAATGTTCCTTTGTAGGATTCTATTGTCTTGCTGACTTCGTCAACTGTACTCTTAAAGGGATCCCAAAACTCCCTGATCATCTCAGGCCAGCTGACTCTGCTTTCTTCTACTTCATCAAGTTTTGTTTCCATAGAAGCGGTAAAATCAACATCTACATAAAGCGGGAAATGTTCTACAAGCACTTCGTAAATCAGTTTTCCCAGCATTGTAGGTACAAGCTGTTTATTAGAACGCGTTACATAGTATCTGTCAAGCAAGGTAGAAATAATTGCAGCATATGTAGAAGGACGTCCTATGCCTTTTTCTTCCAGTATTCTTACAATTGTCGCGTCAGAATACCGAGCAGGTCCGTTTGTAAAATGCTGTTCGCTGTGAAACTCTTCTACTTTTACTTTTTCATCAATTTTTAACGAAGGATAAGAGCCGCCGCTTTCATCTTTGTTGTAAAGAAGCTTTGCGATCTTATAAAAACCTTTTTCTATTATTTTTGTTCCTCCGACACGGAAGATACCTTCGTCTTCTCCGGATTTTACCTTGATGTCAATATTGACAGATCTGCTTTTTGCGTTAGTCATTTGACTGGAAACAAATCTTTCCCAAATAATTGTATAAAGACGAAGCTGATCCCTTGTTAGATGTTCTTTAATGGAATCCGGAGTATATTCGGTATATGTAGGCCTAATTGCTTCGTGCGCATCCTGTGCTTTTTTTCCTGCAGAATATTCAATTGGGGCAGGAGGCAATTCGTTTGGATGATTCTTGCCAAGCCAATTGCGCACATCTTCTATCGCTGTATTTGAGATTCTGATACTGTCCGTACGCATATAAGTTATTAAACCAACGCGTGACGCTCCCAAACTTACGCCTTCGTATAATTGCTGGGCAACCTGCATTGTTTTTCTTGATGTAAATCCAAGACGGTTTGCCGCAGATTGCTGCATCTGAGATGTTGTAAAAGGCGCTTTTGGCCTTATTGTTTTTTCACTTTCCTTTATTTCAGAAACAATACAGTCGCTGTTCTTTATTTTTTCTATTATTTCCTTTACTTCTGTTTCATTTTTTAATTCCGGTTTACTGCCGTTCCACTGAGTCAGCTGTGCTGTATAGTTTGTCTTACCGGATTTAAAATCCGCATCCAATGTCCAAAACTCATCGGGAATAAATGATTCTACTTCTTTCTCCCTATCGCAAATAAGACGCAGAGCTACCGATTGAACACGGCCTGCAGAAAGTCCGTTTTTTACCTTTTTCCATAAAAGCGGCGAAAGATTATACCCGACAAGCCTGTCCAAAACACGACGCGCTTTTTGCGCGGAAACTTTTGATTCATCTATTTCGCGTGGATTTAGGACAGCTTCGTTTACTGCCTGCGGAGTAATTTCGTTAAAACTAATACGTTCGACAGGAAGCAGCGAAGCTTTTGGAATAATCGCGTTACGCAAATGCCATGCAATTGCTTCTCCTTCACGGTCATTATCGCAGGCAAGCAGCACTTTTCCTGACTTTTTTACATCTGATTTGAGTTCCTTTAATATTTTTGCCCTTCCGCGGACAGTAATATATTCCGGTTCAAAATTATTTTCTATATCGATAGCGGTTCTGGATTTAGGAAGATCAATCAAATGCCCCATACATGCCTTAACATTGTAAGACGGACCAAGATATTTCTCGATTGTCTTTACTTTTCCGGGAGATTCTACAATCACAAGAATCGGTTTTTCTTGTTTAACCGCTTTCTTTTTAACTCTTGTTTTCTTTGTCTTTTCCTCTGTCATAACCCGTCCTTAAATTTCAATTTTTAGAAAATTTGCCATGGAGGATACCATTTTATCTCTGTCCGCGCCAAAAACAGGCGCCGTATCTTTTTCTTCAATTTCATAAACGCTGTAATTCCATTTATCCAAAATATCACATGCAGAATTAATAACGGGCGCGCCTTCTATCGCAAGTTTAATAGTGCCTTCTCTTCCGGAACCACCTTCCTGCACTCCAGAAGATGCAACCCAGAGATCCTTCCCCTGTTCCAAAGCAAAAGCGGCAGTAATTAAAGCGCCGGATTTTTTTGGAGCTTCTATAATTAAAACGCTTCTTGATAAAGCGGCAATAATTCTATTTCTTGCGGGAAAAAACCATTTACATGGGCGGACTCCCGGATGATATTCAGAAATCAACGCGCCGCCGGAATCCAATATTCTTTTTGCCAAAGGTCTGTTAACAGAAGGATAAACTTCGTCAATTCCCGAACCCAAAACTGCATACCCGGGAGCGCCTCCTATTAAATTGCCTCTATGAGACATTGCATCTATTCCTTTAGCTAAACCGGAAATCACAGATACTCCTTTTCTGCCGATGTTTCCTGCGATTTTATATGCTTGTTCCGCAGCATTAACGCTTGGTCTTCTCGTTCCTACCATGCCTAAAAGCGGTTTTTCTGGATTTGGAAGAGTTCCTATATAAAAAATTACCGGCGGAGGATCATAAGATTCTCTTAAAAGCGGAGGATAATCTATATCCATCCATGAAACCCAATTAAATCTCCTCATCCTGCATGTTGTATCGATAAGACCGGCTTTATCCCTAATTTCGGTTATATCCCAAAATGTTTTTAATTCACGGTTAATAATTTCTTCTATATCTCTTTTTGACTGAACAAACAATTGTTCTTCATCATCAAATGACATTAAAAGTTTAATTTTTTCCGTTAATTTTAATTCCGGCAAGAGAGAAATAATTAAATCTAAAATTCCTCTGTTATTCATACGTCCCTCCGCTCAGAATAATGTCTTTGTTTATCCATGCTTGCTGTTTTATTTCATTATCTTTTGTACGGTCAATGATTCTGTCTAATACTTCTAAAGCTCTCGTATTACTGCGCGTCATATAATATGCGCTTGCCAAAACAAACATTGCGTTAATATCGCTTGGTAATATCTGCAGATACCGTTCCAGCTGAACAATCGCGTCTTGCGGGCGGTTAAGTTCATAAACATACATTATTGCAAGCGCGTACATGGGCCTTGTATATGTTATATCCAGCTGTAAAGCGCGTAAGTGAGCGTTTTCTGCAACCTTAAAAAAGTGCTCGCGTTCATTAGGAGAAGTCACTCTTGATTTAGCGACATTAGCCGCAGAAACTCCTGTTAAATAATAAAGAACGGGGTCATCCGTATTATAATAGATTGCTCTCTCAAGCGCGCTTAATGTTTCGTTATGCTGATTGGTATCCGAAAGTCTTGTCGCAAGGATTTTCCAGTATACGCCTGTCTGAGCTCCTTCTCTAACATTGCGTTCTACTTGATCTTCGTATAATGCGATTGCTCTTCTTAAGTCCTGTTCATCAATCGGGGGTCCGCCTGTAGGACTTAATTCCGCTATCCGTCTCGCAAGTTCTCTGTTTTGCCTTGCGCTTCCTCTCTGATACATAAAATAAATAAGAGAACCGACAGCGGCAATAATGAGAATAGCGACAAAAAAATCAAATATCTTTTTCATTTTAATCCCTTGCTCTTATTAAGTTTAATTTAGGAAGATACCTTCGATGGTTTTCTCTAAGAACAGCTGTATCTACATGCGTGTAAATCTGAGTTGTAGAAAGATCTGCATGCCCTAATAATTCCTGAACCGTTCTTAAATCAGCGCCTCCTGCAAGCAATGATGTAGCAAAACTGTGCCGCAATGTATGAATGTGCGATGATGTTCCGGCAAGGAGCGCATACCTTGCGTAATTTTTCCAGATACCTTTTCTAGAAAGCCGCTTGCCGCTTCTGTTAATAAACAAAGCATTGCTTTTATTTATGCTACCTGCAAGTTTTGGCCTGTCATAACTTAAATATTGCTTTAACAAGCCGGCGGCTTCTCGCCCAAATAAAACAAGACGCTCTTTGTTTCCCTTTCCTCTGACTTTTGCGACTCCTCCTTCGATATCAATGTCCTTTAGATTTAATAACGAAGCCTCAGAAACCCTTAACCCGGCGGAATAAATAAGTTCAAAAAGACATCTGTCGCGCAATCCTTTTGGAGTTGAAGTTTTTATCTTATCGAGCAGTTCTTCTACCGTATCCCTGTCCATAACTTCCGGGAGGCGGGATTTTCGCTTTGGGCTTTCCAAAAGAGCTGCCGGATTCTCGCTGACTAACCTTTCGTCTACAGCAAAATTAAAAAATGAACGCAAAGCGGAGATTGCTTTTGAGGCAGTGCGGGAATCAATCCCGTTAACATCCCGCCTCATCGCAAGATAAGAGGTAAGAAACGCAGCATCTGCTTTTTCCAGAGTAATTTTTTGTGATTCGGAATATTCCAAAAATTGTTTTATTTCCAGACTGTAGCAGTCTTTTGTCAAAAGAGAGCGCCGCTCAATCGCGATGAGCCGGGAACAATACCTTTTTAGAATCTCTGCGTTATTCAATTTATTACTCCGCTGTTTCTATAAAATTATGCTTTCTTATTACAGACGGCACATCCAAATCATCTTGATACTCTCTGGGCGGCAGATATGAAAAATAATCGGGTCTCTTTGTTCTCTCGACCATTCTTACATACTCATTGTAATCAATAAAATCAGAATCAGGAATTTTTGCAGATACAGACTGCTTTAACCCTGAGTACTTATTGCTCTGAAACCCGGTAGCGATAACAGTAATCTGGATACTGTTACCCAGTTCCGGCGTAATGCGAAGACCATGAATTACGTTAACTTCTGGATCGCATTTTTCTTTTATTGACTTAATTATGTTTTGAATCTCTACAAGCGTAATATCATCAGGTCCTGCGATATTAATTAATACGCCCGTTGCGCCTTCTATACTTGTATCTTCCAGGAGAGGATTATCTATTGCGCTGGTTACAGCATCTTGCGCGCGGTTTTCTCCGGTACCAAAACCGATACCCATTAACGCATCGCCTTTGCCTTTCATGATTGTCTCAACATCGGCAAAATCTGTATTCTGAAACCCTGTTTCTGTTATTAATTCAGAGATTCCCTGCACTCCGCGGCAAAGCACTTCGTCTGCCATCAGGTATGCTTTATTCCATTGGGTTGTATTGTCTACAATTTTAAAGAGATGTTGATTTGGAATTACAATCAGCGTGTCTACTTCTTCCCTTAGTTTTGCGATACCTTCTTCTGCAAGCCTCATTTTATAACGGCCTTCGAATTCAAAAGGAGTTGTTACAACTGCGACTGTTAAAGCGCCCATTTGTTTTGCAATCTTGGCAATGATAGGAGCCGAACCTGTTCCTGTTCCGCCGCCCATTCCCGCAGTAATAAAAACCATGTCCGCGCCTTTAAGCGCTTCTGCAATAGCAATCTGGTCTTCTATTGCCGCTCTTTCGCCCCTGTCAGGAACTCCGCCTGCTCCGCGTCCGCCTGTAACTTCGATACCCATCTGAACCTTAACATCAGCTCTGCTTTTGTTGTAAAGATCCTGCTGGTCTGTATTGGCGGCGATAAATTCTACACCGGCAAGCTTTGCGTCGATCATGCGGTTTAACGCATTTCCGCCGCCGCCGCCTGCAGAAATTACCTTGATTACTGCCGGTGAGTCCTTACGCGAACTCCTTATCTCCCTTTTTTCTTCCGGCGTAATTTCTCTCGGTTTAAATTGAAGCACCTGCGGTTTAACGCTTGCTACTTCCCTTTCTAGCTCACATACAGCTAAAACATTCATTTCTGATCCCCCCCGTTTTATTTTAAAAAAACTCTTCCCTTAACCATGATTTTAATTTATCTATAAGAGCACCGCTCTTTTTTTCTCCATTTCTAGAATCAGTACCGCGTTCTAAAGATTCCAATCCTGTTCTCCTGTCTCCTTCCAGAGCAAGTCCGATAACTGTAGCAAATGCAGGATTTCTGTATTCTTCTACCAATCCGCCGAATCCTTCGGTTGGTATCGGGCTTCCCAATCTTGCCGGTAATTTAAGTATGCTATTTGCAAGTTCTGTAACTCCCGCAAGCTGAGCAGCTCCGCCGGTTAGTACAACACCGCCGCCAAGAGGACGCGGAAGGTTTAAAGTATCAAGGTGCTGTTTAATAAGCTTAAAAATTTCTTCCATTCTTGGTTTTATAATTGTAAGTATCTGTGAACTTGGAATAGACATCGGAGGTCTTCCGCCGACGCCGGGAACAATTACAGTGTCATCATAATCAAGCAGAGAATCCCAGCAGCAGCCTGCGTCTATTTTAATTTTTTCCGCGTTTTCCAGAGAAATGTTTTTGATAATAGAAATATCGCTTGTTACCTGTGTTCCGCCTGCCGGTACAGTAAAGGTTGAATACGGAGTACCTTCCGAATAAACAAGAGTGTCGGTAGTGCCGCCGCCAAGATCAATAAGCATTACGCCAAGATCAATTTCTTCGCTTGTCAAAACTGCGCGCCCTGATGCCAGTGTCTGGAGAATAATTTCATTTACCTTAAAGCCCGCGCGGTTTACGCATTTAATTAAATTCTGCGCGCCGGTTACGGTACATGTAATAATATGAACTTCCGATTCCAGACGAACGCCGATCATATCCATTGGATCGCGGATCCCTTTTTGATCGTCAACTTTATAGTTTTGAGGAATTACTTCTAAAATTTTTCTGTCTGTAGGAATCACTACTGCCTTTGCGGCTTCTATAACTCTGTCTATATCTTCTTGCCCTATTTCCCTTTCTCTGGAATCCCGTTTCTTTCCTGTGATTCCGACTACACCCTTTGAGTTGATCCCGTTTATGTGGTTTCCGCCAATGCCGATCCAGCAGTCTGTAAATTCAAGACCGCTCATCATTTCTGCATCTTCTATTGCGGCAGAAACCGCGCGAAGCGTCGCTTCTATATTTACTACTACGCCTTTTCTTAAACCTGTAGACTGACGTATTCCTGTTCCAATAATTTTGAGACATCCGTCTGTGTCACGTTCGCAAATAATGGCGCGTACAAATGTAGAACCAATATCAAGAGCCGCGATTGTATCTCTCATAAGGATTGCTCCTTTATTTTATACGATCCCATACCGGATCTAAAATCAATTTCATACGGTTTATTATTGCTTCCTTCGAATACATTTAACATTAATAAAATATACCTGAGCGTATTCTCTGTAATATTATCTTCGACCCTTACTCTAATCGAACTGTGAACAGGAAAAATAACAAGATCAAATCCGTCCCATGCCTTGCGTTCGATTCTGATCTCAGAAACTGCGGACAAAAGGTCCGGCGAAGATACAGCCATGCCGCTTAAATTATCAACAAGCGAAACTAGCGAGTTTGGCAGGCGCATATTGAGCTGCGGATTTTCGATCCCGGAAAGCACAGGAAGATTCATACCTTCATATGAATACGCACAGCCGATTTTATAAAACACTCCGTTTCTGTCTATGTACAACGGAGCTTGCCCTGAATCTATATTAGTTATTGTAACAGCCGCCGGCTGGCGCGGATTTAAATACATTGTAAGCCTGTCAGGAAAACGCCTAACAACAACTGCAGATTCTACAAGGATGTGCGAAGAAAGCTTGTTTTGAATTTCTTTTGTATTTACAGAAAAATACGATGAGTTCTCATTAATACCGGCGAGATGAAGAACTTCTGCGCGGTTTAGTTCTAAAAATCCGTTAACTTCTATTGTAGAGAAAGGAATAAACGGGCTTACGCCGAAAAGCCAGATCATCTGGGCGAAAAAAATTACCACTGCGATAATCAAAAGCCTCTTAAGGCCTTTTTCTATTTTTCCCGCTGATTTCTTTTTTATGTTTAGGTTTTCTGGATCATCATAATAATCAATACTCATCCGATTCCTCCTCGTAACTATAATTCTCGCTTACCAATGTTCCGCCTGTATTAGTGCCGTTCTTTCTCGCGACATTTGCTATAAGCCCTGCGCATACAAGAGTCGTCAAAAGCGAAGAGCCGCCGGCAGAAAAGAAAGGAAGCGGTATACCGGTAGCCGGAAGCGCGCCGGATACTACAGCGGTATTTAAAAGCGCCTGAGACGCAATCATTGTGGTAAGTCCTGCCGCCAAAAGTTTTCCGAATACTGTTTTGCTCTTTAGAGCAGCTTTATATCCAAGAACGGCAAAAATAATAAACAATGCAAAAAATAAAAGTATGCCGATAAAACCAGTTTCTTCTACGTATGCGCTAAAAATAAAATCTGAGTGTATTTCCGGAATACTAGCCATCTTGCGCGTTCCCTCTCCGATTCCTTTCCCAAAAAAACCAGACGAAACAATAGCGTCACGGCTTGCATTAACCTGAAACCCTGCTCCCATTGGATCCCATTCCGGCCTTAAAAAACTTACAAGACGCCTAACCCTGTGTTCTTTGGTAAATATTAAAAGCGCAGAAATTGGAATAATCATCGCAGTTGCGGCAAAGAAATATCTAAACTTCATGCCGGCAAGAAAAAAGATTATCATTGCGTTAAAAACAATAAAGACAGCTGTAGAAAAATTGTTCTGCATGTATATAAGCCCAAAGAACATTCCTGTTACCAATACAGGCGGAAGAACGCCGGAATAAAAGTTATCGATATTTGCGGCTTTTTTATCTAACAGATGTGCAAGATAAAGCGGCAGTACAAACTTTACCATTTCTGACGGCTGATACGACAAAGAGCCGATTTCGATCCAGCGCGAAGCCCCGTAACGTTCAATGCCGATACCCGGCACCAAAGTTAAAACGCACAAGAACGCCGCAACGCAGACAAACGGTAAAATCAATTTTCTTAATGATTCCAGATTAATATGAGAAAAAATAAAGAATGCCGCAATACCGATTACCGCAAAAATAAGCTGGCGGACAAAAAAGTAATTGCCGTTATGGAAAAACCGCGCCGCAAAAGAATATGATGCCGAATACAGAGTTACAAGTCCTGTTCCCAAGAGCAGTATAATGCAAAAGTAAAACAGGTGAAGCATTTTATTGTCTTGAACTCTTTCTACATCAAATTGATACATTAGCTTTCCCTATTGAATCTTTAAAGTTGAAAGGGCAATAATCGCAAAGAGCCCGCCTAAAATCCAGAATCGGATAACAGTTTTTGTTTCCGACCATCCCATAAGTTCATAATGATGATGAAGCGGAGCCATTTTAAAGACCCGCTTTTTCCTTAGCTTGTAAGAAGCAACCTGAATAATTACAGAAGCAATTTCTAATACAAAGACTCCGCCGATAACCAAAATTAAAATTTCTTTTTTTGTTATAAGAGAAATAACAGCGATTACTCCTCCCAGCGAAAGAGAGCCGACATCACCCATAAAAACTTCTGCAGGATGCGCATTAAACCAAAGGAAACCTACGCAGGCTCCTGCAGCGGCAAGACAGAATACAGTAAGTTCAGCGGCTTCCGGGATATGAGGTATGCCGAGATAAGTAGAAAAATCAAAACGGCCGGAAATATATGTAAGAGCCGCAAGGGTAAGAAAAACAATTATTAATAATCCTGCCAAAAGTCCGTCAAGACCGTCAGAAAAATTAACAGCGTTTGACTCGCCTACAACAAGAAGAACAGCAAAAGGAATCCACCACCATCCCATGTCCAAAACAGGTTCTTTAAAGAACGGAATATAAAGAGCGGTGATTTCTTCTCCGCCGGAAAAATAAATAACAAGAACAATTGTGATTGCGACAGCAAACTGCCCGATTAATTTTGCCCATGCAGGGAGACCTTCGGAATTATGTTTTTTAACTTTTAAATAATCGTCAATAAAACCAATCGCGCCAAAAAGAACAAACGCGCTTAATGTTATCCAGACTGCCGGGTTTTTTAAATTGCCCCAAAATAACATCGCTATCACAACAGACATAATAATAAGGATTCCGCCCATTGTCGGAGTTCCTGATTTCATTAAATGAGTCGCAGGACCGTCCTGACGAATCGACTGGCCTATTTTGAGCCTTTTTAAATATTCGATTATTTTTGAACCAAAGATAAAACAAATTAATAATGTAGTAAGAGCTGCAAACGCGCTGCGGAATGTTAAATAACCGAATACGCGAAATGGAGTAAAAATACTGTACAATTGCTCAATTAATTCAAAAAACATTACTGCCCTCCGTTAGAATACCGCTTAACCTTTCTAAAGCGCAGCCGCGCGAACCTTTTAAAAGCACAAGATCACCGTTTTGAACATAACCGTCTAAAGCTGACGACAGTTTTTCGATTTCGTTGGTATGAAAAAACACTCTGGCATTTTCTGCGATAACTTCTGCGGCTGCTTTTATTTCTGTGCCGAATAAAAAAACTTTTTCTGCCATAGAAGCGGCTAAAATCCTGCCGAGCTTTTTATGTTCGCTTTGAGAACTATCGCCAAGTTCCAGCATGTCTGCGATTACATAAACTTTTCTGCACGGCCAGTCAACAGAATCCATAAACTCAATCGCTCTTGCCGTTGACTCAGGGTTCGCGTTATAACAATCCCTTACAACTGTTGTACGTCCCTTAAGAATCTCAAGCCTGCCAAAAAGCGGCTTAACGGATTCCAGTCCTTTTTTAATAGCCGCGCTGCTTACAGGTATTTCTTTTGCAATCGCGATCGCCGCCGCCGCATCTTCCAGACAATGTTTCCCGGGGAGAGCAAAATGTATTTTTTCTCCCGCCCACGAAATTTCTGTTCCGTCAAGTCCAAGGCTTCTTGAGCCTTCAAATTCTTTAAAGGATTCTATGTTGTATAATTTAACTATTCCGTTTACATCCTGCGAAAGTTTTTCCGCATACTCGTCATTAGCGGGAACAAGGGCAATATCGTCTTCTTTTAGAAAATTAAAAATTGATTTTTTTTCGTTAACTATTTTATCTTTACTGCCGAAATATTCGATATGGGCAGAACCTATGTTTGTAATAAGAGCGATGTTTGGTTTAAGAACATTTGCGATTTCAGAAATCTCGCCCGGTCTGTTCATACCTAATTCAAAAACACCGGCTTCGTTATCGCTTCTGACTTCGAAGACAGAAAGAGGAAGCCCGGTTTCCGAATTAAGATTACCAAGATTCATAACAGTATTTTTTTCGCAGGAGATAATAGCCGCAGTAATTTCTTTTGTTGTAGTTTTTCCTGACGAACCTGTAATTCCGATTTTTTTAATATTAGGAAACTTTTCTAAATATATTCTTGCAGAATCCTGCAGCGCTCTAAGCGTATTATCTACGACAATTAAATCCCTGCCCATATCTTTTGCCGTATTTTCGATATCAAAACTTTCCAGACCTGACAAACTGACTACTGCCGCTTTCGCGCCCGCGCTGAATGCAGCTTTTACAAAACTGTGCCCGTCTGCAGCTGTACCGGGGAGCGCAAAGAAAAGACCGCCTTCCTTTACATTGCGCGAATCAATGGCTACCGAAGAAAAACCTGTATCCGGTAAATTAGAAATATGACGCGCTCCAAGACTATCAGAAAGCTCGCCTATTCCAAGCAGGTCAGTATCCATGCTCCATTCCCCCCATTATTCTTACCTGAAGATAATACTCAGGCTGTATCTTACGCAAATTAAGTTCTGTTACTGCAATTTCTTCGATTCTGTCCGGTGATGAATATTCCGAAATACCGGCAATGAGCCTCTTATTGCTTTCTACCCATTCTTTTTGAGTCTGTTCCAGACGAGCTAATTCTCTGGAAAGATTCTGATACCTGTTCGACTGCCAAACCAAAAGGCAGAGTAAAAGAGGTATTGTAAGAACAAGCAGGTAAAGCAAAAAGTATTTTTTAATCATTGTCGTCTCCGTCAAAAACTTTTTCTACGACGCGCAGCCTGGCGCTTCTGGATGGAGGGTTTCGTTCGATTTCGTCTTGTGCAGGCGTAATACCCTTTTTTGTGAGTAAATTAACCGAACGATGACCGCTACACTTACATATCGGCGCTTGCTGGGGGCAGATACAGTTTTTATTCATCGATCTAAGGAAGTTTTTAACTATTCTATCCTCTAATGAATGAAAACTGATAATCCCGAGCCGTCCCCCCGGCTCGAGAACCCTAAGCGCAGCCTCAAGGAGCGGCTGGAGCCGTGAAAGTTCCCCGTTTACCGCGATACGCAAAGCCTGAAAAGTCTTTGTCGCGGGATGTATCTGTCCATGCCTGTAAGAAGCCGGCACGGAGTTTTTAACCACCTCAGCAAGCGCCGAAGTAGTTGTAATTGCTGATCTTTGTCTTTCGTTTACTATAGAAGCGGCAATTCTGCGTGAATATTTTTCGTCAGCGTTATTGTACAGTAAATCGGCAAGCTCTCTTTCCGAGAGACGCGCCAAAAGGTCCGCCGCTGACAAACCGGAAGAACTGTCAATACGCATATCAAGATATTCGTCTTTTTCGAAAGTAAATCCCTTGCCGCTTTTTTTATAATGGTAAAAACTTACGCCCAAATCAAAAAGAATTGTATCCGGTCTTTTAAAAGCCGAAGGATAATCGGCAAAAAAATCATGAGACCAGCCGCAGTAAAAATGAACGCGGTCTTCGTATTTTTTCAGCCTTTTTTTGGCAATTTCTATAATTTCGCTGTCAGCGTCAATTGCGATTATTTTTAAATCAGAATAGTTAGAAAGGAATGTATAACTGTGTCCGCCTTCTCCTGTGTTGGCGTCTACCATCCATTCGTTCTTTCCGCGTGGTCCTAGAAGATCAATTGTTTCGTTCAGCATAACCGGTGTATGCGCATATTCTGCTGTCAATCAATTCCCCTTCTGCGTTTAATTCTTCCGCTCAGCGCTTCTGACGCCGCAATAAATTCTTCGTCTGTATTAATAAGGTATTTTTTGTACCTTTCTTCATCCCAAATTTCTATATAATCAATCTGCCCCAAAACCATACAATCTTTGGATAAACCGGCAAATTCACGCAAACCTTGAATAATAGGAATCCTTCCCGCTTTGTCAATTTCTACCTGCTGGGAGGGACCGATAATACGGCGAAGAAGACTGCGGTCCATTCTGGAGAAAGGATCGGTATTTTCTTTAATCGCGCTGCTTACAAGCTCTTCCCATTTAGCTCCTGTAAAAAGCCAAAGGCAGCTGTCTTCGCCCTTTGTTATATGAAGCGTCATTTCGTTCATATCCCTGCGAAGCGGAGCGGGAAGACTAATCCTGCCTTTTTCGTCGAGGGTTACTTTGTACTCACCTGTCAATAACATCATACCACTTTATCCCACTTCATCCCATTTCCTTTTATTTTACGCTGAATTTTCCATTCGTCAACTACTATTCATAATATTTTTTAAAAAAAAGTGAGATTTTTTCATATTTAGCTACACATCTATGTAGTAAATAGGGATAATTGCATTGTTTTTGACGTTTTTATATGATTTTGATATGCATATAAGCGAATATTTTTTGGTATTTCCAGAAGGCGATGTTCAGGAGATAAAGGGGAGGCTTCCTTTTAATTCTCTTGTGGACATGAACGGCAATGTTTTGAGCCTTCCCCTGCCCACCAATAAGATGATTGTTTTTAAGGTTGCGGGCATAAAAACCGATGAAAGAACAGGCGTTAGTGAAACGTATCATTTTTTGGATTTGATGAGCGCTGAGGAACTGCTTGAATACACAGCCAAATTCTAAAGGACTTCTCGTAAAAGCACAAAAAATCAATTCAAAGAAGAACCTCACACAGAGGCACAAAGGCGCAAAGAACACAGAGAAAATTAAAAAAGCTGGTAAAACATCAGTTTCTATAGGTACGAAAAACGAGAGCAGCCTGCATAAAACCCTCAAATTTCGATATACGGGGAAAAGCGGAAAAACCGAAGTTGAAACAGAGGGGTTTGTAGCTGACGGGATTCGTGACGACGGCGAGTTTATCGAGGTTCAGACGGGCAGTTTTGGTCCCTTAAAAAAGAAAGTAAAAGCCTTTGTCTCTCTGGGAAAAGTACGGATAATTCATCCTATTGCGGTTATCAATACTATCGAGGTTTATAATACAAAGGGAAAACTCCTATATAGACGAAAAAGCCCCGTACGCGGCTCTCACTGGGATATTTTTGAAGCCCTATTATCTGCGCCGGAAATACCGCTTATCAAAGGTTTAACAATAGAGTTAACTCTCGTAGACATTACAGAAAAACGCATAAAAGACGGCAAAGGGTCTTGGCGGCGAAAAGGAATCAGCAAGCAGGATAAATTATTATCCGCCTATCATTCCAGCATTGTACTGAGTAAAAAAAGTGATTATTTAAAGCATTTTGTCCCGTTTAAAAAGAACGAAGAATTTACAGTATCGTCTCATGCGGAAAAAACCGGAATAAAAAGACATTTATCCCAAAAAGCGCTCTATGTATTAACAAAAATGAAAGCAGTAAAAAGAATCGGAAAAAAATCTAATGCCTGGGTGTATGTCCGGTAGAACATTTATTATTTAAGAACTCTTTTATTTCGTCGGCTGTAGATAATTGTAAAGCGCCGGCGGCAAGTTCTTCGCATTGTACAATAGTAAGACCCGCTAACACTCTTTTTACTGCCGCGACAGAGGCGCTTCCCATACTTAGTTTGCGCATTCCAAGTCCAAGCAGAACAGGTATAGCCAGCGGGTCACTGCCCATTTCCCCGCAGATGGATATTGGTTTTCCGGCGCTGTCAAAAGCGGCGATTGTCTCTTTTATTAACCTTAACATCGAAGGATGAAAACTCTGATAGTATTCCTCTACCGCGCTGTTCATCCTGTCAGCCGCGCACAAATACTGGATCAGGTCGTTAGAACCGATGCTCGCGAAATCTACTTCTTTTGCGGCTAAATCTGCAATATATGCAATAGCAGGAATCTCTATCATTATGCCGATTTTTATTTCCTTAAAGGGCTTGTTTTCTTTTTTTAGTTCTTTCTTTGTAAGGGTTATAAATTCCTTTGCCTTGCGGATATCATCGAGCGAGCCTACCATCGGAAGCATAAGCCATAAATTGCCAAAGACCGAAGCGCGAAGCGTAGCGCGAATCTGTGTTTTAAATATATCTGGGCGGCTAAAACAAAAACGAAGCGCGCGGTTGCCCAAAAAAGGATTATCTTCGCGCGGAAGCTCCGTACTTTCGAGCTTTTTATCTCCGCCGATATCCAGAGTGCGCAGTACAACAGGGCGGTCTCCGTAGCTTTCTAAGGTCTTCTTGTATATCAAAAACTGTTCTTCTTCTGTTGGGAGCGTACTTCTTCCCATATAAATAAACTCTGTCCTAAAAACACCGACAGAATCAGTATATTCCGAAGCGCCAAGTTCGCTTGCGTCAGCAGACGAAATATTTAGTCCTATGTCTATTTTTACCCCGCAGGCAGTACATCCGTCATTTTTAAGAAAAGCCGCTGTCTCTTTTTTTTCGTTTAAAAAAATCTCTTTCTTTTTATTATAGTCCCCGACTATTGCGTTATCGGGATCTAGTATAATTTTTCCTTCGTCAGCGTTTACCGCAGCAAGCTGGCTGTTTTTGACATGCTCCAATAATTGGCTGACACAAACCACAGCGGGGATCCCGCAGCTTTTTGCGATAATCGCAGTATGAGAAGTAATTCCGCCTTTTTCTAATAGAATCGCAAGAATGTTTTTTTTATCGCCAATAGCACCAATATCAGAAGGCAAAAGATCTTCGGCGGCAATAATCACCGGTTCAGCTAAATCCGAAAGCCCTGTTGTTGTTTCATTGTTCCAAAACCGCAGTAAGAGCGCGCGCACATCTTCAAAATCCGATGAACGCTCGGCTATCAGAGAATCAGCGGTTTTACGTAAAACAGATAAAACAGTCTCATAAACAGTATAAATCGCCCAGTCCCCTGCCCATCTTTCGTTTTTTATTTTTGCAGGGATTTCTTCGTTAATAATAATATCTTCTATTATTTCTTTTTGCGCCCCGAAAATCTCCGCCTTAGAAGGGTCAACCTTAGACATAGAGACTTTAATTTTTTCGAGTTCTTCTAATGCTTGCTCTTTTACAGATAAATACCGGTTTAGATGAGATTGTTCTTCGCCCGCAGAAATAAACCTTTCTGCAGGGATACTAATTTTTTTGTTATAAACATACACACGCCCCACAGCAACCCCGGGGGCGGCTCCTTTTCCTTGCAGTTCCATATAAAAATAAAGGCTGCCATTTACGGCAGCCCCTTATTCTTACCAGCCGTCGACCATGTCGTCGGGATCACGGTGATGTTCTGAGAAAAGGTCTGTTTCGGCCCTGAGGTCGTCAAAATAGATATAGTAACTGCCTCTGGCTTCCATTGGGTCTACATCAATTCTAAAACCCATTATCTTGATACCAAAATTTCCCTGATGATGGTAGCTTCGCTGTACAACGCCGCTTAAGCCGTCATCTGGAGCAGGAGGAATCGCTACAGTCATTCTTTGCCATCCAAGGAAGTTAAGTCTTCCCATGATAAACTCATAGTTTCTGCCGTAGAAATCCTGAATTAATAATACGAGAGTATGGTTAAAATTACGTCCTGCAACCCATACAGAAACAGTCTTTGTAATCCCTTCGATTGGGATAGGACGGCTCGGATAGATTGTAAAATCGTGATAACCTCTGCGGAGGAAGTCTACCCTTGTACCAAGAACGTGTTCATCCGGTATATTAAGACCTTCTTCGTCAGGAATCGGTGTCTTACCTGCGGGATTGCCTCTAAACAATCTGGTTGTCGTATAGCCGTTGTCATTGGACATTGTAGAACGCCAAAAACCGTCATGTTCAAATTTTTCTACAGATACTTCCCTTATGTGCTGCTGAGCGGATTCAATCCCCAGCCTTTCTGCATCCGGCGTACCTACTTCTCTTTGCTGCTGTGCAAATGCAAATGCGCCGACACACAGTATTAAAGCAATTGCTAAAAACTTCTTCATTTTTATCTCCTTAATTGCTTGACCAGAGTCTTTCAACATGAGCTGGATCTGCCAGATCATTGCCGTCAAACAGGGTTTCAAACATATCCGTTAAAATTTTAAATTGTTTGAAGTAAATATAGAAATTATCAACCCTTTCTACAGGCTGAGTCCAAATCCTGAATTTAACAAATGTCAAACCGGCATACGAAGGTAATGTGCGTCTTGCCTGAGTAATATTTGAAGGAATGGTAACGCGAAGGTTTCTCCAGCCCGGATAAGCGATATCGCCAAGCCTCAAGGTGTGAACCACTCCGCGGTAGTCTCTTACAAAGACTTCTATATAATAGCGAAGATTTGCGCCCCAAACCCAAACGTCCATATTCTGGACTCTGCCCGGAATTGGAATTTCGAATGGATTTCCGTCAGGATCATCTGCCAAGGTTGGATACAAGTCTATCCAGTTATAGCCTCTGCGATCAAACTGTCCGCGTAAGCCGAAGCTCCTGATAGGTGCGGCGTTTGGATCCCTTGCATAGCCGAAAACAGCTACAGGCCAAGCGTCGATATAACCGGTTTGAGGGTATCTTACCGTATTACCATTACTATCCTGAACTACAGTACCGTCAGCGTTCCTAACCGGAGAAATAAATCTGCTGGCTTGGGTTTTCCAAACATACGGAGTGCCTTCGTCGCCGTTAAAGGATTCCAGAATTCTTGTTTCCCAGGCGACGGTTCTATCCTGACCATAACCTGAAATGACCGTTATACATGCCAAAATAAGCAGGCAAATAATTTTTAAAGTAGCGTGCTTCATCCCTAAACTCCTCTTTAATAAAGCCTTATTATGATTATATTTATTTACATTATATTTGTCAATCACTATGGATAAAATTCTGCATTTTACTGTTATTTCTTTCTCCGTATTTTTATAAAATTTGACACAATAAAGGCTTCTGTCTTGTCCGTATAAGCCAAAGCCGCCGCCCCAAAAATCTGAGCCCATGGCGAATCATCGATAACCAGGACAACTTCATTGGGTAAAATTGATGGATCTAGCCAAGAAAACAGAATTACCGGGATTCCGGGGGTTTTTTCTATGAATTCTGAGCCTGCTCCGGCTAAAACAGCGCAGGAAACGACGAAATCATCGGGTAATTCGCCGATCGAAGTAAAAAAGGAGACCTGCGGAGGGTTCTCTTTCTCATTTATACCTCTAAAAAACGCTTCCATTAGCCCAACCCTGTTATTTGCGTATTCATTTGGTTCAATAAAAACAGCAATACTGCCCTCTTTGCCCTGCGAATGGGCGGCGGCAGAAAGAGCCGCTCTATAAAAATCGGCATAAATATCGGTTTTCACATAAATTAAATCTAAAGAATCTGTGTTTTCTTCAAATTCATAACTCCTGCCTGACATAACTATAACCGGGACTTTGGGGTTTAAAGCTTGGTACAAATTGGCAGAACGTAAAAAGCGGACCGGGAACATAACGCAGTACGGATTAGAAGAGACTTCGGAAACAGCATGAGGCACTATATCTTCGCCTGTTTCATTACTGACAGCGACGGTTTTTACCTGCCGGAACAGCCTTATAGAGGCAGCTAAAGAAGCCCTGTTAAGCCTGTCTTTTCCGTAAAGTTCGATAAATGAATGTTCTGTTACAATTAATACCGGAGAACGGGCAGAAAAGATAATAATTACAGAGACAGCGGCAAGAGCCAAAAAGGATATAATTATCAGGTTTGCCTTTTTATTTTTCATTGTAGTTTTACAGGATATTCTACAATGATTTACTAAAAAAAACGAGTGTTGACGAGGCTTCGAAAAACTTATAGTATTTTATAAAACCACTTAAAGGAGTGCTAAAATGACCAGTTACAAAGAATTGGGTCTTGTAAATACAAAAGACCTTTTTAAAAAGGCAGTTTCGGGCGGATACGCCATTCCGGCTTATAATTTTAATAATATGGAACAAATGCAGGCTATTATTCAGGCTTGCGTAGAAACCAAATCACCAGTAATTCTTCAGGTTTCGGCAGGCGCGCGCAAATACGCTAATCAGAACATTTTACGTAACATGGCACGCGGCGCTGTAGAATACGCTCATGAGCTTGGCTGCGACATTCCAATTGTCCTTCACTTAGACCATGGCGATACATTCGAAATCTGCAAAGATTGTATCGAAACCGGATTTTCTTCTGTTATGATAGACGGCTCGCACCTTTCTTATGACGAAAATGTCGCCCTTACAAAAAAGGTCTGCGAGTTCGCTCATTCCCAAAAAGACTATGTTTCTGTAGAAGGAGAGCTTGGTATTCTTGCGGGCGTAGAAGACGATGTTTCTTCTGAACATTCAAGTTATACAGAACCTTCCGAAGTTATTGATTTTGTGAGCAAAACAAAAGTTGACTCATTGGCGATCTCTATCGGCACAAGCCATGGACGCACAAAGTTTAAACCGGAACAATGCACAAAAGACGCAAACGGCATTTTAATACCGCCTCCGCTTAGGTTTGATATATTAGAAGAAATCGAAAAACAAATCCCGGGCTTCCCTATTGTTCTGCATGGTTCTTCTTCGGTTCCTGTTGAATATGTTCAAATGATCGAAAAATTCGGCGGAAAACTGTCAGATTCTGTCGGTATCCCCGAAGAACAGCTTCGCAAAGCTGCAAAAAGCGCTGTCTGCAAAATTAACATTGATTCCGACGGCAGGCTTGCGATGACCGCTTTGGTCCGCAAAGTTCTTTTTGAACATCCGGATGAATTTGACCCTAGAAAATTTATTGGTCCTGCAAGAGACGAACTAAAAAAACTTTATGCGCATAAAAATCAAAATGTATTGGGGTCGGCAGGACAGGCGTGAAAGGAAATACATCGGTAGTACCGGTTTTATTTAGAATGAATGCGGGCGTCGGAGTAAAGGTCGCCCGCACATTTTACCAGATAGCAAAGGCGCATTTATTCCCTAAACGCAATTTTGGCTGCAATCATTTTAAAAATCTTGGTCTTGTTTATATAAAACCAACTGGCGAATGCAATCAAAGATGCGTAATGTGCGGGCAGTACGGCGAAAAAGGCATCATGAAAAACTGCGCCCCAGAAGAAAGAAAAAAGACTCTCTCACTTGAAACATGGAAAAAGTTTGTTGACCAGATTGTGCCGCAAAAACCTACTGTTTATGTCTGGGGCGGAGAGCCGTTCCTTTATCCTGATTTAATGCCGTTATGCAAATATATGATACAAAAAGGACTTGTTGTAAGCGTAAATACTAACGGCACATTAATGGAAAAGCATGCCGAACAAATCGTACGCGACAAATGGTCTTCATTATTTGTCTCGCTTGACGCTTTCCGTGATGTTAACGATCAGCTTAGGGGTAAGGGCTCTTATGATAAAGTAATTGCCGGAATAAAAGCGATAAGCGCCGAAAAAAAGAGGCAAAAATCACGGTATCCTGTATTGGGAATCGTTACTGTAGTGACAAATAAAAATTATATGGACTTGGCTAACCTTGCAGAAGCAAGCAGAGAATACGGCATTAACCTTCATATATACAATTTGGGTACTTATACCAATGATAATATTGTCGCAACCCAAAAAAGATTTATGAAAGAAAAACTTGATACCGAAATTGACTGCCTGGAAAGTTACAATACAGGCTATAATCAGGGCATTGACGGCGAGAAACTCTATAAAATCTTAAGAGACATTCAGGAAAATAATTACGGTCACCCGATTCTTACTGTTCCCACATTAAACCCCGAAAAAACGCACACATATTACGCCGAACTTGAAACGCCTGTGCGCAATCACTGCGCTGTTCCGTGGTGTCAGGCAAACGTAAACTATAACGGCGATGTGCATTTTTGCGCGGATTATACTGATTATATTATAGGCAATATAAATGAGCAGTCATTTAAAGATATTGTAAACGGCGATCGCGCTAATCGTTTTAGAAAAGCGATTCAGGAATGCGACGGCGGAATGTTCCCCGGCTGTCTGCGTTGTTATCAGAACATGCTCTTTGGCAGAAAGATCAAAGGCTTTTAGAAGGAGTAATTTATGCTTCAATTTATTTTAGTACTGGTATTGAATTTTGTAATATCCTGGATGAACTCAGTGTCAGTAGGCCGGATGTGGTCGGAATCAAAAGCTATCGGAGGATCGTTTAGGGTTTATACTGTGGCAGGATATGTAATGGCTGTTACAGGATTTACAATGGTATACGGCTATTTGCTAATAATAATTGCTCCGTATGTTATTCCTTTAATACCGGGATTATCAGAATTTCCTGTAGATGCGCTTGTATCGCTTGCAGATGATTTACTTTATGTAATGATAACTATATGTGCAATTCCTACCGGATTTATTATATGGTATAATACTTTTATTCATTTTTGGCGTAAAAAGACTCTTAAGAACGGCCTAACAGCCGCATGGAATACTTATGCTCAAATTAGAAACACTGTAAGCGCTGTAAAAAATGTGCCAAGCGCAATTGGCAGAATCTCAAAGGCGCTATTCGGCGGAAAAGATAAAAAAGGAAAAGATAAAATTATACTTTTTGCAGTTTTTATTTTAATTTTAGCAGTTTTAGGAGGCTGGTTAACAGCTTCGGCTATAATGAGAAAAGCAGACAAAAAGCATGATGCTTTTGCGGAATTCTCTCCCGAAAATCAAAAAAGTAACGGTGAAAAAAGTTAAATAATTATTTCGCGCAGAAAGCACAGTAGGCAATAATATCTCTTTTTTATCTTCTGTGCTTTTCCATTTCGTTTTTAAAGAAATTAATTGCTGTTTCACCTTCTCCTATTAATCTATAAAACTCCCAAAAATGAGAGCTTTGCACATCATTATTACTTTCAGAAA
>Ga0123356_10000080_pt1 | contig 102921 bp, 88 predicted proteins | sample TergutEmb28metaG_2_FD_92546 | JGI IMG/M metagenome (GOLD analysis project Ga0123356, IMG submission 92546) | Embiratermes neotenicus P3 segment gut microbial communities from Petit-Saut dam, French Guiana - Emb289 P3 | ecosystem: Host-associated > Arthropoda: Insects > Digestive system > Gut ...
CCTGAGATTCAAGCGTCTTCTCTGTAAAAACAGCCTTGAAAACATTGTCTTTGCGGATGTCAATTAAGTCATCATCTTCGGTAAATCGCATTTTCTGCTCCTTCGGGCAGGGGACTGCCCTACAAAATAAATTTAACAGACACAAAATCTGTTACCTATTAATGGCGCACAGATGCGTGGTGCTTGACCGAAAAATGAGTTTTTAGAAAATATTTTAAAAATTTACAGAAATATCACTACACAAACGTTTTTTGAACCGGAAAATGGTAGCTGCTACCGGTTTGGGGAAGTGGTAGCTGCTACCACTTTGGAAAATTGTTAGCTTCTAACCTGTGTACAGGCGCGGCGGGCTGCGGGGCTGCGGGTGTGGAAAACAATTTTTGCAGCTCTCTGCGGAAGAGACTTCGTAGAAGGCTCTGTAGCAGATTCCGGCAAATGTTTTCCACGCACGCAGACCCGCAGACCGACATGCCTGTACGGAGAGGAAGTGGTTCTAACACTTTTACAAGATCACGCACGCAGAGCGAGTTGATTCTAACACTCAAAATCCTATAAAATACCCACATGGAAGAACTCCAATCCACAGAAATCCTGGATCGCGAAATACTGGAAGACGCAAGAAAAAAAGCCCAACGCATCCTAAAAACCGCAGAAGATACAATAAACGCCCAAAATGCCGAATGGGAAAAAAAGACAGCAAAAAACATCGAAACGCTTGAAACTCAATATAACGAATTAAAAAACATCGAAGAAAAAAGAGTGATGGCTCGCCTGCCAATCGATAAACTCAGGGCAAAAATCGATAAAATCGAAACCCTGCTCCAACAGGCTGTAGAAACATGGTATAAAAGCCTAAGCCGCAAACAAATACTGGAGTTGATGGGGAAGGCAGTGGACAGCATGAAGAAAGTGGACAGTGAGCAGTGGAGAGTGACAGAGGTATGCGGGCTTGAACGTGAAGAAATAGAAGCAATTCTATCTTCTATCCCTTACTCTGCCCTGGTGACTGGCAACTACCCACTGTCAACTGCTAATTACCCTTCCATAACACTGGAAACAGATAATGTGAGAATAACTTCTTCTATAGAGAGAATGGCCGAAAGGCTTCTTCTGGATAAACGCGCCGAATTAATTGAGCTTCTTGAATTTACGGAGGAAGTTTAATGCAAGGGCGAGTAAATCGAATTTCTGGTCCTATAATACACGCGTCCGGTTTGGGAAAAGCGGGGCTTTATGATCTTGTAGAAATCGGAGAAAACAGAATCATCGGGGAAATTGTCCGCATTGAAGGGGACGAGGCTGTCATACAGGTTTATGAAGATAACACCGGCCTTAAAACAGGCAGCCCGGCTTTTTCAACAGACCGTCCGCTATCGGCTTTGCTTGGCCCCGGATTAATAGGAACAATTTATGACGGGATTCAGCGTCCGCTAACTCTCCTTTACGAACAGGACGGAGCTTTCATGAAACCGGGCGGAAGAGGAAACCAGCTTGATCCTCACAAAAAATGGCACTTTGTACCCGATCCGGCGTTAGCCGCAAATCTGGCAAACGGAAAAAAAATTAAAGCAAGTCCCGGGCTTGTGCTTGGCACAGTTAAAGAAACAGAAAGTATAACCTGTAAGATAATGGTTGCGCCGGATACAAAAGGCGGCGAAATAGACAGTTTGAGAGGCGAAGGCGATTATACAATTTTTGAAGCGGCGGCAAAAACAAGTCTTGGCGAAAACATTACAATCGCGCAATGGTGGCCGGTGCGCAAAAGCCGCCCTGCTGCCATGCGTCTTTTGCCGGATCAGCCTCTGATCACAGGGGAGCGCGTAATCGACATTTTTTTTCCGTTATCAAAAGGCGGCACTGCCGCGATTCCCGGCGGGTTCGGCACAGGCAAAACAATGACACAGCATGCTATCGCAAAATGGTGCGATGCTGATGTAATCATCTACATAGGCTGCGGAGAACGCGGCAATGAAATGACCGATGTTCTCACAGAGTTCCCGCAGCTTATGGATCCAAAGACAGGACGCAGTTTAATGGAAAGAACTTTGCTTATTGCCAATACTTCAAATATGCCTGTCGCGGCGCGGGAAGTTTCCATTTACACAGGCGTTACGCTTGCTGAATTTTACCGCGACATGGGCTATCATGTCGCGATCATGGCGGACTCAACCAGCCGATGGGCAGAAGCGTTACGCGAACTTTCCGGGCGCATGGAAGAAATGCCGGCAGAAGAAGGTTTTCCTTCCTATCTTCCGACACGCCTTGCGGAATTTTACGAACGCGCCGGAAGAGTGCGCACGCTTGGCGGACAGGAAGGTTCTGTTACCATTATTGGAGCTGTTTCTCCTCCCGGCGGAGATTTTTCTGAACCGGTAACCCAGCATACAAAACGTTTTATCCGCTGTTTTTGGGCATTGGACAGAGACCTTGCAAACGCGAGGCATTATCCCGCGATAAGCTGGAGCGACAGTTATTCTGAATATGCGGATGAGATTAAACATTGGTGGCAGAAAATAAATCCGCACTGGATACAGGTCAGAAAAAAAGGACTTGATATTCTAAAACAGGAACAAAAATTATCAGAAATTGTAAGGCTGATAGGACCTGATGCTTTGCCGGATGAGCAAAAATTGATTCTTCTAACCGCGCAAATTATCAAAGACGGATTTTTACAGCAGAATTCTTTTGATGAAATTGATATGTACTGCGCTCCCGAAAAACAGGTGCGTCTCCTTCAGCTAATAATAGAATTTCACGAAAGAGCTTTTACCTGCATTGAACTCGGCGCGCCCATGACAAAAATAACAGAAACAGGTTTAAAAGAAAAAATGTCCCGGTTAAAAAGCACGGTAAAAAATGTTAGGGACACGGTCCCTGGGAACATAGTCCCTGGGGACTTTCATGATTTTGAAAAAGAAATGCAGACTAAACTCGAAGAACTTGAACGCGCATACCGCTCCCGGCTGGTTCAAACGGGGAAAACTTTATGAGAGACATTGAATACAAAGGGCTGTCGCGGATAGAAGGAAGTATTGTGATCACCTCACGCAGCCGTTATGCCGGTTATAACGAAGTTGTCGCGGTTTACGATCGTGATAACAACAAAAGACTTGGACGCATAATCGATCTAAGCGATGACTGGGCTGCTATTCAGATTTTTGGCAGCAGCACAGGGCTTTCTGCCGAAGACTCACGGGTTGAATTTCTGGAGAAGCCGATGGAACTTCGCGTCGGCACGGGATTATTGGGACGGGTATTCAACGGACTTGGAGAGCCGATTGACGGATACGGAAATATTTTTTCTTCCAAAACTTATGATATAAACGGGCTGCCGATTAATCCTTTTGCGCGCGCATACCCTCGTGATTTTATTCAAACAGGAATATCTTCGATAGACGGAATGAATACGCTTATTCGCGGGCAAAAACTTCCGATATTTTCCGGCAACGGGCTTCCTCATAATCGTCTTGCCGCGCAGATTGTCCGTCAGGCAAGACTTGGTCCGCACGAAAAAAACACTGAACAGTTTGTTATCGTCTTCTGCGCTATGGGTGTCAACAATGATGCGGCGCGGTTTTTCCTTGATGATTTTGAACAATCCGGCGTTCTTTCCAATGTTGTAGTTTTTCTTTCCCTTGCGGACTCACCTTCGCTTGAAAGGCTTATCGCCCCGCGCTGCGCGCTAACCGCCGCAGAATATCTTGCCTATGAAAAAAACAAACACGTTCTTGTCGTAATGACCGACATGACAAACTACTGCGAAACATTACGGGAAGTTTCTGCCGTCCGCGCGGAAGTACCGGGAAGAAAAGGATATCCATGTTATCTTTATTCAGACCTTGCTTCGCTCTATGAAAGAGCCGGAAAAATTAAAACCTCCGGCGGCTCAATTACACAAATACCGATTCTCACCATGCCCAATGATGATATCAGCCATCCTATCCCTGACTTGTCCGGCTACATTACAGAAGGGCAAATTGTTCTGGATCGCGAACTTTACGAGAGAGGCATATACCCTCCTGTAGCCGGGCTTCCAAGTCTTTCGCGTCTTATGAAGGACGGAATAGGATCCGGCATGACAAGGGAGGATCACAAGGAAGTATCGGCTCAGCTTTTCGCGTCTTACGCGAAAGTAAAGCAGCTTCGTAACCTGACGTCGATAATCGGCGAGGAGGAACTTTCCGCAACCGACAAACAATATCTTAAATTCGGCGAAAAATTCGAACAAACATTCCTGACCCAGGGCGAATACGAAAACCGCACCATAGAACAAACCCTAAATCTAGGCTGGAAAACCCTCCAGGAACTCCCAAAACCCGAACTCCTAAGAATCAGCAGCAAATTCATAGAAAAACACTACTAATTTCCCAGGACTCACGCGGAGGCGCAGAGGCGCAGAGGACGCAGAGGAAGAGGGGGGAGGAAGGGGAAGAGATGCCAACTCTTGATAACAACCACCAAAATCGTATATAATCAATAAAAAGGAGCCAGAAGCATGAGCACATTAGGAATAATAAATTCCGATCCGGAAATTCAAAAAAGTATAGAATTTACTTTTAAACAGAATCAAGGGCAAAACAAAGATTTATTGTTTATGACCAAAGAAGATGAAATTCTTGAATTCATTAAATATGCCCTGCCGGAACTGATAATAATCAATTTTTCGGACACAAAAATAAATATCAACGAAATAATCGAACCAATTCAAAACGACAAATGGATATTAAACTTTGGAATCATCGGCATTTTTAATCCTGCCGCAGATAAAGAAGAAGAACTGCTAAAAAAATACAAAGGCATCAATGTTCTTGTTATGCTGGATAACTATCTTATCAGGTCACATTTGGCAAAAAGCATAGAGTGCATCGAACAGAATTACCAGATTATTTTTCAGCGTGAGTTTTCAAAAACTTTTCTTGACGGAGCATCCGGCAATTTTATCATAGACAACGATCTTCAGGCAGTTCCTCTTTATGCAGGTATAGGAGCTACAATTCTGTCACAGCGCGGGCTAATAAATCCGGACAGAAAAATGCACCTTCAGCTTGCTTTAATTGAACTTATCGTAAATGCCATTGAACACGGAAATTGCGGCATTAGCTACGAAGAAAAAAACAAAAGCCTTGAATCCGGCGTATCTTCTGTAGATTTAATTTTGGAAAAATGCAAAAACCCGGAAATACAGGCAAAAAGAACATACTTTGGCTGGGATATAAAACCGGAAAAATCAACTTTCATAATCCGGGATCAGGGCGAAGGTTTTGATGTAAAAGATTACATAGAAAAAATGAAAACTCAGGATGATTACAGCCTGCATGGCAGGGGCATCAGAATGGCTTCAAAACTTTTTAAAAAATTAAAATACAATGCCAAAGGAAATCAAGCCACTTTAATAGTAGACCATGATTCGTCTGTTGAATATGAAGTACCGGTTGGTTTTACACAGGAACAGGTTATCCATGTAAAAAAAGGAGATGTGATTCTAAAAGAAGGAGAGCCAAGCGATTGTCTATATTATATTTCTTCCGGCACTTATGAAGTAATTCATAATGAAAAACGCGTTGGTACCCTTTCCACACAGGATATTTTTCTGGGAGAGATGTCATTCCTTCTTAACAAACGCCGCTCCGCGACAATCAAAGCCGCAAGCGCGGGAAAACTGATATGTCTTACCCAAAAAACTTTTATTAATATAATCCGGGAATATCCGCATTATGGAGTTTTTCTGTCAAAACTTCTTGCCAAACGGCTGGTACGCACCAACAAACAGGCAGCAAGACGTTAGTTTTTTATTCCTTTAATAAATTTTTCCAGAACATCGTCCATATCAGGTTTTCCGATTTCCTGCAGACTGTATTCCACACGCGCGCAAGGTTTGTTAATCTTTATAACACGCTGTAAATCTATCGGGGTGGCAATAATAACAGAATCGCAGGGGGTTTTTTCTATTGTTAAACTAAGGTCTTTCATTTGCTGTTCTCCGTAACCCATGGCAGGCAGCAATTTGCCGATACCGGGGTATAAACGGTATGTTTCCGCCAGCTTGCCCACAGCAAAGCTTCGCGGATCAATTATTTCCGCCGCGCCAAAACGTTTAGCGGCGACTATACCTGCTCCTATTTTCATTTCTCCGTGAGTGAGCGTCGGTCCGTCTTCTATTACCAAAACCCTTTTACCGCGTATAATTTCCGGTTTATCCACGCTTAATGTCGAGGCGGCATCAATTACAACAGCTTTAGGATTCACTTTTTCTATATTGTTTCTGACTGCTTCGATATTGTCAAAATCCGCGCTGTCAATTTTGTTTATAACCGCAACATCGGCAAGACGCAGGGTTACCTCTCCGGGATAATATGAAAGCTCATGCCCCGGTCTGTGCGGATCAACTACCGTAATCATAAGATCGGGTTTATAGAACGGGAAATCGTTGTTTCCTCCGTCCCAAAGAATAACATCGCAGCCATTGGGATCTTTTTCCGCAGCACGCAGAATGGCTTCATAATCAACTCCCGCGTAAATAACATTTCCCCGCGCGATATGAGGCTCGTATTCTTCCATTTCTTCTATCGTACAATTATGTTTTTTTAAATCTTCTATCGACGCAAAACGCTGCACCTTTTGCGCTTCCAAATCGCCGTAAGGCATGGGGTGGCGGATAGCGATCACTTTCAGGTTATGCGCCATTAAAACTTCTGCAATACGGCGTGTTGTCTGGCTCTTGCCGCATCCTGTACGAATCGCGCCTACTGCAATAACAGGTTTTGTGCTTTTTAACATGGTATTTTTATAACCCATCAATGTAAAATCAGCGCCAGCGGCGTTTACTTTTGCTCCAACACCCATAACCGCGTTATAGGTAACATCGCTGTAGGAAAAAACACATTCATCTATGTTTAGGTCTTTTATCAATTTTTCCAATTCATCCTGTTCATAAATGGGAATACCCTGCGGATACAGGCTGCCTGCCAACGCTGCCGGATATTTACGTCCTGCAATATCGGGAATCTGAGCGGCAGTAAAAGCCGCTACATTATAAGCGGGATTATCGCGGTAAAAGGTGTTAAAATTATGAAAATCTCTCCCCGCCGCGCCAATAATAACAATTTTTCGTACAGACATATGATCCTCCTGGTAGATGATTTTCATAATAATATTTTAATAAAAAAATTGCAAGGACTCTCGCAGAGGCGCGGAGGCGCAGAGGACGCAGAGTTTTTGTCTGAAATCTTCCTTAAAACCCAGAATGATATGTTAGTTGTCATATATAATTAGGAATAAGGGTAAGAATTCGAACAAAAGCCCCCTCTTCCCCCCTCTTCCTCCGCGTCCTCCGCGCCTCTGCGCCTCCGCGAGAATCTTAACCAGTTTCTTCCAGCGCCTCCGCGAGAATCTTTCCCAGTTTCTTCCCGCGCCTCCGCGAGAATCTTGCCAAGTCAGGGGTATTTTTTTTTGAAGCCGGTTACTCTTGCCTGGGCTGTGACATTGAGCGCGGACTGCTCTCCTCTTGAGAGGTATTGGTAACCTATACCCGCTATCATGGCGGCATTGTCGCCGCACAGATCAAGCGGCGGGAAGATGCAGCGAAGATGCGTCTGCTCTGCAAGACTTGCGCGAAGCAGACTGTTAGCCGCAACACCGCCTCCTGCCACGATTGTAGTAAGCCCCGTATCTTCTGCCGCGTTTAAAAGCGCGCGTAATAATATTTGTATCGCGGTCTTCTGAAAAGAAGCGGCAATATCTTCGTTAGAAAACGGCTTTTTCTTAAAAGTATCCAGCTGGTTTATCACTGCGTTTTTTAAACCTGAGTACGACACATCATAGCGGTGGTCTCCCTTGTGAAGCGAGGGCATCGGGAAACGGAACGCTTCACTGTCGCCGCTCTGCGCCATTTTATCGATAACAAGCCCTCCGGGATAGCCGAAATTATAATGTTTAGCCACTTTATCAAACGCTTCGCCCGCGGCATCATCAATAGTGGTTCCCAAAACTGTTATATTGTCAAAGTCATCCGCGCGGCAGATAATCGTATGCCCTCCGGAAACCAAAAGCCCCAGAAACGGATATTCTATTTTGGAGGAAGTAAGCTGCACCGCGTACAAATGCGCCAGCATATGATCAACCGCGATAAACGGAATGTTACGCGCCCATGCAAAAGCTTTTGCGAAAGAAAGCCCGACCAATAATGAGCCCAAAAGCCCGGGACGGCTTGTTACCGCTACAGCGTCAATATCTGCCGCGCTTAAAGCGCACTTTTCTAAAGCTTCTTTTGTTACCGCATAAATCCATTCCGTATGCTTGCGGCTGGCAATTTCCGGCACTACCCCGCTCCATGGCGCATGAAACGGCACTTGAGTAGCAATTACATTTGAAAGAATTTTATTCCCGTCCTGCACAACAGCCGCAGAACATTCATCGCAGGATGTTTCTATACCCAATACTTTCATGTTATTTAATAATATCAGAAACTGTCTTTAATGTATAACCTTGTTCTATATATAGGGGAAATTGTTCCGTAAGAAGCGGCGCTAAAGCAGGCGACCATGTGTGGCCAATCATCACCGCGCTGCCGTTTCTTTGCGCTCTTAAAAGACCGCCGGAAATATAACGGATCATGGCGTTTTTATTTTGTTCGTTATCAATAAACACATCTCTTTGCGCGATCTTTATTCCCATCTGATTCGCGACAGACGGAACAACAGTATCGGCGGTTGTCCTTGAATCAAGAAAGAAAAGGTTGTTCTGCGCGCAAAAATCCAATATGGTCTGCATCGCTTCCCTGTCCATTGTAATTCTTGACCCCTGATGATTGTTAATTCCCGCAACAGGGCCAACCTCCGCGATGTTACGCGTCAGCACTTCCAGAATTTCGCCTGCGCTCATGCCGGAAACAATCGCGCCGGGACCCGGATTCTGCGCTCCAATCGCTTCCATAGGCTGGTGAAGAAGCACTTCCTTTCCGGCAGCTCTTATGCGTTTTGCCGCTTCCGCGGAATAGGGCAGCCCCGGCAAAACCGCGATTGTTACAGGTCCCGGTATACGCAAAAACGGCTCCAGTTCCCTGAGGTTATTGCCTGCGTCATCTATTACAAAAATAAGGGAACCCATATTTTCAGCCGGTTTCGTCGTAACAGCATTGGTTATAACAGGTTTTGTGTTATCAGGAACAGCCGGGCGCGAAGGCGTAGTATTGGGATGGGGTGTCACAACAGGTTTTTCTATAGGTTTTTCAGCCGGTTTTTCCGCCGGATTATCTGCTGGATTTGGAGTAATGTTAACAATTGTTTCGGGTACAGGTTCGCTATCTGCTGTTACAGGGGGTAATTCAGCCCTTTTATTTAATGACTGATATATGTAAATTCCCGCAAAAGAAATGCCTAAAGCAAAAGCGACTATTAAGCCAACCAGCAAAAACGACTGTAAACCGACAGAAAAACCCGTTTTTTTCCGTTTTCTGCCCGATCTTTTCCCTTTAATAGTTTTCTTCATATATATCCATATAATATCGGCATATATAAAATGGGGAATTAGGAGTAAGAAATCGGGAATTTAAGGGGTTTTTTTCCGTTTTTCATTCCTGAATGGTTTAAAGGGGTCTTGTATAAAATCAAATATTTATAGATAATCTTAAAAGGATGTCTTATAGAAGAATTTAAGGAGAGAAAATAATGAAGAAAAAAATCGTTTTTGCCTATTCGGGCGGTATCGATTCTACAGCAGGCATTACCTGGTTAAAAGAAAATCAGGATTGCGAAATAATCGCTGTATGTGTTGATGTCGGACAGGCAGCGGACTGGAAAGCAATTCAAAAACGGGCTTCTGCGGCAGGAGCCGGAACCTGTTATATTGCTGATGTTAAAAAGGAATATGTTGAAGGATATATCTGGCCTGCCCTTAAAGCCGGAGCCATGTACGAAGAAAAACATCTGCTTGGGGCATCTATCGCAAAACCATTAATTGTTAAAGTTCTTGCCGAGTACGCGCGCAAGGAAAAAGCGGCGGCTATCGCTCACGGCAGCAAAGCAAATGATCAGCTTGATTTTTGCATTAAAGCTCTTGCTCCCGAACTGGAAACAATTGCTCCCTGGCGGATATGGAAACTTAAAAGCCGCGAAGACGCTGTAAGGTATTTAACAAGAAGAAAAATACCCATCCATGCAAAAAAGAAAAATTCCTACAGAACAGAAAAAACACTGTGGCAGGTTTCTCACAAAGGACTGGAACTTGAAAACCCGTCAACTGAGCCCATGTATAAAAAAATACTTACCATGACTGTAACTCCGGAGAAAGCGCCGAATAAACCCGTATACATAGATATTGATTTTGAGAAAGGCATTCCTTCCGCGCTTAACGGCAAAAAAATGGAAGGCTTAGCGCTTATCAGTCAATTAAATAAAATTGGCGGCGCATACGGCATCGGTATTTCTGATCTTGTAGAAAGTATCAGCGGCGCAAATAAAATCCGCAGTGTATATGAAGCGCCCGGCGCCGGCATTCTTTATTATGCCCAAAAAGAGCTTGAACATCTCTGCCTGGACAAGGCTTCTTTTTCATTTAAGCAGCGAATTTCAATAAAATTCAGTGAACTGATTTACGATGGTTTTTGGTTTACCCCTCTGTTTAAAGCGCTCTGCGCATTTGTAGACAGCACACAGCAAACTGTAAACGGCAAAGTAAAACTAAAGCTGTACAAGGGCTCAATAAGCACAGCCGGTACTTCTTCCCCTAATTCGCTGTACAAAACCGATATTGCTGCCAATGAGAAGAAAGTAATTTCTAAAAAAACAAAAGTAAAAAAATAGGAGGAATATCATGAGTCTTAAGATCAGATTAACAGCAATTATTTTTTCAATGATTGCTGTAGTAATTTTGGTTCTGTCGCTCATTACCATCACACAGTCCAGCAGATTACAGACCGAAACAGCGTATTTATATGCCGATGCATTGACGGGAGAGAATTCCAAGGAAATCAGCCGTCGTATTGAAGCCTTCGCCGCATACGGCACCGTACTTTCAGAAATTTTCAGTGAATTTGAAACCACTCCGGAAAATTTGCGAAGATCAACGTATGATGATTTCCTGGAAAGTATAATCAGCCATAATCAGCGGATTATAGGTATTTGGACAGCATGGCGTCCCAACACAATAGACAGTTATGACGCTTCACGGGGTCAGTATCAAACATACTACTCCCGCGCGAGAACCGGTGAGGTAGAACATATAACCGAAGGTTTTGATAACTGGCGCGGTCTTATTTCCAATATTTCAGATAAACCCGTAATTATATCTCCTGAATGGAGAGAAACACATGGTTACGGAAATGCGCCCATTGTCATCCTTATGTATCCGATTAGAGACTCAAGAGAAAGGCTTGTAGGACTTGTCGGAATCAATTATGTAAGCGCCATGCAGGGAATAGTTGACACCATCATTCAGGAACTTTACAACGGCTCCGGATTAGCCGCTGTATATGCCAATGACGGCACAATCGTAGCTCACTTTGTAACAGAAAGAACCGGAGATAACATAAATACAAATGCCGGAGAAAGGGATCTTTTGGGCGATCAGCATGCCCGTGTTGTTCAGGGAATCAGAAACGGCGGTGAAGACGGCAATCCCGTTGTCGTAGACCGTTATTCACCGGTATTTAAAACAGAGCTGCACCTTATATATTTCCCCATAGCCATTTCAGGCATGGATACCCCATGGTCACTGCTTGTCGGTATTCCAAAAAGCGTGATTTACCAGCCTATCGTAGAAATGACAACAATATCGATTATTTTTGCGCTTATAATACTTGTTATTTCCGCGATTATTACATTCCTTATCGCAAACGGAATTGTAAGGCCTATAATCCGGGTATCCAATACTCTTAAAGATATTTCAGAAGGCGAAGGAGATCTTACCAAACGGATAGAAAATATCACAAACGATGAGGTCGGCTCTCTCTCGCGTTATTTCAACAATACTTTGGAAAAAATTAAAGCGCTTATTATAATAATTAAGGAAGAAGCCAAAAAGCTATCTGAAATCGGGCAGGATCTTTCCAGTAACATGAACGAAACTGCCGCGGCTGTAAATGAAATCACGGCAAACATCCAGAGCATTAAAGGCCGCGTAATTAATCAGAGCGCAAGCGTAACAGAAACAAATGCTACTATGGAACAGGTCACAGGTAACATCAACAAACTAAACGGACAGGTAGAAGCTCAAAGTACCCACGTATCCCAGGCTTCGGCTGCTATCGAAGAAATGGTAGCAAATATCGCGTCGGTTACAGATACATTGATTAAGAACTCCTCCAATGTAAAAAGCCTTAAAGATGCTTCCGAAGTAGGACGTTCAGGCTTGCAGGAAGTTGCCTCTGATATTCAGGAAATCGCGCGCGAATCGGAAGGTCTTCTGGAAATCAACTCCGTAATGGAAAACATCGCCAGTCAGACCAACCTGCTCTCCATGAACGCCGCTATCGAAGCCGCTCATGCGGGAGAAGCGGGCAAGGGATTTGCCGTAGTAGCCGATGAAATCAGAAAACTTGCGGAAAGTTCAAGCGAGCAGTCAAAAACAATCGGATCTGTCTTAAAGAAGATAAAAGATTCAATTGACAAAATTACAAGGTCAACAGAAAACGTACTTAATAAATTCGAAGCGATTGATACCAATGTTAAAACCGTATCTGAGCAGGAAGATATTATCCGCCGCGCGATGGAAGAACAGGGCGAAGGAAGCAAGCAGCTTCTTGAAGGCGTAACCAATGTAAATGATATCACACGTCATGTAAAAACCGGCTCCAGCGAAATGCTTGAAGGCGCAAAGGAAGTTATCCAGGAAAGCACAAACCTTGAAAGGGTAACCCAGGAAATTACTTCCGGCATGAACGAAATGGCATCGGGCGCTGAACAGATAAATGTTGCTGTTCATCATGTCAATGAAATCAGCATTAAAAACCGCGAAGGTATTAATACTTTAACAAAAGAAGTTTCACGGTTTAAAGTAGATTAACAATTAATAACATTAGAAAACAGCCTGGCTTACGGTCAGGCTATTTTTTTTGCTTCATTATTTTATTAACAAGCATGGTAAGAAGGGCTATAAAACCGCAGCATATAAAAAGAAGGAGCATACCCTTCCACATCCAGTTTAAAGATATCAGCAATTCAGGAACATTAATTTCCATATTTTTCTCCTTGAGATTTATCCTGCAAGATGGCGCAGAATAAGGCTTAATACAATGCCGCTGGCTGCAACAGAAGCAACCTGACCCGAAACATTGGCGCTTACAGCATGAGTTAATAAAATATTTTCCGGGTCTTCTTTCAGCGCCATCCTCTGAATAACCCTTGCAGACATTGGAAACGCGGATATTCCCGTAGCTCCAATCATCGGATTAATTTTTACTTTTAAAAAAAGATTTAAAAACTTGCCAAAAAGCACTCCGCTTACAGTATTTACAACAAACGCAATAAGCCCAAGGCCCAGAATCATAAGAGTTTCATATTTAATAAATTCTTCTGCCTGCAGGGTAAAGGCAATTGTAATACCCAATAACAGGGTAATTAAATTTGCAAGATTGTGCTGCGCGGCTTCTGAAAGGGAATTTAATACCGTACATTCCCTTATAAGATTGCCGAACATCAAAAAACCGATAAGCGAAACTGCCGCAGGAGAAATAAAACCTACAATAACAGTTACCATTATAGGAAAAATAATTTTTACAGATTTGGGAATTATTTTATCTTCCACCGGCGCCATGCGAATCATTCTTTCTTTTCTTGTGGTAAGCAGTTTAATAACCGCAGGCTGAATAATCGGCACCAAAGCCATATAGGCAAAAGCCGTTACCAATATTGGTCCCATAAACTTTGTATCCATCATGCGGGCAACAAGGATTGTTACAGGACCGTCTGCGGCTCCTATAATCCCGATTGCAACCGCGTCTTTAAGATTAAATCCCAGCAATACGGAAACCGTAATAGCCGCAAAAATACCAAAATTCGCCGCCGCGCCGAAGAAAAAATAATATGGCCGTGAAAGTATCGGACCAAAATCTATCATTGCCCCAATACCAATGAATAAAAGCAGCGGCATTATTTCCGCGGCTTCTATGCCGGTTGAATAAAGCCATTGTATCGGACCTGTAACTTCTCCAATTCCGGGCAAAACCTGATTGATAACGCCGCTAAGGGGAAGATTGACAAGAATTGCTCCAAAACCCATAGGTAAAAGGAGAGCCGGTTCATATTCTTTTTTTATCGCCAAATATATCAGAATTATACCGACAGCATACATTATCAGATGTTTCCATCCTATTTGCGATATATTATCAATTATAAATTCCATTTTAACTCCTTAAGGGGGCTCCCGCGAGGTTCCCTAATCATCTATATCATAAAATTTTATACAAAACAAGTAACGATCCCGCCGATAATATAGTATGAAAAAACGGGTTTTTGCCGGCTTTCTTGCTATTTTGGGCTTTTCTTTATATGCGCAGGATCTGAGTATCAATACCGGGGATTTATTGCTGGAATTACGCGCCGACGGCGGTTATCATCTTTTTATCAGAAAAAAACCGGATATTGCTTCTGTGCTTTTAACAGAAACTACCAGAGACCCCACATTACAGGCAGATAATTATGCCTATCGCGCCGGGGAATGGAATCCAATTAATGGCGATGAAATCCGTCTTTTAAACGGAGTGCCAATCCCGGGGGAAAGCAGGATTTATTCTCTTGTTTCATCTACTGTAGTAAATCATCCTGTTCTGGGACAGGCTTTTCACATATACATTCCATACGTTCTTTATTACGGTTACCCGCAAGGCCGTCACGGAGAAGTTTATCTTACAGACGGAACATTTCTTAACATCCGCACATTTGTCCTGCCCTACGCGGATTACAGGGGCGCATTCAGGGATAATCCCTTTACGCTGGAAGCAAAACAGGAACCGCCTCCCGGTCCTCCTTTAGGAAGATATATACGTGAAACAGTTGAGTCTTTTACAGACATAACAAAAACAGGCGGCGGAGATTTAATCCTTGTAGATGACACAGACGATGTTGTAAATTTAATTAAAACCGCTCTTGAAAGGGAAAGAGGCAAAACCCTTGATATCGTTATATGCCTTGACACCACAAACAGCATGAGAAAATATATTGATCCTGTCCGCGTTAAACTTATTCCCATGCTGCGGGAAATATTAAACGGTTTTCCTTCTTTCAGAATTGGCATGGTTTTATTTAAAGATTATTATGATGTATACTTAACCAGGGTTATTCCGTTTACAAATGATTTTACGCGTTTCCAGCGCGATCTTAACGCTATACGAGTTGGCGGCGGAGGCGATATTCCCGAAGCTGTTTACGAAGCGCTCTATGACGGAGCTACCAAATTTTCATGGGAAGCCGACGCAAAGGTGATGATTTTAATCGGCGACGCGCCGCCTCATCCAAGACCAAGGGGAAGAATAACAAAAGCGATGGTAGACAGCGCGGTTGCGCAAAGAGGACTTAAAGTGCATGCTTTTGTTTTGCCGCAGTGAGAATGAGAGAAAGAGAGAGAGAAAGAAATTTTTACCACGAACCACACGAACGAAGACGAACGAAGACGGATGAAGACGAATGAAGACGAATGATTTTTGGGGAGGTTTTTTATGAATATAATTGAGGCTGTTGTATTGGGAATTGTGCAGGGGTTAACTGAGTTTTTGCCGGTTAGCAGCTCAGGGCATTTGGTTCTTTTACAGAAAATATTCGGCATAAATGAACCCGGGTTATTTTTTGATACCATGCTGCATGCAGGAACATTGATAGCTGTTTTTGCCGTTTTATGGAAAGACATTTGGGCTTTACTGCGAAAACCTGTACAAAAACTTACAGGTCTTTTAATTCTGGCAACAATTCCCGCTGTAATTGCGGCTGTAATATTTAAAGATTCAATCGAAAATATTTTTAAATCGGCGAACATTTTAGGATTTTGCTTTTTAATCACTGCCGCGCTGTTGGTTGCAGCAGAGCTTCTTTCAAGACGCGCTGTAATAATAAACAAAAATTCTAAAACAGAAAAAGAAATGAACTGGCTGGACGCGTTGTTTATCGGTATTTTACAGGCTATTGCGATTCTGCCCGGCATTTCAAGGTCAGGGGCAACAATCAGCGGCGCGCTCTTTCGCAAACTGGATCGTGATTTCGCCGCGCGTTTTTCCTTTTTGCTTTCAATCCCGGCAATACTTGGAGCATTAGTTCTTCAATCAAGAGGCCTTATTAAAGACGGAACTGCGGAAACCATTAACGTTACAGCGGTAATTGCCGGAACAATAGCCGCCGCAACAGTTGGCTTCTTCGCGATAAAACTGATGCTAAAAATCATCAGGGAAAAATCCCTTTTTGGCTTTGCCGTTTACACAGGCCTTCTGGGCACCCTGATAATTATTGACCAGTTTATTACACGGGTTGTTTTTTAAAAACTATTCGTCTAATTCAAACCTAATTGTTATATTTATGTTATATTTTTATTTATAATAACTTCTATAAGCGCGGGCTTTCCGGATGCAAGTATTCCTCTGCTCTTTTCCAGCGCCTGCAAAAATGACTTTTCATCCGTTACGCGAAAACCCTGTATACCGTAAGCATCCGCAAGTTTTACAAAATCAGGGTTTTCAAGATCTGTTTCGTAATAGTTTGCGGAAAATGATTTTTTTTGCCATAAACGCAGCATTCCAAGCGTACTGTTGTTAAAAACAATTATCAGCACAGGCAGTTTATACTTTACAAGCGTTGCCATCTCGGCGCTGTTCATGCAAAAACTCCCGTCTCCTGTAAAAAGCACCACAGCAGAAGCAGGGCTGGCTATTTTGGCTCCTATAGCCGCTCCCAAACCGTAGCCCATCGTTCCCATTCCGCCGGAACTAAGAAAGCTGCGCGGTTTTTTAAACGGATAAAACTGCGCCGTCCAAATCTGATGCTGCCCTACATCGGTAGCGACAATTGTATTTTCTCCCGATACCTTTGCAGTTTCCTGAATAATAAAACGCGGATGCAAAAACCGAGCGGATGTTTTATAACCTTGAGTTTTGTATTTTTCCATTTCGCCTGTCCATTGCGCGGATTTTTTTGCAGGTAATTTTTTAATTAAACCGCAGGTTAGCGTATTCAGCACTGTTTTTAAATCCCCTATAATAAAAGCATCTGTTAAAATATTTTTGTTTATTTCTGCCGGGTCTATATCAACATGAAGAATTTTCGCGTTTTTCGCAAAGTTTCTGCCGTTTATCACACGATCAGAAAAACGCGCTCCTATTGCTATTATTAAATCTGCGTTTTGCAAAGCTTTCGCGGAAGCAACTGTTCCATGTTTCCCGACAAGCCCTGTACACAGAGGATGCTCAGAAGGAAACGCACCCATCCCCATAAGCGACAATGTAACAGGCGCGTTTAAAAGTTCTGCGAACTTTTTTAAATCTTCGCCCGCGCCGGAATTATTCACTCCGCCGCCCGCAAAAATCAAAGGACGCTTTGAATCTTTAATAAGCAGGACTGCTCTATCAATATCCTCATTTCTGAATGTATGCCGCCTGTTTTTTTCAAAAAGCCTTCCCGCTCTCTGTCCACTGTCCACTGTCCACTGTCCGCTACCCTTACAAACATCGGCTGGAATGTCAATCAAAACAGGACCCGGCCTGCCCGAAAGCGCCACAAAAAACGCTTCACGTACAATTTCTGCCAAATCGCGCGCGTCTTTTACTATCCAGTTATGTTTTACAACAGGCATGGTAATACCTGCAATATCTACTTCCTGAAAACAATCCTTGCCTAACTGCCCGATGGCGACATTACCCGTAATCGCTACAACCGGAACAGAGTCTGCAAACGCGGTTGCCAATCCTGTAACAAGATTGGTAGCGCCGGGACCGGAAGTGGCAAGACATACTCCCGCTTTTCCTGTTACCCGCGCATAACCGTCTGCCGCATGAACCGCGTGCTGCTCATGACTGACAAGAATGTGACGAATACGGTCTTTAAAAGCTGAAAGTTCATCATAAATATTTAAAACGGCTCCTCCGGGATAGCCAAAAATGGTATCAACTCCGTTTTCCGCAAGCGTTTCAATTAAAATGCGCGCACCGTTCATTATCTGCAACCGCCGCCATGTGAAAATTTAAAAAAATACCGTTCTCCTTCAGATTTGGCTAAAGCGCGCAAAGCGCCGCAAAGAATGTCACCAAACAGGTTTGTTGTAACAATTACATCAAATTGTCCGGGAGCAAGAATTATCTGCGTAACGGCTTTATCAATATATAAAAAATTTGTTTCTACCCCGCAAAAATCTCTGGAAACCTCCTCTGCTGCTTCACGCCATAATCTTGACGATTCCAGAATATCGGCTTTATCCGCGATGCAAAGTTTCCCGTTACGTGAAAACGCGACCTCGAATGCTATACGCAAAACTCTTTCAATCTGCTTCCATGAATATTTTTCTGTATCAAAAGCCTCCTGGCAGCCTTTGCCAGCACATTCATTGCAAGGCGAATCAAGCCTTCCGCGCTCTCCGTTGTAAATACCGCCTGTTAGCTCGCTTATAACAATTATATCATTCGGCGTTTTATACACACCGGCAAAAGCTCCTTTAGCATCTTTTTTATCAACAGAGCAGCCGTATTTTTTGCATATAAGATCAAAATCCATAATCAATCCCTGTTTAAGAGCATATATTCGATGGAATCCACCAAAGCGGCGCGGCTTGCATCGATAATATCCGCGCTAACTCCTACCGTGCTCCATCTTTTTGTGCCGTCTGTAGACTCGATTAAAACGCGCACCTGAGCCGATGTCGCATCCTTGCCGTTTATCACCCTTACCTTGTAATCTTCCAATCTTACCTTTGCAAGTCCCGGAAAAAAACGGGTAAGCGCGCGGCGAAGAGCGTTGTCAAGAGCGCCGACAGGTCCCACCCCTTCCGCGGCGGCTACTTCTGAAACCTCCCCAACAAGAACTTTAACCCAGGCTTGCGAGCAGGCAATAGCCTCACCTGTGGGATGTTCGCTCATAACCCGATATGCTTCAATTTTAAAAAACGGCGTATAACAGCCAAGTTCCTGCCTTATAAGAATTTCAAAGCTTGCATCCGCTCCTTCATAAGCCCAGCCTTCCGCTTCCAGTTTTTTTAATTTTTCTGCCAATGAAATTATTACGGGATGATCCTTATCTACAGAAGGTTCGATCTTTTTAACACGCTGCGCGATTGCGGAACGTCCTCCAACCTCGCTCAATAAAAGATGCCTATCGTTGCCTACTTCTGCAGGATCGATATGCTCAAAAGATTGTTTTACTTTTAAAACACCATCGGCATGCATTCCCGCCTTGTGCGAAAAAGCATGAGTACCGATATACGGCATATCATCGCTTATTATTACATTTGCTATCTCCGCGACTTTTCTGGTTAAATCCCCGATACGGACAAGGTTCCCCTGCGGAAGACAGCGAAGATTAAGTTTTAGTTCCAAAGAAGGAATAAGGGCAGCAAGAGATGTATTGCCGCAGCGTTCTCCAAAGCCAACAAGCGTACCCTGTACATGAACGCAGCCTGCCTGCACCGCGGCGATAGAGTTAGCGAGAGCAAGACCGCAATCGTTATGCGCATGAATGCCAAAGAGCGTATCAGGGAATTTGCATATAACATCTTTTACGGCGGCAGAAATAATATCCGGGAAAGTGCCTCCGTTTGTATCGCATAACACAATACAGCCGGCTCCGGCAAGAATGGCGGCTTTTACCGTGGAAACAGCATAAGACGGATTGGCTTTCCATCCGTCAAAAAAATGCTCTGCGTCAAAAATTACACTTCGGCCTTCTGATTTTAAAAAAGCAATTGTATCTTCTATCATGCCGATATTTTCTTCCGGCTCAACCTGAAGCACTTCTTTAACATGAAAATCCCAGCTTTTCCCGAAGATCACAACTCCTTGCGTACCCGCATCAAGAAGTGAACGGTCTGCAGATGCTTTTACGCCTTTTTTACGCGTTGAACCAAAAGCGCAAAGTTTAGAATTTTTTAACTGTAAACCGGCAGCCAGCCGGAAGAATTCCAAATCTTTGGGATTACTCCCCGGGTTCCCCGCCTCTATCCAGGAAACTCCAAGTTCATCAAGCGCTTCTGTTACAGACAGTTTATCACGAAGAGAAAACGTTATCCCCTCACCCTGCGCCCCGTCACGCAGAGTAGTATCAAGCACTTCAATATCAAATTTCATCATGATTACATTTTAACAGATCAATAAAAAGAATTGAAGAGAGGATTGGCAAGGATTCTCGCAGAGGACGCGGAGGACGCGGAGGACGCGGAGGCGTTGTTTGAATTCTTCCCTTCTCTCCAAGAAATCTATGATTTTAATCAGTGATTATGAAGGAATAAAGGGAAAGAATTCGTACAACTTTTCTTTCCCTCTTTCCCCTCTTCCCTCCGCGGTCTCTGCGCCTCCGCGCCTCCGCGAGAGTCTTCCTAATTAATTCCTAATTGATCATCTTTCCAGGATGAATTCTACTCTGCGGTTTTTCCAGTTTTCGTCATCGTTGTCGTAGTCTTCTGTGATTGTGCGGGTACCGCTCATGCCTCTGGCTGTTAATCTTGTCCTTGCGATATTATGATTGGTTACCAGATGATTTATAATCGCATTTGCCCTGGATTCGCTGATTGCCTGATTGCGGGCATCTTCTGCTGTTCTCGCGGCAGACCCAAGCGGGGAGCCCGGATTTGTGTGACCTTCTACTGTAATTCTGTAATCATCAAATCTGTTAAGCGCCCTTGCGATAAGCGCGACAATTCTTGTATTGGCTCTTACAATTTCTTCTGTTATTTCATCGCCGAATACCTGGCTAAAATTACTTGAGTTGCCCTGGAAAACGATAGAAGGAACAATTATCCTTAAAACATCGCCTTCGCGCCTGACAAGAACATCTGTAGAGATAACGCCGTCATTAAAAACGGTGACGTTGCCGAAGTTATCGTTTACAGTCAATGTAAATCTGTAATCCATAGCAGACTGCACCATTTCTCCTGATGTACCCCTGCCATTCCATTGCCATACTGCCGGAGGTTTACCTTTTCCGCTCTGTTCAAAGAAACTTCTGGGACCGCCTCTGCGGCCTCCTGTTTGCCCTTCTTCGCGCTGACGTTCAACGTTTTCACGCTGCCCTGAGCCGCGGCGTAAAGGCTGAATTTCGATTGTCCAGTCTTTAATTGGAACAGGATGATTGACCGCGATATTAATGCTCATTTTGTCATCGGCTACATCGGGATCGGGGCTGAATAATTCAGGGATTTCAACCGAAACGGCAGGACCTGCATTGGGATTCGTTGCGCATGTAACAGCAAAAGCAGCGACAAAAACAACAAGAATCAAAGTAATAATCTTTCTCATATTAACTCCTAAATGAAAATATTGTAAAAATTATACTTTTAACAGGGAAATATGTCAACAGAAAACCGGCAAATATACTTAAAGACAGTATAGTATTTATGATTGTTTTACTAATGTAAAAACAACCATTCATCCTCATAAACTCTTATTCTGTTAATTTTGCTGTTTGGTGAAAAATCTGATATTTTAAGCTCCATAATGGTACTTCCGTCCCACTCAGCCAAAAAATCATTTTTATCCAGTAAAAACTGAATTCTTGGATATTTTTCTGTTGACAGCCAGCATTTATCGCTAACATAAGTATAATAAATTTCAAAATCCGCATAAGCGCCTGCAAATTCTTCTATGGTGGAATTTACTCCTATGTTTTCTGATGTTTTAATAATGTCGGATACTATTATTATTTCACCCCCGGAGATATTCATAATATCAAAGCCGTTTTTTTGAACCAAATATAAAGTATATTCAGAAGCTTCGGGAGTCCCTTCATAACCTCTTTGTATAATATCCTCTGTTACGGAAAAATCGCCCCAATTAATAGGCTTACCCTCTGCGGCAAAAAATATATCCTTATCGCTTTGCGGCATAATTCTGTCATAAGCCTGCTTTGCAAGGGGATCATATAATAATATGCTTTGAATTTCTTTAATGTTATCCTGTTCGTCCATGACACCAATATCAAAGCCGGCAGGTTCAGATGTTTCTGCGGTTTTGCGTATGCAAGAAGTAAAAATCATTGCCAAAACCGAAAAACCCGCAATTACCAAAAAACACTTTTTCATATTATCTCCTGATATATTTCAGCGTTTTCTGTATATAAATGCGTAGCCGCCTTCATGAATAATTAGAATGTTTCCCTGCAAATTGAAAGGCAGCATACCTGCATTATTTCCGGAGCCCAACCTTAAATATGCATTTTCAATTACAAAATTAACCGGTCCTATATCTCCATCAGGTTTTCTGATTGTCATGCTATTATTGGTAAATATATAATATACTTCCAAATTTTCTGCTTTAACATCCGCTTCATTATAACTTTCAGAATCGTTCAATAAACCGATTAAAGCCCATGTTCCCTGCAAATTTCTTAATTCTGCTGATTGACTTTGTGTAAAGCCGTTTACACTCATTAAAGCAACTGCAATTAAAAGCAAAACAATTTTTTTCATCTAATATCTCCTTAAGGTTTAATTTCTGCAGAGCGAAGCGCATTTGCCCCGCGTTCCAATGCCACAAGCCCTGTACGAGCAAGTTCCAGGATGCCATAGGGGCGCAGCAGCAGCAAAAGGCCGTTTAGTTTTTCCAAATTGCCGGTTGCTTCGATTGTGATTGTGGTAAGAGAAACATCAACTACACGAGCGCGGAAGATGGCGGCAATTTCAAGGACAGCGGGGCGGTTTTTTTCATCAACGCCGATCTTTACAAGCATGATTTCGCGGCGCAGGCAGGAATCATCAAGACTGCGCACAGCGATTACATCAACAAGTTTTTCAAGCTGTTTGATTATTTGCTCCAGCACACGTTCTTCGCCGGTTACGGCAATTGTCATTCTGGAGACGGAAGTATCCTCTGTTTCGCCGACTGTCAAACTGTCAATGTTATAACCGCGGCGGCTGAAAAGCCCCGATACCCTGCTTAGAGTACCGGCTCTGTTTTCTACAAGCGCTGAAATTATGTGCTGCTTAACAGTCTGCTTTTTCTTCATTTATTTTTTTCGCGCGGACGCAGCGCCTGCTACCCTGTCATTAATCCTTACAAGGTCTGCGCGTACACCCCTTGCGATATCAATTGCTTCCTGATGTTTTCCGTCCGCCTGGCTGGTTTCAACCCTGTCGGCGCCTTCGTGCGCTCTGATAATATCCCTGTCCAGCGCGTCATAATCAAGGGCAAGCTGGGAATAACGGGCGCCGTTTACATTTCTCTGGGTATCTTCGATAGCAGTCCTTAAATCGGTAACAAGGGTGCCGGAATCGCTGCGTGTTCTGGAAGCCGCCAGCCTGCCGTCGGCAATGGCTTTATCAGCCAAAGCAACCGCTTCAGCAGCATACGTTTTTGCAGCGTCATAACGCTTGTTGTCCGCTTCGTCCTGCATCCGGCTTAAGGTATCCATTGCCCTATCCAGGGTACTGCTTGAATGTAACGCCGCATCAGGATCATTTAATGCCCTGAATACCGCTTCCCGCGCATTATCCATTTCTGCGATAGGCGGCTTGGCGCATCCCAGTACGAGAACCAGCATAATACAAACGATATAAATTAACCTTATTTTCATAAATAATCTCCTTGTTTTTTAAGTATAACATATTTTACAGGTATTTACAAGGAAAGCAATATTATCTATATTTTCTATATATATGAAGATTGTCAGCCTTTTAAAACCCGTGCTTTTTCTGTATGAGGTTTTCAGGGTAATAATACTAACCGTACTCTTAATTTTAAATGAAAGCGATACATCATTTTATATAAAGATGATCTTTGCCACCCAGGGGGCGTTATTCCCGCTTATGGCTCTGTTTTTATGCATTGATACCAAACGCTACAGGGAATATCTGCCTCTTTTAATAGCCGGAAAATGCATAGGGATTGTAATACTGTTAACCTGGGCTCTTCTTACCCGTCAAACCACAAAAATCGAGATTTTTATGGGGGAACTGGCACTGATTATTATGGATTTAACCGCTTTGGCGATAATTTTAGGCATAAAAAAAGATATAGAAAAACCGGAATTCACTCAAGGCGTGCACCTTGCGACATCCGAAACGGAGGTAAAATAATGCGCATTATTCCAATAGCAAGCGGAAAAGGCGGGGTTGGAAAATCACTGGTTTCGGCAAATCTTGCCGTGGCTTTTGCACAGGCAGGCAGACGGGTGGTTCTTGCCGACCTTGACCTTGGAGCATCGAATTTGCATCTTGTTCTGGGACACCATTCTCCGCAGATGGGCATTGGTACATTTCTGAACAATACCAAGTCGAATTTTAACGATGTAATAGCCGATACCGATGTGCGCGGGCTTCGCTTTATTCCGGGTGACAATGAAATACCGGGAACGGCAAACCTTACCACGTTTCAGCGGAAAGCCCTTGTTAAAAGGCTTCTTAATTTAAAAGATGATACCGATATACTGATCCTCGATTTAGGCGCGGGCACACATCAATCCATTCTGGATTTTTTCCTGCTTTCAAATCAGGGCATTATTGTCTCCGCGCCGGCTGTAACTGCCGTTTTAAACGCCTATGTATTTTTAAAAAACACAGTGTTCCGCCTTATGTTCAGTTCCTGCAGCAAAGGTTCGCCCGCGCGCGTTCATCTGGAAAAAATACGCAAAGAAGGCGCAGGTCATTCAAAATTATATATTCCAAAAATGCTGCCGGAAATAAAAAAAATTGATAAAGCGTCCTATTCAAAGTTTATTGAACGCCTTGAAGCACTGCGTCCGCGCCTGATTATGAATATGGTAGATGAGCCCAAAAACGCGGATGTCGCGATGAAGATACGCCGTTCATGCGAAGAATATCTTGATCTTAAAATTGAGCATATGGGAATAATTTACCGCGATGTGCTTCAGGATACTGCCCTTGCATCCAGGCTGCCTATAATACTTTATAAACCGCAGTCGATTTTATCGCAGGCAGTTTACCGCATAGCGGATAAAATTCTGCAAAGCCCGGAAGATGAATTTACTCCCGATGATAAACAAATAGAAGACAGTTTTCAGGAAGCGGAAATGGAAGCGGAAATTGATTTTGACAGCAAGATGGAATACGTTGAGGATCTTCTGCATTCAGGCGCGATGAGTCAGGGCGACTTAATCGAAACTGTTAAATCCCAGCAGTTTGAAATTAACAAACTTAAAAAAGAAAATAATTTTATTAAATTAAAACTTACCCGCGCAGCCCAGCAGGGTTTTAAGGTGTAGTATGCAGGCATTATTACCATTATTATCAATTGATTTTCCGTCTTGGCTTAAGCCGGAAATAATACCGGGACTTCCTGTCCGCTGGTACGGGCTTATGTACATCTTCGCTTTCGCGACAGCTTTTATTTTATACCGCAAACAGGTAAAAGAAAGAAAATTCCCCATGTCAGAAGATGATCTTTCCAGCCTGTTTTTTTGGGGAATACTCGGCTTATTATTGGGAGCCAGGCTTTTTTCCACACTCATTTACGAAACAAGCGATATTTACAGAAGACAACCCTGGCTGATCTTCTGGCCGTTCAGAAACGGAAAGTTCACGGGTCTTCAGGGTATGAGTTATCATGGAGGAGCTTTCGCGGGATTGCTCTCTGTAATTATTTTCGCAAAGGTTAAAAAATACAATTTCCGGGAAATCGGCGATATGTTTGCCGCCGCCATTCCGCTTGGATTTACTTTCGGACGGATAGGAAACTTTATAAACGCGGAGCTTTACGGCAGAGTAACAGCAAGCCCTATCGGAATGATTTTTCCCAATGCCGCCCCTGTGCCTGCAAGCGAATTATGGGTGCGGGAAATAGCGGAAAAAGCCGGAATAGAAATAACAGGCGCATTTGTAAACCTTCCGCGCCACCCATCGCAATTATACGAAGCATTTTTTGAAGGTATAGTTCTGTGGGCAATTATCTGGTTCTTCCGTAACCGCAAACCTTTTAAAGGATTCTTAATCGGCCTGTATTTTCTTGGCTATGGTTTTTTCCGTTTCATTATCGAATATTTCCGCGAACCGGATGCCGATCTCGGCTACCGTTTCCTGAATTTTACAACAGGACAAATTCTCTGCTTTTTTATGATTGTATTCGGCATTGTCTGGCTGATCGCGGCTTCCCGTATGCCGAACAGGGAACCAATCCGCGTTTACAGCGAAGAGCATAAAAAACCCAGGGTAAAAACGGAAGATCCCGCGAAAGAACGCAATAAACGCAGAAAACTGCGCAAGAAATTAAAATAGGCTAATGAAAAAATATATACCGTTAGTTCTGTTCGTTTTAATGTTTATTTCATGCGCCACTCAATTAACATTCAATGTAGAGCATCCGCCGCTGGTTGATCTGCGTGATGTTAAAACAATTACTGTTATTCCTTTTGAATGGGACTCAACTGATGAATATGCGCATCTTGCAAAGTACGTAACTGCAGCCCTTGTTTACGATGTAAGCAGGGGAAACATCACCTATGCTCATCCGGCAGAGATGCAGCACATATCTCCCCTTGAATACTGGAGATACGCTGACGTATATATTACTGGTAAAATAACAAGTATTAATGTATCCGAACATACCATTTCAAAGGAAGATAACACAAGATTAATAATCACAAGAAGCGTGGTTGTCGATATTGAGTACACCTATGTCCGCGCCAAAAACAATGAAATTCTGGGGCATTTCCAAAAAAGCGCATCACACACCAGCACTACAGAACGTTTTGTTTTTAGTTCAGGAAACACCGTTACAAGAAACAGAAACCTTGATACAAGAGACAGACATTTTGACGCAAGAAACAGACACCATAATTCACGCAGGCGTGAAAATATCTATATCTGGCTGCATGATTCATGGACAGTCAGCATTGCGGCAACGGCTATTAGAAAATTTTCCAACACAATGAACCAGGAAATCGGTACATGGACAACAACCGAAAAAAGAACCTTAAAAGGAAACAGCGGAAATTTAGCCCAGGCTAAAAGAATGATTAGACACAGGTATTTCGGCGGAGCATTTGAAATATATTCCAATATGTATAAAGAGACCGGCAATATAAATGCGGGGTATAACCTGGCTTTATTGCTTCAATTTGATGATCAATATGAACAAGCCCTTGAGTTACTGGAAAAAATACAAAAAAATATACTGGAAAGCGGCAGAAGGGTTCCGGCGTTTTTAATAAGAGAGACAGTCAGGGTATCAAACTATATGGAAGGGTTTGAAATTCTGGAAAATTACCGAAAATAACCAGCCCCAGGGACCGCCCCAGAACTCCCCTTTATACCTTGCAAAATATCATTTTTACTGGTATTATGATAATAACAGGAGGGCTTATGACTTTATTGGAAATGATTCAGCAAGGCAAGGTTTTTCACCTGATTGGCATGGGAATCATATACATTTTAATGGGGATAATGATTTATGCCATTGGCAGCAAAAAGCCTGCCGTAAAAGAAGTTTTTGCACCGGTTGAATCAAAAGCAGGAAACGCAGTTACAGCAGCTATTGCCGCCGCTATCAATGAATACAGAAAAAACAATTAATTTTTAAGGAAGGAAAAAAATGCCTAAAGTAGAATTGACCGATCTGGTACTGCGCGATGCGCACCAATCATTGTTTGCTACCCGCATGGTTACTGCGGATATGCTGCCGATTTGCGACAAGCTCGATAAAGTGGGCTTTTATGCGCTGGAAGCCTGGGGAGGAGCCACTTTCGACTCCTGCATCAGGTTTTTAAACGAAGATCCGTGGGAAAGGCTTAAAAAGCTTAAAGCCGCCCTGCCCAAAACCAAAATAATGATGCTCCTTCGCGGTCAAAATCTTTTGGGTTACCGCCACTATGCCGACGATGTTGTCGCAAAATTCGTTGAATATGCCGCGAAAAACGGCGTCGATATTTTCCGCATTTTTGACGCATGCAACGATCCGCGTAATTTTAAAGCAGCAACGGAAGCGGCAAAAAAAACCGGCAAACACATTCAGGCGACCATTTCCTATGCTGTAACGCCTTTTCATACAATCGAGAAATACGCCGAATTCGCAAAACAGCTTGTTGATATCGGTGCGGATTCCATTTGTATTAAAGATATGGCTGGGCTTTTAAAACCCTATGAAGGCTATAACCTTGTAAAAGCAATTAAAAAAGTGACAGACCTGCCTATAGAAATCCACACTCATGCCACTACCGGTATGTCTGTGGGAACGCTGGTTAAGTGCGCCGAAGCGGGAGCGGAAATTCTTGATACCGCTATCTCTTCCATGTCCATGGGACCCGGCCACAGCCCCACAGAGACAATGGTGGAAATTTTTAAAGGCACAGAATACGACACAGGTTATGACATCAACCTGCTGCTCGAAATTGCCGCATACTTCCGCGAAGTACGCAAAAACTATAAAAAGTTTGAATCAAGTTTCCTTGGTGCGGATACGCGTCTTCTTGTAAGCCAGGTTCCCGGCGGAATGCTCAGTAATATGGAAAGCCAGCTTAAAGAACAGAGCGCATCCGACAAAATGGACGAAGTACTTAAGGAAATCGCCGTTGTTCAAAAAGACGCGGGATATCCGCCGCTTGTAACACCTACAAGCCAAATCGTCGGAACGCAGTCTGTATTTAACGTACTGTTCGGCCGCTACAATAAACTGTCCGGCGAATTCCAGGATCTTGTTGCCGGCAAATACGGCGCATGCCCTGCTCCCAAAAATTCAGACCTTGTAAAAAAAGTATTGGGCGAACTTAAAATGGAAAAAGAAATCACTCACCGCCCGGCAGATGATATTCCCGCGGAATACGGCAAACTCGAAGATGAAACAAAAAAACTTCTTGGAACAAACTCTGTTACCCCGGAAGATGTGCTCACCTATGCAATGTTCCCGAAAGTTGCCCCGGACTTCTTTAAAAAACGCTCAGAAGGACCTGTGGTATTTAAACCTGAAGCTTCAGCTCCTGCCGCAGCGGCTCCTGCAGCCGCTGCTCCGGGACAGGCAGCGCGCTATTCTGTTAACGTAAACGGCTCTAATTACGATGTAGTTGTAGCGCCTGCGGGATCTGTTGCTGTTACGCCAACATCCTCTGCGCCGCCTCCCGCGCCGATTACGGGCGGAACTACAATTCCAGCCCCTGTAGCGGGCACATTGCTCCGTTACATTGCGTCTGAAGGCGCGGAAGTAAAACCCGGCGACACGCTGTTAATTTTAGAGTCCATGAAAATGGAACTGGAAATTAAATCCAGCGCGGCAGGAAAAGTACACTTCCTTGTTTCCACAGGAACACAAGTAGTCTCCAAACAACCCATCGCGCAGATTGGATAGAACCAATAGGGAAGATTTCTCGCAGAGGCGCGGAGGCGCGGAGAACGCGGAGCCGTAGTACGAAATCTTCCCCTTTATCCCTTGAAATATTTCGGAGCTATGAGAGATATGGGATTAAAGTTAAGATATCGTACTACAACTCTGCGTCCTCTGCGCCCCTGCGCCTCTGCGAGAACCCTAGCCAAAAGTCCTTAGCAAGTTTATGTGTTTTCTTTGAGTTCGCGCAGTTCGTGAAGGGTGCGCAGTTTCCAGATGGCTTTTTCCTGAATTTGGCGGACGCGTTCGCGGGTGATGCCTAAATATTTTCCGGTTTCTTCAAGAGTAAGGGGTGTTTCCCCGGTTAAACCAAAACGAAGCTGTATTATTTTCATTTCCCTTTCGGATAATTGAGAAAGTATTCCGCTTATGGTTTCCTGAAGCGTCATGGAAAAAACCATTTCGAACGGTTCTGTCATGCTGTCGTCTTTTATTAAATCCGCAAGACGTGTCAGGTTGCCGTCATCAACGATTGAATCCAGGCTTGTGGTTTCCTGCGACAGCTTTACTATTTCTTTTACTTTGGAAACGGGCACTCCCAAATATTCAGACAATTCTTCATCGTTGGGATCACGCCCTAAATCCTGAGTAAGCTGCTTTGCCACATAGTAGCACTTTTTAATCGTATTAAGCATATGAATAGGTATGCGTATAACGCGCCCCTTGTCGGCAATGCTCTTTATAATAGCCTGCCTTATCCACCATGTTCCGTAAGTGGAAAAACGGCAGCCCCTTGTATAATCAAAACGTTCAACCGCTTCTATTAAGCCGATATTTCCTTCGTCAATTAAATCCAAAAGAGAAAGCCCGCGATGCTGATAGTTTTTTGCAATGGATACAACAAGGCGCAAATTGGAGTTAATCATTGTATTTTTATAATGAAGAAGCGCGGCATCAAGAGCTTTTTTTTCATCGTCAAAGTCGTCTTCATTTTTTTTCTTTTTTTCTGCTTCCAGTTCCTTTAATTTGGCCCGAAGACTAATTATTTTCTCACCGATATTCTGCTCTTCCTGCAGCGTTAAAAGCGGAAACCTGGAAATTTGCCTGAAATATACTGCCAAAGGATCCGTTTCCTTTTGAGCTTTCATCTTTTTGTGAGTTTTATCAATTAATTTTCTGGGCCGTTTCCCTATTTTTTCGATTCCCGCTTCCATTCTTTCTCCTTCTAAGTTCTTGAATTAATTCCGGCTCTGGGAGCCACAGCCGGATCTATAGGTGTATCACTGCGGAAAACCATGAAAAACAACTGTGGTTTTTCCGACACCGAATTAATACCCAATTTGCCAACTTCCATTCCGGAAGTTATCCTGTCCCCGACCTTTACCGATAAAGTTTCAAGGCCGCCGTACATGTAATAATAACCACCCGCAGTTTCTACAATTACCACTCTGCCGAATTTTCTCCATGGACCGGCAGAAACCACATTGCCCTGCGTCAAACTCCTTACAATTTCAAACTGTTCGCCTTCTACTACAACACCCAATTGACCTGTCATGTATGAAATTTCCTTTGGGTTGACAGGCCAGCGCAGCGAATAAATCCCGCTCGTTACAACATTATTGTTTGCAGGCGGATTACCCGTACCGGCACGTGCCGGCACTTTGATAACATCACCCGCTCTAAGCACATGATTGGAAGCAAATTTGTTAATATCCAGTAAATTCTGCAAAGTAATACCGCGGCTGCGCGCAATGCTGAAAAGTGTATCTCCCCTGACAACCCGGTAATCCTCCAGTGCCTGGGTAATAGCAGGTCCTGAAACCGGCAAAGATGCAAGGTCTGATGTCGGTATAACCAGCCTTCTTCCAACCTGGAGCCTCGAAGGGTCTGTTATGCCGTTTGCTTTCATAAGCTCATCGGCTGTAACGCTATAAAAGCGGGAAATCGAATAAATCGTTTCTCCCCTTCCGACTACATGGATCAAGTCTTCTGCAGTAAGCACCCCTGAGGAAAAGATGCAAACCAGCGTTAACAAAATAAATCTCTGTAGATACTTCACGGCACTTCATTATCGGCTGTTTTTTCGCATTTCCTCATCGTTTTTTCTATATTGTTATTGTTAAAATTCATGCAAAACCAAAATAAAATATAGCGCAAAAGGTTACAAAAATCCATTTTTTTTCCTGGTAGAAAAAAAAGAAAAACAAGGATAATATTAAAATACGAGGTTTTTATGGGTGAATATAAAAGGCCAAGCTGGGATGAATATTTTATGGAGGTTTGCCAGGCAATCTCCAAACGGGCAACCTGCGATAGGGGAAGATCCGGCTGTGTAATTGCCAAAGACAAGCAGCTTCTTGTAACAGGATATGTGGGCGCTCCGGCGGGGCTGCCGCACTGCGATGATGTCGGGCATCAATTTAAAAAAATACTCCACGAAGACGGCAAGGAAACCACCCATTGCGTAAGAACCGTCCATGCCGAGCAAAACGCCATTTGCCAGGCGGCAAAAAGGGGGATTTCCATAGACGGAGCCACCCTATACTGCCGCATGACCCCCTGCAGAACCTGCGCCATGCTGATTATTAACTGCGGAATAAAGCGTGTGGTATGCCAGCGCCGCTACCACGACGGAGAAGACTCCGAAGCAATGTTTAAAGCAGCCGGCATCCCGCTGGAGTACGTAATTAACGAAGTGCAGGAATACGAGAATCAATGATTTTTACCTTGCTTCCAGTATAATCCTGTATTTCAGGTAAATTTCTTCCAGTGTGTGCAAAGGTCCCGGAGCGCTGACTCTCTTACGCAGAGTGCAGGCATCGCGTCTTTCTATGAAAAAATCATATATTGCGCGCGGATCATGGTCGTTAAAAGGCGAATAAACGGATTTGGTATCAAGATACGAGCGTACTTCATCATGATTGGCAGATGTTACCCCGTAACGGCGCAACCTGTTTCTAACCTTAAGGATTTCTTCATAGGACAGGCCAAAAAGGAACTCTTCCAAAGCCCACCTGGTTTCATCATTGGTGGATTCATCTTTAAGAAAATCTTCCCATTCTGAATCCGTATCCATGTCGATGGAAATCCTGAAAAGCTCGGCATTCCCGTCCATCGTTCCAAAACTTGGCGGCGCAGAATCTCTTGCTGTCCAAAGCGAAGAAAGCGCCTTTAAATGGCGGATACTTCGGGGGTCAGTGCCGCTGTCCCAAAGGGCAATTAAATCATCCGCAAGCTTTGATTTTGTATTGTCGGAAAACCCGGGGTCTTCCAGACATGAAAAATACACAAATTCTGCCACAAGGGTAAAAACAACCGAAAAAGTGATGTCTTTTGCCTGTTTATGCAGGTCTTTTTCATTACCTTTTATAAGTTCAGAGAGCAGTGAAAAAGCGTGAAATTTTGCCACCAGAAAACTTCTAAGAGCAATAACCTTGGTGGGCGTCATTAATAGGTGAGACGCGGTGGAAAAAGCAAGCAAAGACTCGGTTAGCTGTTGTTCATTTACAAGGATATCCCGGACAAATTGGGTGTCTTTTATTGAAGGATAATCAAACACCGCTTTCCCCAGATTGCGTAACCTGCAAAACCTGTCATGCAGCAGGGTATACTCTTTGGGGCTGTTTTCCCTGAGCCACTGTTCAGCTTTGCCAACAAGGAGTTCTTCAGTTTCTGAAAGAATTATATGCGTATTCCGGGCATTCTCAGAATACGCCTGCAAATGATCCATAATAATCACATTATACCGTAGAAGTTAAAAATTTACAATTTTTTTTATTGTAAAAAGCACTAAATTGTATTATATTGGTACCAGGGGGTGCACCGGTTTCGACTGGTACGTCTTCGGGGTATAGACTGCAGATGGAGCGCCCATCTCCTGATTGGGCAAAAATTTAACTGCCAACAAAGTCAGTTACAACTACGCCTACGCGGCGTAATTGCGTGGAACTGTTCCGCCGCTCTGAGGAACAACTTCCGCGTCGCAATCAGAGCTGGTCATAGCGCCGCTTCCGGAGGCACCATGACAAGATTTCCCGGGATACGTACAGGCCGCGCGCCGTTTAGCCAAGCCTGTTCCGACAATTTAATAATCGGCTAAATCTGTAGACGTTTATGCTTCGCGTATTGGGACGCGGGTTCGACTCCCGCCACCTCCAAAAAAAAAAATAATTACCCAAAAAAAATTATACAGAAAATAAAGTGAACAAAAACTCTAATACAGCGGGAGTCGAAACGGAGCCGCGACCCCTGAGGGCATGAAAATGCCCGATGGGGTAAACCGGCATGGATGCCGGTTTAGCGGCGTAGACGGCCTGGAAGGAGCAAACAGGATGTTTGCGACTGGAAGGCGACTCCCGCCACCTCCAAAAAAAAAATTCTTATCGCATTAGTTACATACAACATTCAGCGTAACTATCAAAAAAACGATTTCTCCAAATTAAACAATATTTTATGTATAATAAAACAAAATGTTTTAAAATAATTACAATAAAGCTTGACAATTAAAAATTGATACTTTATAAGTATAAAGACTAAAAACATTAATTTGTTTCTGGAGGTGACAGCATTAAAACAGAACTCACAGTGAAGTTTCCAGAACTTACAACAGAATATCCGGCGCTAAAGGGACGCCGTGAATCTTGCGCATTTTACCATTTTGAAAGAGCGCGCTTAAATAATTTGTTTGTTCAGGCTGTACAGTATCCTCTTGTTCTTGTTTGCGCTGGAGCCGGTTACGGAAAAACAAGCGCTGTTCATGACTTCACGCAGCATTATCAGGCGGATACGTCATGGATACAGCTTTCAGAGCGCGATAATGTCGGAGCGCGCTTTTGGGAAAACTTTACCCATACTCTTTCACAGATTAATGAATCATTTGCAAAGATTATTAACAATGTCGGTTTTCCCGATACCAAAGACAAGCTCAATCAATATACGGCTATAATCCGCAATTATGCGGATATAAGAAGGCGCGTTATTGTTATGGACGATTTTCATTTTATCGAAGACCCCGCGGTTATTCGTTTTATAGAGCACGCTTTCCTTAATTTGCCTCCGGGAAGCTCGCTTTTTTTAATTTCCAGATCCACTCCCCGTATAAATACCGCAGGACTTGTTTCCAGGGGGCATATTTATAACATAAGCGAAGATGATCTCCGCTTTACAGAAAGCGAACTAACAATGTATTTTAAAGGGCTTAATATTAATTTTCTTCCCAAAGACCTTTACGAGATTATGCAGGATACAGAAGGCTGGGCGTTTGCGATTAACCTAATCGCAAGATCGTATAAAAAAGCGCCCGGTTATACAGGTTATCTTCGCACTGCCATGAAAAGCAACATCTTCCGCCTGATGGAAACGGAAATTTGGGACGGAATAACAGAGAACTTGCAGATTTTTTTAATACGGCTCTCTCTTATCGGACATCTTTCAGTTGAATTAATAACTCTTTTGGCGGGTGAAGAAGAAGATTTAATAATTGAAATGAAAAAACAAAGCGCTTATATCAGATGCGACAGCTATATCAACGCCTATCTTATCCATCCGCTTTTTCTGGAATTTCTCGCGTCCAAAGAAGGGCTTCTTTCTCAGGAACAAAAACAAAAGACTTATATTATCGCGGCGGAATGGTGTAACATAAACGGTTTTAAAATTGACGCATTGTCATACTATGAAAAAATCGGAGATTATGAATCTATTGTCCGTATGTTTATAGGCTCTCAGTCTCAAATACCCTATGATATCGCCTGTTATGCGGCTGCAATCTGCAAACGTACAAAGATTGAAGTATTTGACAAAGTGCTCTTTTTGGCTTCTACGCATATGCGCGCCATTATGTGCCAGGGTCTTTGGGAAGACGCGGAAGAAATTGCCGGATTTTACGAAGACCGCTACATTAAATTGCCTTTGGATAATGAATTCAGAAAATATACGTTAAGCAGCATTTACTACTGCTGGGGTATTTCACGCATTTCATTGAGTTTAAAAGAAGATGTTTATGATTTTGACATTTATTTTGAAAAACTAAACAAGTGTTTTAAAGAGCCTATTGATCCCGGAGTATTAATTAACAGAAATCCAAGCGGACCATGGATATGCTCTGTAGGCTCCAGCCGCAAAGGAGCGCCGGAAGATTTTATAGAAGCTTTAAAACGCTCAACATCTTATTTATCGCATTGTTATATAAACTTTGAAAGCGGAAGAGACCACATGGCTATTGGAGAACTTATGTTCTACAGGAATGATGTTACTGCCGCTAAAACGCATTTTGCAAGGGGGATTGATATTTCGCGCGAGAAAAAGCAATTTGGTCTTGTACACAGGGCGTTATTCTATATAATGAGACTTGCGGTTTTACAGGGAGATTACGCGCAGGCGGAGCAGGCATTAAAAGACATGAAGGCAAATCTTGATATTACCGAATACTATAACCGATATATGGATTATGACATCTCTCTTTGCTGGTATTACTGCACCCTGGGTCTTTCTGAAATTATCCCAAGCTGGCTAAAAGACAATTTTTCCGTTTACGCTTACGCCAGTTTTATAGAAAATTTCGCCAATCAGGCAAAGGGACGCTACTGTTACGCGACAAAAGATTTTCCGTCTTTGCTTTCGTATATCGAAGAAATGAAACACCGGGAATCTTATCTATTTGGACGCATTGAAATGCTGGCGATTGAAACCTGCATACACTATAAAATGAAAAACAAGAAAAAAGCGCTTGATGTTTTTAAGGAAGCCTACAAAGAAGCGCAGCCCAATAATATAATAATGCCTTTTATTGAGCTTGGAAAAGACATGCGCACTCTTGCCTCTTTTGCGTTAAAAGAACAGGGGAAAAATGACAAAGAGCGCATTCCCGATTCATGGCTTGATACAGTAAACCGCAAAGCGTCATCCTATGCAAAACGCCTTTCCCATGTTATTACGGAATTTAAACGGGCTAACGGCATGACAAATGAAATTTTCATATCTTCCAGGGAAAGCAAAGTGCTTCTTGACCTTTCTCACGGACTTTCACGCGCTGAGATTGCGGCAGGGCAAAATCTTTCGATAAACGCGGTAAAATCAATAATAAACAGCATTTACATGAAATTTGGCGCTGAAAACCTTGCGGACGCCATTAGAATCGCAACAGAACGAAAAATGATATAATATCAAAAAAACACGGAATTTGCGAGTTATTGACATAATCGGAGCAAAATGTTAGGCTTTAAATACCTCATAAGCGTTCGGCATACCTAAAAAACCGCAACCTTATGCAAAACTATAATATATGGTGAACGAATGTTAAGCGGCTTTATTGATATTATAAGCGTATATTATTACCATATACTGATAGTTATAGCGCTGTATTTTTTTATCATGTCTTTGGGAAACCATTATGAAATGTGGCGCTTTACAAAGGGACCGGAAATCTTTGATGGTCCTCTTGTTTCCGTATTGGTACCAATGCGTAACGAGGAAAAACATGCGAAAAGATGCCTTGAAAGCCTTAGAAACCAGCTGTATAAAAATTACGAGATTCTTGTATTAAACGATAATTCAACAGATAACACAGCCGTTATACTTGACCAAATTGCAAAAGAGGACTCCAGGGTAAAAGTATTTAACGGAAAGCCTCTTCCGCAAGACTGGTACGGAAAACCGTTTGCGCTTCATCAGCTTTCATCGCATGCAACAGGCGATATTCTTCTGTTCACCGACGCGGACACAGTGCACAAACCTGCAAGTATTTCGTGGGCTGTTACCAACATACAGAATTTAAAAGCAGATATGATTTCCGGTTATATCGGACAGATATTTTTGACATTCGGCGAAATAGTTACGGTTCCGTTAATGTTCTTTCTTACAGGGTTTATAATTCCTCTTTTTTTAAACCGTTTTTCAAAAAAGCACTGGTTTTCCGCGGCAATCGGTCAGTTTATCGCTATCCGGCATGATGTTTTTAAGGCAATCGGCGGATGCGAAGCGTTCAAGAAAAAAATATCGGAAGATATTTATATGAGCCGTCTTGTTAAAAGGAACGGTTATAAAACAAGATTCCTTAATATTTGCGAATATGTCCACTGCAGAATGTACGACGGATACCGTTCTGCAATAGAAGGAATAGGAAAAAATATTTTTGATTTTCTGGGAAGGAGTACGCTGCTGCAATTTATAGTAACCAGCATTGTTTTCTTCTTTTTATTTTTTCCTTTCCCGCTTCTTATATACAGTATAGTTACCGGCAGCCCATGGTTAAAATATATTATAACTGTTAATATTCTTTATACTTTAACATGGCTTTTTATGTTTTTGGGACAGCGTTTAAACTGGTTGTATGGCTTTCTATGGCCGCTCATGTTTATAAATTTTATTTACATGGGCGCATGGGCATGGTTAAGATCAATTACAGGCAAAGGTTTTATCTGGAAAGACAGAAAGGTAAACTAAGGAGGAAATCTTGAAAAAAATATATCTTTCTGAACCGGGGCTTATTTGCTGCGCCGGCAGTAACAAGGATGAATTATATAAATCCTGCATTACAGGAAACAAAAACGGCATTATAATCCGGGAACTTGCAGCCGGGGAAAAATTTCCAACCGGGCAAATCCCATGTCGGGAAATTCCTCCTGTAAAGCTTCCTTTCCAGCCTGCATCTTATACAACAGACACAAGAATAATCCGTATAATTGATAAAGCTTTGGAACAAATACGGCCCAATATAGAAAAAGCCATAGCCGCATATGGCAATGAAAAAATTGGAGTTTGCCTTGGCTCCTGCGACAACGGTTCAGAAGGCTCACTTTTTGCCCATAAAGAATTCCTGGAAAAAGGCGTTTTCCCAAAAGATTACAGGCTTAATTTCCAAAGCGCTTCGTTTCCCGCAGAATACATCGCGTATAAATTCGGGCTTAAGGGACCGGTTTTTACGGTCGCCACCGCATGCGCATCCGGCGTAAGCGCCATAAAAAGAGGGGCGCAGCTTATACGCTCAGGTTTTTGCAGTGCGGTTATTGCCGGCGGCGCAGACGTTGTTTCTGAAACTGTTCTTATGGGCTTTCATGCCCTGGAAGCTGTTTCAAACAGCCCAACCAATCCCCTTAGCAAAAATCGCAAAGGGATAAATCTTGGCGAAGGAGCCGCTTTTTTCCTGCTGGATTCAAAGGAAAGCGATATTGAACTTCTAGGAGCCGGGGAAAGCGCAGATGCCTACCATATGACCGCTCCGGTACCCGACGGCTCAGGACCGGCAAAAGCCATGAAAAAGGCAATCATGGAAGCAAAGATTGACCCCTTGCAAATCGGCTATGTAAATCTCCATGGCACCGGTACAGATCTAAACGACAAAGCGGAAGCTTTTGCCCTGAAATCTGTTTTTGGAGAAAAAATTCCCAAGGTTAGTTCCACAAAGCCCATCATGGGCCATACCCTTGGAGCGGCAGGGGCTCTGGAAACCGCAGTCTGCTGGATGGTTTTAAAGGAGCAAAAAGGGCTTCCGGTTCACTGCTGGGACGGCGAAAGGGACGAGGAATTCCCTTCACTTCCTGTTGTTTCACTGCCTGAAAATGAACAACCCGTCCCGATTTCGATCTGCATGACAAATAGCTTTGCCTTTGGCGGCTGCAATGTAAGCCTCGTAATAGGAAGCACTTAAATGTATTGACAATTACATATAGAATTGCTATTAATTACTTAATTAAGTTCATTTTTAAGAGGATGCAAATGGATAATCTGAAATTTCAAATTAAAGAGCTGATAATAAACTCCCTTGAACTTGACGATGTTAAAGTTGAAGATATCGTTGATTCAGAGCCGTTATTCAGGGAAGGTCTTGGACTTGATTCTATAGATGCCCTGGAACTTGGAGTTGCGATTAAAAAGAAATTTGGTGTAAAACTTTCCGCAGAAAATGCAGACAATAAAAAGCATTTTGCCTCGGTTGATGCCCTGGCAGCATTTATTGAAGCCAACAGGGGATCGGATTGACAAATGTCTAATAGTTTCGCCGGTGGCGTTGGGACCGTGTTTAGGATCCTGCTTTACGCAATTTCGGCGCTTTATCCAATTCTGGTATTTTATTTTCATATAATTCACGGAATTTCGACAAGGATGTTTTCCCTTTTTGTTATGGCTTTTGCTGTTCTTGTCTTTATTGCGGGAATACCCTCTTATAAAAATCAGAAAAACAAGAAAAACCAATCGATTTGGGCTCCCGTTATTCTTTTTTCCGTAGGGACAATTTGTTTAATCAGCGATTCAGGTTTTATGTTTAAATTTGTCCCGCTTTTTATGAACGCGCTGTGCCTCTTGACATTCGGCCTTACACTTTTTATGCCACCTACAATGATCTTCCGTTTTGCGACACTAATGGACAAATCCATTAAAGGCTCCCTTGGGGAAAAAAGAGTGGCTGCATACTGCCGAAAAGTAACAGTTATGTGGTGCGTCTTTTTTATTTCAAACGGATCTATAGTCGCATGGACAATTTTTTCAGGTTCCGATGTTTTTTGGTCTATCTACAACGGTGTAATAACATATATACTGATGGGCAGCCTTTTCGCCGCCGAGTTTATTGTAAGAACAATAGTACAAAAAAAAATACCTAAATCGGTCCCGCTTTCCGCTTTTGTAAAAAAATCCCGCAGCCCTTCCCTTGTCCTTTGTTACGAAGGCGCCTTTAGTGACGGGGTTTATAAAACATGGGATGACTTTATACAAGGTACAGAAATACTTAGAAAACAAATAAATTCAGCGGCTGGAAGGCGCTGGATCCTGCACTGCGAAGACAGCTGGTATTTTCTGCTTGCTTTCACAGCTCTTCTCCAGTGCAAAAAAGAAATACTCCTAACCGCCAATATCAGCCCCGGCTATATTGCGGAAATTCGCTGCAAAAACGCAGATTTATCTGAAGAGACTTCCTTTCTTACAGATCAGGATTCCATAAAAGACAAAAATCTTTTTTACATTCCCGCTATGCTTTCACAAATACCCAACCCACAAATATCGTTAGCGCAGGAAATTCCTGTAATTAACGCAGATGAAACATCCATTATAATATATACATCAGGAAGCACCGGAAACCCAAAGGCGGTAAAACAAAGACTGACAGAGCTTGAAAACGACAATCGTTTTATACTTTCCATGTGGGGTGAAGAATTCCTTAAACGCAAAGTATGTTCAACAGTAAACCAGCATCATATTTACGGTCTTCTTTTTTCTATACTCCTGCCGTTTACCGCCGCTGTTCCATTCAAAAGGGAAAGAATCACAATCCCTGAAGAACTCGAAAAACTCGGTGACAGTGAATATATGCTTATAACCGTTCCCGCATTTTTAAAACGCGCTGCCTGCATGGTTTCTGACACAGAAAAAAATAATTATCTTAAACTTAAATCACCGTTTGTTTTTACTTCCGGCGGAGTTTTGGATCCGAATACGGCAAAAAAAACCAGTGAGGTTTTAGGTGTTTGGCCTTTGGAAATTTACGGCAGCACCGAAACTTCAGGCATTGCCTGGAAGCAATCCGGAAACGGTCCTGAATGGAAACCATTTGACAACGCTCAAATAAGTTTAAACAAAGACAGTTGTTTAATAATCCGCTCTCCTTATATAAAAGATCCAAACGGTTTTGAAACCGCCGACCTTGCGCAAATATATCCGGACGGACGTTTTATATTAAAAGGACGTATTGATTCTGTTGTCAAAATAGAAGAAAAACGCATTTCCCTTATAGAAATGGAAGAACGCATTTTGTTATCCGGGCTTGTCTCGGAAGTTTGCGTTATCCCCATGGAAGGAAAACGCCAATACCTTGCCGCCGCCGTTGTTTTTAACACTGAAGGCAAACAACGGTTTGGCGATCAGGAAAAAAATGAGATTAATAAATTTTGGAGAGATTACCTTAATCAATTCTTTGAAAATATTGTTATTCCAAAAAAATGGCGCTTCCTTGATACTTTACCTGTTAATTCTCAGGGTAAAAAAAATATTGAAGAAATAAAACTTCTTTTTACAGATAAAACATTTTGGAAAAAAAACATTGACATAACTGAAAAATTAATAGTAAAAACTGAAAATTCCGTTACTCTGGAATTTTCAATTCCCGGTACAAATCCTTATTTTGACGGTCATTTCCCGGAATTTAAAATCCTTCCCGGAGTAGCTCAAACAGAACTGGTCATCCGGTTTGCTTCTCGTTTTTTTGGAACCGGCATAGATATTTCAGAAATAAAACGGATAAAATTCGCAAATATTATTCAGCCTGATACCACGGTTGTTCTTAAGCTTGAGAAAAAAGAAAACAATATTTCTTTTAAAATATTTTCTTTGGACAAAGAAACTTGTTATTCTTCTGGAACCCTAATATTACGGGAGGTGAAATTATGAAACTAAAATTAATTTATCCAAAATGGAACAAACTGCCGGGACAAACAACATTTAACCTGCCCCCCCACGGGCCTGTTGTATTTGCCGCCGCATTGCCTGATTATGTGGATGTTGTCTTTACCGATGAGAATGTCCAGGTTATTGATTTTGATGAGGCTTGCGATCTTGTGGCAATTTCCATGATGCTCAGTACCCAGGTAAAACGCGGCTGGGCTATTGCCGACGAATACCGTAAGCGCGGCATAAAGGTTATCTTCGGCGGTATTGCCACAATGCTTCACGCCGAGGAAACTATCACACACGCGGATTCTGTGTTCTTAGGCGAAGCCGAAACCCGAATGGAGCAGGTAATCGACGACTGGAAAAAAGGCGAACTAAAGCAAGTATATAATTTCATGCTGAAACATCCCCCAATTGAATCAATAGGTCCTGCAAGACGTGATCTGTATCAGAAAGATTTGTACAACCACAAGGGCGTGCAAATGGTAGACCTTTTTCACGCTTCCCGCGGCTGCCGTTTTAGCTGCTATCCTTGCGCAGTTTCCTATTTGGGAGGGCGCTCTTTCCGTCCCCGTCCCATGGACAAGGTACTGGAAGAACTTGCAACTATCGATAACAACCGGCTTTTTGTTGTAGACAATTCTCTGGCTCAGGACAAGGAATGGGAAAAGGAATTATTTAAAGAAATGATTCCAATAAAAAAGAAGTGGATAAGCCACACCATAGACGACGATCCGAAAATTCTGGAACTGGCAGCTCAGGCAGGAGCATGGTATGTGTATCAGGCGGTTTATGATACATCGGATTATATAAAAGAAAGGGTGAAACGTTACCATGATTACGGTATCGGAGTAGAAGGAACAATTCTTCTTGGTCTTGACAGTCAAACAGAAGACGATATAAAGCGTCTTATTGATTTTCTTTTGGAAATAAAACTTGACCTTGCTGAATTTACCGTAATGACCCCCTTTCCCCACACTAAAGCATGGGATGATATATCACGTCAGGGGCGGATTGTTGATCATGATTGGGATCACTTCAATGCAGGTCAGGTGGTCTTTACCCCAAAACATATAAGCGCAGAGCGTCTGCAGGAACTGTACGATTACGCATGGAAAACTTTTTACAAGGACGAATCCCAGGAAGAAAAAATGTTCCATCTGCTTTCCGCTGTAACAAGCCGCGAAATAGAAGACGGAACTTACCGCCCGCGCAACAGACGCTTGATTCATAAATCATTCGGCAAGGATATAGGTTAGATTATGCAGGTACCCCAAAAATACTACGATGAAATTTTCGATTTTAAGGGGCAATGGGATATGCCTTCCCGCTGCGGATTAAAAATTCTTTTGTCTGGAGACACAGATTTTACAAAAACCGTTGTTATTGTTACAGAGCTGTATCAGGACAATCCCGGAACCACGGTTACAGCAGCCGGAAAATCTCTGATGAGCCAAATATGCCAGAGCAAAAACCTCGACCCTAACGATATTGTATACGTTCAATGTAATCCAAATACCAATTCAAAGCTTTCGTTCTATGATGAAAATTTCTTTGAAGTTACTTTTTCTGACAGCGGAGAGCCGGTTTATAAGCAGGTAAGTGACATTTGTCTAAAAGAATTATTTTGATATAGGAGAATTACGGTTTTGTCGGCGATGGCTGGCGTTATCTTGAAGCCGCACCTGCCGGAGCTGAAATTACAGCTGAGTGGGGTGCATATCGTAAAGGTGTCTCTGGCACTGGAACAGCAGTAGGCACCGGTAAGAGAAATACGCAAATTATTGTGGAACAGCTGAACCAGTTTAGAGAAAGCCAGCGTGCAGCGCAAATTTGCGCAAGTATGGAAATAAATGGTTACAAAGATTGGTTTCTGCCGAGCAAGGACGAGCTTGATCTGTTGTACAAAAACATAATACAGAAAGAACGTGGTGAATCCAGCGGTTGGTACTGGTCATCATCGCAGACAAGTAACAGGGATGCGTGGGGACAGAATTTCAGAGACGGCAGACAAGCCAGCCACTTCAAGTCAGACACCTACCGTTTTCGCGCTATTCGCTCATTCTAGGAGAAATCATGAAAAAAATAATTTGTTTACTGTTCATATCAATTTTCGGTATAACTGCTCTCTGCGCCAATCCAAACTTCATCGGTTCATGGACAGCAACAGTCGAATATAACCATTCAATCGACACCTATAAAATAATTCTTTCTGACAATGGGCGTTGCACCGTAAAAGTAAGCAACAACAACGCAGAACAGGAAACAAACGGAAACTGGTCTTATGACGGTACATTCTTTCGGCTCAATGCAATATTCAGAAACGCAAAACTTTCTTACCTTTCAAGTATCCAATGGGCAAGCGTTGTCAATTTTTTTCCAGACGGGAATTCATTTCATATTCAGGACAGGATATCAACAAACGGAACAAGAGCAAGAATTACTTTTTTTAAAACAGATGACAGTTTAGAAGTAACATACAACGAAAAGGCAATTCCTCAAATATTTAACAGTTTTTCACAAAACATTCCACAGCGTTCACGTTTGGCTATTGTCGGCATAACCGCAGCTGATCCCTCCAACCCGAACAGTTTGGCTGAAGCAGCTTTTTATGTTAATGAATTAACTATGCAATTTGTAAATTCAAGACGATATACCGTTGTTGACAGAAACGACATTGACAAGGTATTAACGGAACAAAATTTCCAAATGTCCGGTTACGTCGATGATAACGCTTTTGTAACAATTGGTAAATTTATCGGGGCAAATGTTGTCATTACCGGAAGCATTACAGGAACAGGATCGCAAAAACGTCTTATTATTAAGGCTATAGACGTTTTGACATCTGAAATATTATCTATGCAATCAGTATCTTTATTATAGGGTTTCCTCGTAGTGACAAAAATAAAGAAAAACGCTATATTATAGACCATGGAACAAAAAAAAGGTTGGTTGGTCAAAATAAGGCAGTTTTTATATACAAGCTCTTCTTTTGCTTATTTGAGGATAACCGCAGCTCAAAGACTGAAACCAAGAAAACGTTTGCGATTTGAAACAGATGTGGCGGATCATTGCAATTTAAACTGTAAATCATGCCATCATTTTTCATCTGTTGCAGATCAGCGCTTCGTAAAAACAGATGACTTTGAAAAAGACTTTGCGAGGCTTTCGCAGCTTGCCGGAAGAAATAACGAAAACATTGATATAATGGGCGGCGAACCGCTGCTGCATCCAGAAATTTCTGCGCTCGCGGAAATAGCCAGAAAATATTTTGATGGACCTGTTAACATTGTAACAAACGGTCTTCTGCTTGAAAAAATGAATGAGGTTTTTTGGGAATCATGCAGAAAAAATAACATACGCATAGTTGTTACAAGTTATCCCGTAAAATTAAATGTAAAACGAATAAAAGAACTTGCAAAAAAACATAGTGTAACATTAAAGATACGTTCGCTGCTTATGAATAAACACAGCTGGTGCAAACTGCCTTTTGATTTAAACGGCAAACAGTGTATAACGGCAAACAGTAAATTATGCATTACAATAAATAAATGTATTTTTTTGAAAAACGGCAGGCTTTCTACTTGCTGCCTGCCGTTGGTTGCCGATAGGTTCAATAATTATTTTGGCAAGAAGGCTGGAACGGTTCTGGAGGCAACTGATGATGACAGTATTGATATTTACAAAGCAAAAGATATACGGGAAATATACGAGTTTTTAAGCAAGCCCATCCCATTTTGCCGTTATTGCAGAATAAAAGCATGGGAAATAGGCATTGAATGGGGAATAACAAAGAAAGAAATAACAGAATGGATATAGGGATATTGACAAAATAATATTATTAACGATATGATGTAGGAAGATTATGTCAAATTATACCAACAAAAACTATTTTAACGACAGTATTAAGGCAGTAGATGCAAGGCACGAAGCCCAGAAAATCGCGTTTGCGCCTCTTACCTTTCAGGCTGTAAGGGCTTTATTGGATTTAGGTCTCTTACAGATCATTTCAGAATCAAATGAAAACGGCATTTCTCTAAGTGAAGCGGCAGCAAAAGCAGGTGTTTCCATTTATGGAGCGGGAGTTTTGCTGGAAGTTGCTTTGGGAATGAATATTGTAAAGCTATTGCCTGCAGAGGAAGGTCTTCCTGCGCAAGATAGCCGTTTTACTCTTGGTAAAATTGGTTTTTTCCTTTTAGATGATGAAATGACTAAAGCAAACTTTAATTTTACAAATGATGTATGCTATAAAGGCGCTTTCGAGCTTACTCGTTCCATAGAGAAAGGAAAACCATTGGGGCTTGAAGTCTTTGGTTATGAAGGCAAAACCATCTATGAAGTTCTTTCGGCTTTGCCGGAAAATGTAAAAGAAAGCTGGTTCGCATTTGATCATTTTTATTCTGATAGAAGTTTCGAAGAAGCTCTTCCTTTTGTATTCACAAATAAACCAAAAAAAATAATCGACATTGGCGGGAATACTGCCAAATTTGCCATATGCTGCTGTAAATACGACTCATATGTAAATGTAACCATTGCAGATCTGCCGGGACAAACAGCGGTAGCCGAAAAGAATGCCGCAAATGCAGGTTTTTCAGATAGAATTAATGTTTTCCCCTGCAATATGCTTAACAATGAGACTTCTTTGCCTTCCGGCGCGGATGTTTTCTGGATGAGCCAATTTTTGGATTGTTTTTCTCTGGAAGAAATAACCTGCATATTAAAAAAGGTTAGGGCAGCGGCAGGAAAGGATTCAAACATTTTTGTTCTTGAGCCTCTCTGGGATAAACAGCGTTTTGAAGCCGCATCATTTTCTCTTCAGGCAGTATCCCTGTATTTTACCTGTATGGCAAACGGAAACAGCAAGATGTACAGATTCGATGAACTTAATGATGCTATTGAAAGAGCAGGATTTAAATTAGCCGAGGCAAGACACAATCATGGTTCCAAAGATTATTCGCTTTTACGTTACCAAATATTGTAGGAAAAACCATGAAACATAATGAAATATACATATCCCGGTTTTCTGCCTGGGCTCCCGGAATAGAAAACGCAAATGAATGGAAAGAGTGGGCGCAAGGCAAACGCGAAATACTTTCAGTAACAGACAGCCCGCAAATAATGTTTGCCGATTCAAAGTTCCGCCGCCGCTTAAGCCAAATTTCCAAAATGACAGTGCAGGTGGTTCACGATCTTTTGCCTGTTAACGACGATACAAAAATGATTTTTCTCTCTTTCCGCGGCGAGCTTTCACGGCAATATAAAGTTAATAAAATGATTATCGAAGACCGCTCCATATTGCCTGCCGCTTTTTCGCTTTCTGTTTTTAACGCTCCTGCGGCTTTGGCTTCCATGGCTTTTGGTCTTAAGGGCGGATACTCTGCTATTTTTCCGGATACATTTGCTTCGGGTATTTCACTGGCAGAGGCAGCGTTTTTATGTGATGATGCCGAACAGCTTTTATTTGTTTATGCAGATGAGAATGTGCCGCAAGAGTATGCGGATATTACGGAAGAACATCCCTGGCTGTTTCAGCCATTGGCATTTGGTTTTTTATTAACCGGCAAGGCAGAACCACAGGACAGCTCAATTCTTCTTTCTTCTCTGAAAAAGGAAGCAGAAAGTCCTGCGGATTTTTTAAAACACCTGATCCTGTCTCGAAAACTTTGAACCTTCGGTTCGAGTTAGTTTAGGGATTCTTTCTCATCTACTAATTTGGCAGTCAAGCGTCGATTTTTCCATGCAATTAGGAGCAATTAGGAGCAATTAGGAGCAATTAGGAGCAATTAAACCAATAACCATTTTGCGCCATTTGTTTTGCCTTCTAACTTTATTCTTTTTTCGTCTTTTAATTCGGAAAGCAGAATTTGAACCTGTTTTCTTGAATGACTAGGTAAAACTTGCTGTAATTCCTTAAAAGGGGTACCTTTTTTGCCATTTGATTTAATGTGCTTAACCAACAATTCCTTGTTTGTCTCTTTGTCTAAACCCACAATTCTAGTATGAACACCGGATTTTCCTGTTGCCTCATACAAACCTCTGGCTAATAAATACTTGTTTCGACCTGTAGATTCAACTATTCCTATATCAATTAATTTTTTGATATTCGTTTTTATGTTTTTTAATTCCAAAATTTGCTTTGGTATTTTTTGATCATAAAAAAGTGAATTGATTAAAAGAAAATCTTCTGTTATAAAATTTTCAAGCTGTTCTTCACCAATTTTATTTAATATTAATAACAGCTTTTTATTTAGGATTATTCCGTTAAATGTTACTTTAACAAAAAAATTATCTGTTCCCTTAAAATCGGGTAATGATTTTGCTTCTTTGACGCATGATTCATATATTAAATTCATACCCTGTCCGGCTCGCTCTACTAAACCGCTAAGAGCTAATATTTCTGCTAGCAGACGATTTCTGGGAGATTGAATTTCCAAAATATTATTTACTGTAACTCCTGGCGGCAATCCTCCTGGGCTTTCAACAACTAGTCTGTCTCGGTACTGGCGGACAAAAACACTTCCGCTCATTCGGTAATTTCTATGGCTTACGGCATTTAATAATGCTTCTCGAACTACATTCTCATTAAATGTCGGAACATCAAGGACAAATAAACCGTCCTGATAATGCTGTTTGTCATTTCTAAGATTTACTAAATCCCATATTTTATCATAACAGGCAAAAAATCCAATGCGGAACTCATTCCTTTGCTGTGCCGCACCTGCGTTGTTTGTAGATCTATATTCAAATATAATTTCTGACTGCGGTAAAAAGCGTCTCAATGCGGTACTTGTTCCAAACATTATTAATGCCGCATAAGTTAATTCATTGTTTATCATTGCTCCGCAATCTGTCATTACTTGTTCAATAGAGAGATTTTTTATACGTTTATTTCCTGATTTTACTGCCCATTTATTTCGGAAAACATCTATTGCATTTTTATCTAAATCATTTATTGTCGCACCTGAACAAATATCACTTGAAAAATCATGATCTGATTCATAAAATATTCTTTGCATTTCTTCGGAAGGCATTTGAATTAAACTGTCGCCTTTACGCCACCACGCTATTCCATCAACTTGAACTGGTAATCCAATGGGCCGGCTTGCTATTTCAAAAACAAGCACTCGTTTTTTATCTTGTTCGTAAATTTGAAAATCTACCCGAACTCGAAGTTTTTCTATTAGTCCTTGTTTGGTTCTTTCTGGTTGATCAAAAGCGGCGCTTCCTACAACTTTACGGGGACGTTTGTCTGAAATACCTAAAACAAACTTTCCGCCGCCGCAATTTGCAAGAGCACAGCAGTATTTCAAAACTTCTGTGAATTCATATTTATTTTTTGCTTCTTTGAACTCGTAGTGTTCGCCTTCGGGGGCTTTTAGGAGTTCTTCGATTGTATCGTGGTGTTTCATGGGGTTGCTCCAGAATCTAATATGTCAGAAAGTAATATATGTTTGATGTGTGCATGGTCAGACGCTGCAATAATATAGATATTTTCTTTGTTCTTAATATTTGTAAGTTTTTCTCTTGAATTTTTAACTTCTTTTTGTACTTTTGAGAATGTATTATTATAAATTATTAAAATACCAAATTTATAGTTATGTTCGTTAATAAATCTATCAATTTTTTGCAAATCAGTAATAATTTGAAGTGAATTTTTTACTTCAATAATTGCTTCGTTATTGCTGTCGGTTCCAGGAATATGAAAGAGGAAATCCGGTATTTCGTTATTATAATTTATTCTTCCTCTTTTATCTAACTCTCCATTTAAGGTTAATTCCTTACAATGGTTATCTTGTATTTGTCTCATTCTGTGATAAAATTCATAACAGAAAACTCTTTCTCTGTTTTGTAATTTATTCCTATCATCTGTAGTAGGTACTTTATAATAAGGATAACCTACAATTTGAAGTGCGTCTAAAACCAACTTTAAAATATTATAACTCATAATTTCCATGCTGATTACTCTTCATCTGTTTCAAATCGCAAACGTTTTCTTGGTTTCAGTCTTTGAGCTGCGGTTATCCTCAAATAAGCAAAGGAAGAGCTTGTATATAAAAACTGCCTTATTTTGACCAACCAACCTTTTTTTTGTTCCATAATGCTGCAATAATAGCATTTTTCTTTGTTTTTGTCATTAAAAACCCCGTACGTATTGACCTAAAATTAAAAACAAAATACAATACCCGAAGAGGTATTTTACATGAAAGGTGTGCTGGAAATAGGCAGGGACAAACTCACAATAGAAAATCTTGTAGCGGCGGCAAAAAAGCAAATTGGGGTAAAACTTTGTGATTCACCCGAATTTACCGCCAAAATACAGGCAGGACCCGCTCTTATTAATGATATTTTAAAAAAACATGTTGAAATTTACGGGGTCACCACCGGTTATGGAGATTCCTGCACTGAACAAGTTAATCCAGAGAATTATTATAAATTGCCAATCAACTTAACCCGCTTCCACGGCTGCGGCATGGGGGATTATTTTGACGATGAAACAGTCAGGGCTTTGATGATAGTCAGGCTTAACACGCTGGCGCAGGGTTTTTCCGGCGTAAGCATGGGGCTTCTGCAAATAATTTATTTTTTTATTGAACATGATATTTTACCTCTTGTTCCCCAGGAAGGCTCAGTTGGCGCTTCCGGAGATCTTACCCCTCTTTCATATTTAGCAAGAGCGCTTATTGGTGAACAACAGGTAATGTACAAGAACACAATCCGTCAATCTGCCGATGTGCTTGCGGAGCTTGGCAGGCAGCCTTATCAATTTCTTCCCAAAGAAGCCCTTGCTATAATGAATGGAACCGCGGTCATGAACGCAGTAGCAGCTCTTGCTTTTTCACAGGCAGAATACCTTGCGAACCTGGCATGCTGTATAACCGCAATGAATTCCCTTGCATTAAAGGGCAATACAAATCATTTTCATAAACGACTTTTTGAACTAAAACCTCATCCGGGACAGGCTCTGGCAGCAGAAAAGATTCGAACAGCTCTCCCCTGCAGTCCGTCTTACGATTCCAGGCGTATTCAGGATTCATACTCGATCCGCTGCGCTCCCCATGTCATAGGGCTCTTTTATGATGTCAGCAGCACCATGAGAAATTTTATTGAGACCGAAATGAACAGCGCCAACGATAATCCCCTGATTGATCCGGCAACCGAATCGGTATATCACGGCGGGCATTTTTACGGCGGACATATCTGCTTTACGATGGATTCTCTAAAAAACATTGTCGCCAATATCGCCGATCTTCTGGACAGACAGCTTGCCCTGCTCGTTGACAATAAATTCAACAGAGGTCTTCCCCCCAACCTTACAGGAAGCCAAAATATTTCCTGCAACCATGGCTTTAAAGCTGTGCAAATTGCCGTTTCAGCCTGGACCGCCGAAGCATTAAAAAACAGCCTGCCCATGAGTATTTTCTCCCGTTCCACAGAATGTCACAATCAGGACAAGGTGAGCATGGGAACAATAGCCGCCCGCGATTGCCAGAGAATAAACAAACTAACCGCCCAGGTACTGGCTGCTTCTTTACTTGCCGCTTTTCAGGCTTTAAACATCAGGCTTAAAAAGAGCGAACTTAAGCCCGGCGATTTGGGACAAGCAGAAAAAACATATAACGAAATTGCCGGCTTTTTTAAACCCCTCGAAGACGATCGTCCTTTGGAAGAAGACCTTAGAAAAGCATTAAAATTAATAGAAGAAAGGATTTTTACGGTATAAGCAGCATGATAGAAAAAATAATACACTATATTTGGATTGGAAACAAGGAAATCCCGCAGAAGTATCAGTCTTTTATTCAAGGCTGGCAGGATCTTCATCCTGATTGGGAAATAATTAAATGGAATAAAGAAAATTTTGATTGCCAGAGTCATCCCTGGGTTAAAGCCGCAATTGAACAGGAAAATTGGTCTCTTGCCTCCGATGTTATACGAAGCTATGCTCTTTTAAACTACGGCGGTGTTTATCTTGATACCGACATTGAGCTTTTAAAACCGCTAGACGAACTAACAGCCGAAAACGATTTTTTTATAGGATATGAATCGGATTTTTGGTTTGGCAGCGCTGTTTTGGGTTCAAAGAAAGGGCACAGGCTAATCAAGGAAGTGCACGACAGGTATCTTTCTCCCTGCGAAAAGATTAATTCCAATTCAAATATGATGACAGTTTTTAATTTCAGCGCCGCAACCAAAAGGCTTTATAACCCCAAATTGGACGGAAAAACCAAAAAATTAGAGGACAATGTAAAACTTTTTTCGTCAGAATACTTCTACCCCAAAAACTACATTACCCACAGAATTAAAATTACAGAAAATACAATTGCGGTTCACCATCTTTCTTCCAATTGGCATTCTATCGGCAAGCGGATAGGAAGAAAAGTAGCCAAAGGTTTTCATATAATTATGGGGAAACATTTATTCGGCTGCTTTGAAAGAATTGCAAGATTAAACATGTTTGGCAAGCTTGACAGAGAATATAAAAAGAAACTCCGGAAATAACAGATCGTATGAATATTTCATTAATCATTTATGCAGTCATTTTTCTTGCGGCTGTCTGTCTGCTTTTATTTCTGCTTCTTGCTTTATTGATTTTTTTAAATACTACATGCCGCAACCCCTTTAAAAAAAGAACAAGGGAGTGCACCAGAAAAAAAGACGAATTACAAATTTCCATGTTCAGCGAAGGAGTGTCATGGTCACAAAAATTCAAGGACAAAACAGAACAGCTCAATATAAAAAACGACGGTCTTAATTTATACGGTGAATATATTAATTTTGGGTTTGACAAATGCGCCGTAATCCTGCAGGGAAGATCTGAATCACTGCTCTATTCTTACTATTTTGCCGATGTTTATGCTAAAAACGAGCACAATATTCTGGTTGTCGATGTCCGCTCTCATGGCCTTAGTGACGGAAAATATCAAACGGGAGGCATAAAAGAAAGCGACGATTTAATTTTATGGATTAAGCTGATAAACGAAAGATTTAATATAACTAATTTTACAGTTCATGGCATTTGTATCGGCGGCGCAACGGCGGTTTATGCATACAGCAAATTTAAAAACGAAGGCTGCGGTTTCGTAAAGAGGATAGTAACTGACGGATTATATAAAAATTATTACGAGTTTTTTAAAGCTCACAGTAAAGCTTTAAAAGCACCCATGCTCCCTGTAGTTTATACTGCGACTTTGGCGGCTTTTTTCCTTATATTTATATTTGCCAAAGTAAGACCTTTTAAAGAATCTCCTTTAAAATGTATGAAAGATATTGATATTCCGATTTTGTTTATATGCGGTCTTTTGGATAAATTTTCCATTAAACCAAACAGCGAAGAATTGTTTGAAGCGTGCGCTTCACAGTTTAAAGAGATTTGCTTTTTTCCCAAAGGCAGGCACTCATATGTAAGAGCTTCACAGAGAGCGGAATATGACGAGTTAATCGCAAAATTTTTACAAAAACACAGATAATATCCCCTCTTTTGGGTTTAACCCATTGACAAATATGACAATATTACGTATAAATACATATGCGTAATATCAAGTTCCTTTTCTTAATCACAATCTGCATTGTCTGCGTTCTTTCATGCACGTCAATAGCCGGTAAAGATACGTTATATGTAAATATTACAGACAGTGTAAAATTTGTTTTATTGCCCACAGAAGGTATTGAGCAAACCATGGATATGGCTCAATATTTATCTGCCGAATTCAGGGGCGGGAATTACTTTTTTCAATCCTGGGTAAAGGCAGATGAAAACGCGATAGAGATGACCTTTTTTAATGAGATGGGCGCAAGCATAGGGGAACTTTCTTACAGGAACGGGGCAGCACATTTCTCATCGACTGTCATTCCAAGGGTTGCTATAAGGTTTATAAAACCGGAATATGTTATAGCGGATTTTCAGCTTTGCTTCTATGATCCGTCTCTGCTGGACGAAGCGCTAAAAGGCATAGGTCTTACTTTGGAAATGAAAGACCACGGCAGCCGCCGTATTTTAAGCGGGAATGAAGTTATTATCGAGATAGAAAAAACGGAGAATACTGTAAAACTGGTAAATCATTTGCGCAAATACACTTATACAATGGAAGGGGATTTTTAATGAAATACAGTAAAATATTTTTTCTATGCTTTTTCTTTGTATTAAATTCAATATGGGCGCAGGAAGATGTTTTCCGTCATCCGCTGTCACAGCAGACCATGGCTGCTTTCAATGCAACCTGTACAAATCTTGCGGAAAAACCCATTGTTAAAGGAAATTTTGTGCAGGAAAAATATCTGAACCGGCTGGATAGATCACTTATATCTTCCGGTAATTATATAATTGCGGCAGAACAAGGCATGGTTTGGGAAACATTAAAGCCTTTTCCTTCTACAATGATAATGGGAAAGGATTTTATTATGCAGTCAAGACCGGACGGGCGAAAATCTGTTTTAAGCGCTCAAGGGAACGAATCCTTTACACAGATGGCAGATATCTTAAGCTCGGTATTTTCCGGCAGGGGGCAGGGGCTTTTGGAAAACTTTGAAGTTTACTTTTCAGGCAGTGTTTCCAATTGGAACATGGGACTTTTGCCCCGCAGCAGTGTTTTTGCTTCATTTGCCGCAAAGATAACAATGAGCGGGGACTCCGCAATACGATCTATCCGGATATTCGAACAAAACGGCGATGTCATTACATATACATTGTCAAACCTCAGTCATCCGACAAGACTTAACAATCATGAAGAAGCTTTTTTTACACTTCCATAATTTAATACTTGAAAAGGTCATGAAGCCGCTTTCACAGAATCGCGGTTTCTTCCTTAAGCTTTGGTTTATTATACATATTGGATTCCCTGTATTGCTGGGTCTGTCATTGTTTTTCGCTCCTCCGCTGCGTTTAAGCACCCAGCTTTTGGATTTGTTTCCGCAGAGAAACATGTCAAAAATTGCGCAAGCGGACAATGTTCTGGAAGAAAGAAACGGCCGTGAAACAGTTATCCTTTTTGCATCATCTGATTTTGAAAAAGCCAAAAATACAGCAATTTCTTTTTATAACGAATTTAAAAATACCTCAGGAGTTGACAGCGCTTCTCTTTTTTTTGATTCTCATGCTATCTCAGATATACTTGAATATTTCTACAAATCCCGTTTTGTAATTGCCGGGAAAAACACTTTCGAATTGCTTGAATCAGGAGACGCGGGAGAAATTGCCATGGATGCTCTTGCTTCGGTTTTTGGAGCATTTAACTATATTCCTCTGGATAATATCGATAAAGATCCTTTTCTTCTTACAGAAAGAAGAATGAATGAATTTCTTTCATCTTCTTTGCTTGCAAGCGGAAATCTTGGCATAAAAGATGATGTTCTGTCGGTTCAAATAGACGGGATTTGGTATGTTATTCTCAGGATGACACTTTCTCCTCATGCTGTTTCTGTTACCAATATTGCAGATAATATAATCGGCGAACTTTATTCCGCTAAAGCATTAATAAATGAAACAGAACCGGAACTGGAATTGTATTTTTCCGGAATTCCTTTTCATAGTTATGAAAGCGCTTCCAGCGCGCAAAAAGAAATTGCTATTCTATGTACGATTTCTCTGGTTTTTATCCTGTTGCTTTTTATTTTTATTTTCCGTTCGCCCATTCCTATCATTTTTTCGATACTTGATGTTTTAATTTCTTTGGTAATGGCAACAACTGTAGTATTTTTATTTTTCAGGGAAATTCATGTTTTTACATTTATTTTCGGAACAACCTTGATAGGAATATGCATAGATTATTCTATTCATTTTTTTATCTCATGGAAAGGAAATACTGAAGTAAAAAACGGGAATGAAATACGTTCTTCTATTTCAAAAAGCTTAATTGTGTGTTTTGTATCTTCTACACTTTGTTTTCTTTCCATTCTTTTTACACCTTTCCCCATTTTTAAGCAGTTTTCAGTGTTTACCATGGTAGGGCTTATTAGTTCTTTTCTTACCGCCTACTGCATCTATCCGCTAATAAAGGTACCGGACGAAAGCAAGAGGAATCTGCTTTTAAGGCTTAAATTCCTTGATAAAATAAAAAAATCCAAAAAATTGTTTTTTATACATCCTGTATTCAGAATAATATTAGCATCTGTTTTGGCAGTAACTATTATTGTAATTCTTTTCCTAAATCCTCATGGTTTAAAAATAAAAACTGATTTAAGTTCTCTCTATACAATGTCGCCTTTCCTTGAGAAGTCGGAAAAACAAGCCGCCATAGTACTGGATCATGGTTCTTCACCATGGTATTTTATCGTTTCCGGCAGCAGCGCAGAAGAAACCCTAAAAAACGAAGAACAGCTTGCCCTGCTTTTGGAAAAAGAAATCTTAAAAGGGAATCTAAATTCATTCATAGGAACATCGATGTTTGTTCCTTCGCTGGAAAATCAAAAAAATACCTACAAAGCAATGGGCTCTCTTTTGCCTTTATCCGGCATACAGTATGAAAACCTTGGATTTCCGCCTGGATATGAAAATATTTATTATGAAGAATATTCTAACGGAGAAGTTTATTACTCTCCCGAAGATGTAAGGTTCTGGGCGGAGGTTTCCAATCTTTGGATAGGTGAAATAAACGGTTATTATTATTCTTGCGTATTTCCTTTTCATGCCAAAGATTTAAGCGTGTTTAAATCCATTGCAGATGAATATGATTTTGTGTATTTAATCAATAAAGAAGAAGATATAAACCGCGATTTAGATTTCCTTACAAAGATAATTGTAATGTTATTTTTTGCAGCCTATATAATTATCGCTATAATAATTTTTATAGTTTATCCATTAAGGAAGAGTATAATAATTTGCATAACTCCTGCCTTGGGAATACTTGCCGCTTTGGCTGTCCTGGCTGTTAAAAACATACCTTTGGGATTTTTGCCAATTTCTGCCCTTATTTTGGTTTTTGGCCTGGGGACTGACTTTAATATTTTCATCTCCGGCAGCAAAAACGATAAGGAAAAAATACTTGTACGCTTTGCGGTATTTTTATCCTTTATTACTTCCGGCCTTTCATTCGGCATTTTAACTTTTAGCAGCTTTGCGCCGGTCAATATCCTGGGATTTACTGTCGCGGTGGGACTTGCTGCGGCTTTTGTGTTCACAATGCTTTTGCAGAAAGATACAGACAACCTGCAATGAGCAAGTTAACCTACATATACTTCTGCGAAATCTCTTTGAATTTGTCATTTATCTGAACAACAGCGTCTACTATTACAGGGTCAAACTGGGTGCCGCGTCCTTCTTTAATTATATTGAGCGCTTCTTCGTACGGGATGGCAGATTTATAAACGCGGGCGCAAATAAGCGCGTCGTATACGTCCGCCAATGCCGCAAGACGGGCTGTCAGGGGAATTGCGTAATCTTTTAACTGCTGCGGATAACCTTTGCCGTCCCAGCGCTCATGATGGCTGTAACAGATATCCTCGCAATGTTTAAGATATAAAGAAGCGTTAACATCACCCAGCTCATGAATAATTTCCTTGCCGCGTGTTGTGTGGGTTTTCATTATTTCGTACTCTTCCGGATCAAGCTTGCCGGGTTTTAACAATATTTTATCCGGTATTGCAATCTTACCGACATCATGAAGAGCCATGGATTTCATTATTATATCGGGCTGAAGTTTTATTAATTCCTGCGCATAGACAGAGTTTGTTTCTATCAGGTAATCGGTCAGCGCTTTTACGTACAACTGAGTTCTTTTTACATGTTCGCCGGATTCCAAATCGCGGTGTTCAATGACGTTTGCAAGCCCCTGCAGGGCAAATTCCAGCGTCTTGGTAGCTTCGGCAGTTTTTTCCGCAACCATTTGTTCAAGATTATCGCTGTAATTTTTTAAATCTATCTGATTTCTTACGCGCAGTTTTACAATATCAGGCTGGAAAGGTTTATTAATAAAATCTACAGCGCCTGCATCCAATAGTTCACTTTCGGAATCAGTATCAACTGTTATAAAAATAACAGGTATCTTCTGAAAAGCCTTGTCTGTTTTTAATATTTCAAATAATTCGCGCCCGTTCATCTGGGGCATAATGATGTCTAAAAGAATGATCTTTGGAACAGGATTTGCAGACTTGAGAATTTCAAGCGCTTCCTTGCCGTTTGATGCTGTTACAATATTATAATCTGATTTCAGGATTTCCTCGAGAATCATTACATTTGCTTCAGCGTCATCTACAACCAATACCGTTGGAATTTTTTCAAGCATATTGAGCTATTACCTTATCTACTTCTATAATTGTTTGGGCAAATACTTTTTTAATCAGCGCAAGCTGATCTGCGTTTTTTTGCCCTGCCTTTAACTGGAGCTCCAGTTCCACTACCTGCTTAAATAACTCTGTAAGGGAAAGGTTTGCCGCAAGCCCCTTTAATGTATGGGCGGAATTACAGGCTTTTTCCATATCATTTTCCGCAAATGCGGCTTCTATTTCTTCTACCTGGGTATAATTTTTAAATTTCGCAAGTAAATTTGAATAGAGCTTTGTATTCTTTAATACTCTGTTTAAACCATCTTCTACATTAACATAAATAATATCATCACCCATACAAGCCTCCATTTGTAAATTTTAAACGCTACCGCTCGCGGTAAATAATCCGGCCTCTGCTTAAATCGTACGGGGAAAGGGCTATTTTTACCCTGTCTCCCGGCACAATACGGATATAATGCTTGCGCATCTTACCCGACAGATGAGCCAATATCAAATGCCCGTTTTGATTATCCAGTTCAACGCGAAACATGGTGTTCGGAAGGGCTTCCTTAACTACTCCTTCTACTTCAATTGCTTCTTCTTTAGCCACTTTTACTCCTTAATTTAATGTTATACAAAAAAACCCCTTTATGTCAATTGTAACTCTGTGATAGAATGAAATATGCAATATTATAGCACAAGAAACAGCAATAAATCTGTCAATTTTGCGCAAGCCGCGCTAACAGGACTTGCTCCGGACGGAGGTCTTTTTGTACCCAAAGAAATACCTCAGTATCCCGCAAATGTTAAAACTTCGCTTGGAACAATGGATTTCTGCGATATAGCCTATGAAACGATAAAACCCTATGTTGAGGGCGAAATAAGCGGCAGCGCGCTGGAAGACATTGTAAGAGCGGCTTTTACCTTTAACGCTCCCCTAATATCTGTTGCAGACCGGTATGCGGTTGAACTTTTTCACGGACCTACTGCGGCATTTAAGGACTTTGGCGCCCGTTTTATGGCAAGAGCTTTTTCATTCCTGCGCCGAGGTGAAGATCGCCCGCTGCATATTCTGGTTGCAACTTCCGGCGATACCGGCGGCGCTGTCGCAGACGGCTTTTTTGATGTGCCGGGAATCTTTGTTACCGTTTTGTATCCCAAAGGCAGGGTAACGCCCCTTCAAGAGCGGCAAATTGCCGGTCTTGGAAAAAACATATCGGCTCTTGCCGTAGAGGGCAGTTTTGATGATTGCCAGCAGCTTGTTAAAGCCGCTCTTGCGGACGAAGGTTTAAAAAAACGCATGGCTCTTTCATCCGCCAACTCGATTAATATCAGCCGTCTTATTCCGCAGGCAGTTTATTATTCCGCTGCGGCAGGGAAGGCTTTTGCCGGCTTTCCGGATCCTGACGGAGAAGCAACGCCTCGCCTTGCCGGTTATAAAACTTCCGCAGTCCCGGGCGCCCTGCCCGTAACACTTTGCGTACCTTCGGGTAATTTCGGCAATTTAACCGCCGGGCTTTACGCATTAAAAATGGGAGCTCCGATACATCAGTTTGCCGCTGCCACAAATATAAACAAAACTGTTCCCGACTATCTTGATTCAGGCGAATACCTGACACGCATTTCTCAGGCTACAATTTCCAACGCGATGGATGTCGGCGCGCCCAGCAACTTTGAACGCATGACAGCGCATTTTTCGTGGGATGAAATGAAGCGTATCATTTTGGGAGTTTCCGTAAGCGACGAAGAAACACGCAAAACAATTGCTCAAATACATGAAAAAACCGGTTACTTTCTTGATCCGCACAGCGCGGTAGGCTGGAAAGGTATTGATAAGCTAATTTTGGAAAATAAAATAAAAAACAGCGCTATAGGAATACTCTGCACTGCCCACCCTGCAAAATTTTCTGAAACTGTAGAACCATTGGTTGGTCCTATACCGGTGCCTGCATCTTTGGCACACACAATGGAACGGAATGTGAATGCAAAAACAATCCCGGCGGATGTTCCTGTTTTAATAGAGACTTTATATGAAAAGAATTAATTTAATTGTCTTTTTTCTTTTTCTTTCTGCGGCATTTTCATTTGCCTGCGATATGGAGGGGCACTTTTGGTTTGATGTTTCAAACAGCGAAGAGGAAATTCTGTATTCAGGCTGCTATGATGCAATTAATTCGGGACCTCATATAATTGAATATATTCTGACAAAAGAAAGGGCTGAGGCTACGGGGATAAGGCGGCCGAATGCAACATTTACGCAAAACAGAGACGGCGGCATTTTACAGAAACTGCTGGCAGAACACGGCTATTCACTGCCCAATCATCGTAATTTTACAAACTCCGGTTATGACAGGGGGCACATGGCGCCCAACGCGGATTTTAACGACACAAGTGAAAATGCCCTTTTAACTTTTTTTATCGGCAATATCTGGCCGCAAACACCGAATGTAAACAGAGTTGTGTGGCTAGGCACAGAATACGAAACAAGAAAACTGGCATCAGAATATTCACAGGTAAAAGTTGTAATAATAACAGATGAATTCAGCGAAGAAAAAATTGGAAATATAACCATTCCATCCTGTTTTAAAAGACGGGTATATGATTTACAGACCGGTGATTTGATTTATGAAATTGACGTTTATCAATGATTCCTGCCGTGATAAAACAAACAGATAATCAGAGAGCCTGTTTAAATATGCGCATATATTGGGGCAGCGTGGCGACTGTGCCATTTCTTCATTTAATGTATAATATAACCTTTCTGCTTTTCTCGCGATAGTTCTTGATATATGAATTTGCGCTTCCATTATATTTTTTCCCGGTATAACCAATTCTTTACATTCCGGTATATTCGCGGTTAACCTGTCAATCTCTTTTTCCATATTTAAAACGTCAGTATCAGAAAAAGAGATTTTTTCCGCCGACATTATTTTCATCAGATTTTTTTGGATTTTTTCCATGAAAATACAGGCGGACTTTTGGGAGAATTGCCAGGCATCCTCATTCGAAAGCATGGCTTTAATAAGCCCCAAATGAGAAATGAGCTCATCTAGCGTACCGATAAAATGAATAATATTATCGTTCTTTGAAACGCTTTTTCCGTTCAAATCGAACGTTTCTCCGGCATCGCCGTTTCCTGTATAAATTTTCATTCTTCATTATACAGACGCTCCTGCAAACGAGAATACTACACATACGTAAAGCATAAAAAAACCTTGGTCAGCGCCGTCTTATTTTATTATCTTTTAGTTATAAAGATTATATTTTAATAAAAGGGGGACCTATATGAAACTTAAATACAAATTAAGTATTATGGTAATCGCGATAATGATTGCCGTTGTTTCAGGGATTGCCGCGCTGCTTTTAAACCGCGCGTCAAATATCAGCATGTCTTTGAGTGTGCAGGCGGTTGAGCTTTTGGCGGAAAAAAAGGCTGAATATTGGAGCGGCGTGGAGGAAGGGTATCTGCATGTTTTGCGTACTCTGGCAAATATTATGGCAGATTTTGAAAATCTGCCGGAAGCAGCCAGACGTGATACTTATGACAATATGCTTTTAGGCACTATTCAGGCAGATCCGTCAATTGTTAACATTTATACTATTTGGAAACCTGATGTTCTGGACAGCGATGCCCGTAACATTGGCCGCACAGGTTCTACCCCCAAAGGACAATATGCAATGGTGTATACCCGTGAGAATGGCATGCTGGAAAGCAGGGCATCCGCCGATATAGACACTTCTATGGCTTATTTTAACGATCCCAAATCAAATATTGAAAGAGTTGATCATCCCATTGCCAGGAAAATTAATGGAAAAGATACATACCTGTTAAGGATGATGGTTTCCATTGTTAATTTACGCACCAATGAGGTAGTTGGAGGCATTGGGTTTCTGCTGGATATCGTTAATATTCAGCCATCTGTTGAAACATCAATCGAAAATTATGAAAAAATAACCGCTATGGCTATTTATTCAAGCAATGGTTTTATTCTTGCCAGTTATGTTCCACAGCGGATAGGTAAAATGATGGCAGATGTTGATACAATATACGGCGATAATCTTACGGCGGCATGCCAGGCAGTTACAGACGGAAAAGAGATAATGTTTAAATCCTATTCCGAAGTACTTGAAACAAATCTGCAAATTGTAATGAAACCTTTTAAAATAGGCAATTCTGATACTACATGGACAGTCATGATAGGAACATCAGAAGCCCTTATTATGAAAGAAGTAAATGAAATTGCGCAATTTACAATCATTCTGGCTTTAATTGCAATTATAGTTACCGCGGTAATTCTCTTTTTAATTTTTAACAATGTTACAAGGCCAATTGTTAAGGTAACAAATACGTTAAAAGATATTTCTGAAGGCGAAGGCGATTTAACCCACAGTATAGTAATTAATTCCAAAGATGAAATAGGCAGCCTTGCGCACTATTTTAACCTTACGCTGGAAAAAATCAAAAATTTGGTTATCATTATTAAAAACCAGTCTGTTACTCTTTTTGACATAGGCAGTGAACTTGCCAGTAATATGAACCAGACTGCCGCGGCAATAAATGAAATTACCGCAAACATTCAAAGCATTAAAACCAGGGTAATGAGCCAAAGCGCCAGCGTCACAGAAACAAACGCTACTATGGAACAGGTTACTACCAATATCAATAAGCTTAATGACCATGTAGAAAAACAATCAACAAGTGTTGCCCAGTCTTCTTCCGCTATCGAACAAATGTTAGCCAACATTCAATCTGTGACAAATACGCTGGTCAGGAATGCGGGAAATGTAAAAGAGCTCATGGAATCTTCTGAGGTAGGCAAGTCAGGTCTTAACGGTGTTGCGCTTGATATTCAGGAAATTTCCCGCGAATCAGAAGGATTAATGGAAATCAACTCTGTCATGAAAAATATCGCAAGTCAGACTAATCTGTTATCCATGAATGCCGCAATTGAAGCCGCTCATGCAGGGGATTCCGGCAAAGGTTTCGCTGTTGTCGCTGATGAAATACGCAAACTGGCGGAAAGTTCCAGTGAACAGTCAAAAACCATCGGGACAGTATTAAAGCATATAAAAGCATCAATAGATAAAATATCCGGCTCCACAGAAAATGTACTGCACAAATTTGAAATAATAGATTCGAGCGTTAAAACAGTCGCGGATCAGGAAGACAACATTCGTAACGCGATGGAAGAGCAGGGACAGGGAAGTCATCAGGTACTTGAGGCAATTTCCCAGGTGAACGGCATTACACAGCAGGTAAAAAACGGCTCGCAGGAAATGCTTATAGGTTCAAAGGAAGTAATAAATGAAAGCAAAAATCTTGAGAGGGTTACTCAGGAAATAACCGGAAGCATGAACGAAATGGCTACAGGTACAGAACAAATTAACATAGCGGTTCACCGCGTAAGTGAATTAAGCAACAAGAACCGTGAAAACATAGATCTTCTTGTGCGCGAGGTATCAAAGTTTAAGGTAATGTAATTACTTCGTAATTTAATTACTTCGTAATTTTTTAATTACAAAGTATCAGGTGAATCAAGCCAGACTGGGAGCAGCATATTGGTTTCCAGATAACCCATTCTGCGCTTTTTCACCTGAATTTCAAGCAGAGCATAACCTTCGTTTTCCATTATGCGAAACCGCGAAATGGAAACAGGATCGTTTTCTGAAATACCGGCTTCATCTGCAACTGAACCGCGCACTACCCTTTCTACGCGGAAATTTGATACAAACAAATTATTCTGAAGAGGCGTTAGAATCATCCCGAACAGTGGAGCCGCGATTCTGTCGCGTCTTTCTATTCTTGCAGCCTCCAGCAGCGGAAGATCAGGACGCGCCGATGTCATAAGTATATGTTTTTTTACATTGCCTTCCCTGTCAACGGTTTCAACCGCAACAAGTTCTCCGGGACCGTAAAGAAATAATTCATCCTGCAAAGCGGGAATAAGAGCTCCCTGGTCAGCATTTATTTCTCTTCCGTTAATTGTTTTAATATACACGCCCTCGCCGAGACGGTGCAAAGACGCAGGAGTATTCGGGGATTTATAAATTATTTCCGCCCCGTAAAATGTTTCGCATAATGTAAGCCCCAGCCATGGACGAGGCGCTCTTCCGCCTTTCATCATTGCAGGCAGCGCTTTGGCAAGAGTTTGCGCAGGAACAGCGAAATTAAGTCCCTGATGCTGGGCGATACCGGCAAATACAACTCCAACAAGCCGCCCTTCGCTGTCAATTACAGGTCCGCCGGAGTTTCCCTGATTTACAGCAGCGTCCATCTGATATACATTTCCTATCTGCAAAAAACGCCTTCCCAATGCGGAAATAATACCGGAAGTTACAGTTTGTTCAAGTCCCATAGGAGATCCTATCGCAAACACCGTATCACCGACACGGGGAATAACACGATCTACAATAGAAAATACATATTCAGGATTTATATCCGCTTTAATTAATGCCAGATCCAAAGCTTTATCCCAGCCAACAACACGCGCAGGAATACGCGGGCTTGTAGAATCTCCCATGCGGATATAAAGCCTGGAATATCCCTGATACTTGGGATCAACTTCGCTTGCAATAACATGATAATTGGTAATCATCAAACCGGATGAATCTATAAAAAATGCCGATCCTAAAACCCTGTTGGGTAAAAATCCAATTCCTCTTTGAATTCTGTGTCCCCTGTCAACAATAACAGTGGCTACTCCTTTAATCATATCGGAGACGGTGTCACGTCCTGCCGCATATTCCCTTAACGCCGGCGGAATATTTCTGCCGCCAGCAGCGGCAAGAAAAAGAGCTGCTGCACGGCGCTGTTTAGCTTCAACTGCTTTTTCCAGAAAAAATAAAGCGCTTTGATAATCCATAGGCTGCATATCATGCGATCTTAGAGCCGTTAAAAACGCGCCGAGCATATCGCCGTCTGCTGCTTTTTTCCTTGCGTCCGCAAGAAGAAACACGGCTTCCTTTCCGGTATGCGCGTTTGTTATTCCAATACTGGTTATGGATCTTCCAAGTGAAATCGCATCATCCCACCTTTCCTCTTCGATTGCCTTTTCCTGCTCGCTCTTTATATTTTCTATTGATGCTTTTTCCAGACTATAAAGTTTATTCCAGTCTTCGTTATCGGAATCTTCTGTGACAGAATAAATTTCTTTATAAATAAAAATTAAATTCAGGGCAGAAACGGGATTACTCTGCACCTGTTTGGCAATATCATCCAGCCTTATCGAACTTGTGGTACGCGTAAAATCCCCGGTATTACCAAGATTCTTGCAGCCGCAAAAAACAATTATCAAAACAAATATTAAAACCAACCATAAACCTGGTTCTTGTCTGTTCGTGGTGAAAAATCTTCTATTTGTCATAATTATCTTCCAGTTTGTGAATAATTCATTTCTCCGCTGCTATCCATGTCCCATAGATAAACAACTGAACCGTCAGGTAGATACATTTCCTTTGTTTTATGTTTTCCGTCTCCCGACCAGTCGCTTTCAGAAGACACTATAAGGCTGCGATAATCAAGAAAATCAATCCCGCCTGCGGCGACGACGTCCAATGAGCGGAAGCGCCGTATTGTTTCCATTCTGCCGTCCATATCCAAATCAATATGCTGAATAACAGGCAAACCTCTTTGAAACTCTGTAACAGAGAGCTGTTTTCCGTTTAATGTTTCAACTGCCAAAAGAGGGATCCCCCTTTCCATATAAAAAGTTTCTGTGGCTCCGTCAAATTCAACGCTGGGGCGTGATAAAGAAGAGCAATATGATACAAGAGTACGGTAAGTAAGATCTACGTATTGATATGCGGGCACAGGAAAAGAAAGACCTGCTCTGTTTCTGCTGCCGCCAAGTACAATGAATGATACGGGCGCATATTGAAAATCCGCAGGGCGGAATTTAAATATTTCCTTATCCATTGTTACCTGCCCTACAGAAGGATAACGCTCCCATTCCAGTTCGGATTTTATCCCTGCAATATAAACAGAAGCTTTTTGCGGCGCGCGGCTGAAATTAATAATAAAATTATAAACATTATTTTGGCTCATGTAATAAACAAACTGTTCGGGAGATCCTTCATTAAAAAACACGCTGCTTTCTATATACCCGTCGCGATCATTATCTGTGCTGATAAAACCTGTAAAGGAAAGCAATTTTCTCGTAAAATATTCCCGTCCTTCTTCGCTGCGAAGCAAATTGTAAATATCCTCTATTATATCTTTATCCAGAACAGGATTTCCGTTAGGTGTAATTTCGCGCGGATAGGGGTAATTAAATCCGCGGCTTGCAGAAAACAATTCATCGGCGGCTTCGATGTCGCCGAGCAGCCCAAGATTTAAAGCGGCAGCAATGGAACCGGGATGGGGATAAAAGTCCCTGTTTCTGACATGAGGAATACCACCTGCCCTGTAAGACGCAACATAGCGCCGCGCTGTTTCCGTATCTCTTATAAAAGGAGAAGCCATCCATGCCAGTTCCGGATCCGCTTCCAGAAGAAACGGCAGTCTTCTTAGAGCAAGTTCAAGGAGATTGATATCGCTTTCATGAAAAGGTTTTCTGTTCTGGGCATATTCGAAAAAAATACGCAAAGGACGCGGATCGCGCGGGTATCTGTCCATTGTATTTAGTAAAAAGCTTCTAAATTGCGCAAGCGCATGATGATCTGAACTTCTAAAAACCATTCCGCGCAATGCCAAAAGACGAAGCATGGCTGAATCCGCGTTTATAACAGTGATTCTATTAAGGCACTCCAGCGCGTTTAAATATTCACGCATAGCGATAAGCATTTGCGCTTTTAAAAGCAAAGCATTTGTCTCGTTATAAATTACCCAGCGGTTTGTTTCTATGGCATTGTTTAAATTGTTCACTATGTCATTTCTGCTGACAAGACTTCTATGGCTGGATTGAAGAAAAGCCAAAAGATAGGAGATATCAGAAGAAACATCGGCAAAATCTTTGGCGCGGTTAATGCCGGCATAGGCTTCATCCAACCTCCCTTCTTCAATTGCCTGGCGCACCCAATTAACATACTGCAGTGCAACATCCGAATCATCTCCCCTGTTTTGAGCGGATAAACCTGAAGCCGCTAAAAAGAACAATATTAACCATATACAGAAGTTTAAACCGGTTCGTGTAAAAATCATACGCTGCTGCCCTCGCTGAATGTCGCAACATTTTCTTTTGGAGGCAGCCCTAAAATCTGACGCACTTCTTCGTCAACAAGTGTTTCACGCGAAAGAAGGGCATCTGCCAATTTTTCAAGCTCAGGCTTCCGGCTGACAATAATTTCACTTGCCTTGTTAAGCGAGCAATCCAGAATTTCCCTTACCGCTTTATCAATTCTATGCGCGGTATCTTCGGAATAATCCTTGCGGCGCGCAATTTCCTTTCCAAGAAAAATCGGTTCATCTTCCTGCCCGTAAGCGACAGGTCCCAAATCTTCTGCCATGCCCCACTCGCAAACCATGTGACGCGCCATTTCTGTAGCCTGCTGAATATCGTTTTTTGTGCCGGTAGTTGTCTCATTGTAAAAAAGTTTTTCCGCAAGCCAACCGCCGTAACAAATAGCAATACGATCCTCTATCCAGCCTCTTGCGCGGCTGTAACTGTCTTCTTCCGGCAGGGAAAGCGCCATGCCGAGCGCGCGCCCGTGCGGAACAATGGTAACTTTATGAAGCGGATCCGCATTTTTAAGATAATAATGAAGCAGAGCATGTCCCGCTTCATGAACGGCAGTCATGCGGCGCTCCTTGTCGGATACAACAAGCGTCTTTCGGGCAACACCCATTAACACTTTATCTCTTGCTTCTTCAAAGTCGGACATTAACACTTCGCTGCGATCCTTGCGGGCGGCAAAAAGCGCCGCTTCGTTAACAAGGTTCGCAATATCCGCGCCGCTCATTCCCGGCGTTGCCCTTGCGATGCGGGCAAGATCAATCTCTTTATCCAGAGGAATCTTGGCGGCGTGAATCTGCAAAATTGCCTCACGCTCCTTGATATCCGGCATCGCGACAACAACCTGTCTGTCAAAGCGCCCGGGGCGAAGAAGAGCCGGATCCAAAACATCGGGGCGGTTTGTCGCGGCAAGAATAATTACGCCGTCTTTGGAATCAAAACCGTCCATTTCTACAAGGAGCTGATTTAATGTTTGTTCACGCTCATCATGGCCGCCGCCGTAACCTGCGCCGCGCGTCCGCCCAACCGCGTCCAGCTCATCTATAAAAATAATACAGGGAGCATTTTTACGCCCCTGTTCAAAAAGGTCTCTTACGCGGCTTGCGCCAACACCGACAAACATTTCTACAAAGTCAGAACCTGACATATGAAAGAACGCGACTCCCGCCTCTCCCGCGACAGATCGCGCCATCAATGTTTTGCCTGTACCGGGCATACCTACAAGAAGCACACCCTTTGGGATACGCGCTCCCATTTTGGTAAATTTCTGCGGGCTTTTTAGAAACTCTACAACTTCTTCAAGTTCGTATTTGGCATCCTTTTGCCCGGCTACGTCTGCAAAACTGACTTTTTTGCCTTCATCCTGATATCGTTTTGCCTTGCTTTTCCCAAACGAGAAATTTTTCATTCCCGCTCCCTGCATGTTTCTAATCATAAAAATTATAATGGCAAAACCGAAAATCCAGGGAAACATATCAATTAGAAAACGCCACGGACTCACCTTGGCGGGAGCTCCCGAAACATTTATATTTTTTTCTTTTAGGGTTATCAAAAGGTTTGGATCACTATAGGGGATAAAGGTTCTTAGCTGCGTCCCCTGATTAGACCCTTTTAACGTAATATCTACTACTCCGTTTTGATGAATTACAACGGCTCCAATATCATTTTGCTCCACAAAACGGGTAAATTCAGAATATGTAATTTCTCTTACAGGGGAAGAATTTCCTCCTCTGAATAAAAAAGCAATAAAAAAACCTGCCATTACGACAAAAAAAATGAGCGCGATTCCGGAAGGCCGTCTGGGCTGCTCTGGAAGGCTCCCTGGCAATTTGTTATTAGGATCAAACATTAAAACTCCTGATTATTCAAATTTTAAGTGTTTTTTATCACTTAATCAACACCGAAACACCGCATTCAAAGAACTCGCGCTTTTTACGGGAAATCACAATTTTTCCGTTTTCCAGCTTTATTGTCATAGAGCCTAAATCCGCGGCTTTTACGTGCCCTGTGCAGAACTTCCTTATAACTGAGCGCTTTATTGGGGTTGAGATTGGGGTTGACTCACACGGAGGCACATCAAACCTTCGGTTCGCGGACACGGAGGCACGGGAGGAAGAGGGGGAGAGGGTGTTTAGTGCCTGGAAGATTGCTTCTTCGCGCAGGATTATGGGGTTTGTGAAGAAGGACTCGGCGGTTGTTGTGAGGGAGGCAATTGATTCTTTTCTCGCAGACCGCAAACCGAAGGTTTGAAGGAGGCGCGGAGGACGCGGAGGAAGAGGAAGAAGGGAGGAAGGATTCTTTCCTTTTTCTTCCCTTTGTGCCTTTGTGCCTTTGTGTGAGTCCCAGCTAATGCGTTGTTTAGCTTCGAGAACAATAAATTCCGAGGCGAGTGACTGGGTTTCGGACATGGCGGTAACTCCGCTTTTCCATGAAGGAAATGCTTCGTCCAGCAGCGGGATCAGCCTGTTTCGGATACGGTTCCGTAAAAAATAGTTTTCTGCGTTTGTTTCGTCTTCACGCCATGTTATTCCCTTTGCGTTTAAATACTCAATTATTTCCGCGCGGGAAACTGAAAGCAAAGGACGAAGATAAAGACCCTTCTCTTTGGGCATAACAGCAAGTCCTGCAGGACCGCAGCCGCGTAAAACACGCATAAGAGAAAGCTCCAGGGCATCATCTTTTGTGTGACCTGTTAAAATACGAGTATTAACTCCCAGTTCGGCAGTTTTTTTTGCAAGCGCCTTATGGCGGTAAAATCTGGCAGCTGCTTCAATACCAATACCCTTGCGCTTTGCATAAGCCTCGATCCTGCCCGGCTTGATATGCTTAACATGGCATTCGATACCATGCTTTTCGCAAAAATTACGGACAAATTCAGCGTCATTGCGGCTGCCCGGGCGAAGACCATGTTCAACGTGGAGGCAATGGATAGTGGATAGCGGATAGTGAACAGTTAGCAACGCGGAAAGCAAAGCCATTGAATCGGCGCCGCCTGAAACGGCAACTAAAAAGACCGTCCCTTTTGGACAGTCTTTTAGAGCTGTAAGAATATTATTTTCGAATTCGTTGGTTATTTCTTATCCCCTGCGGGTGCAGCTTTCTTATCGGCAGCAGGCGCGGCTTTGGCAGCGGCAGGCGCGGCTTCAGTTGCGACGGCGGCGGCGGCTTCGGCTTTGGCGAATTTAACAAGCGCAACAACCTGATCCGGATTGGAAAGAAGCCTTACTCCCTGACCAAGAGGAATATCCCTTACATACAGGGAATTATTGGCTTTAAGACCGGAAATATCAATTTCGATACGTTCGGGAAGATCCTTTGGCAAACATTCAATTTCAATTTCATGAAGGGGATTTTCGAGCATACCGCCTTCGCGGACACCGATAGGATTCCCCTGCAGAATGATGGAAACCCTGGCACGCAGAGCGACACCGCTTTCCACTTCATAAAAATCAATATGAAGAATCTTGCCGTCTATTATATTTCTCTGTGTATCTTTTACAAAAGCATCATAAGATTTATCTTCTGTTTCAACCTTTACGATTGTACTTTCGGAAATACCCTTGGTTTCTTTCATAAATTCGACAGAATCCAAATCGATGGAAACCGATTTACCGGTTCTTCCGTAAATAACAGCGGGAATTCTGCCGCTCTTCCTCATTCTTCGGGATTCCGCAGAACCTGCTTTTTGACGATTTTTTGCCTTTAAAACAACCTTACTCATGTGAATACCTCATAATTAAATTACCGGGAGGTGATCCCTTTTGGGACGCCAGGATTCGAACCTGGGAATACCGGAACCAAAACCCGGGGGCTTACCGCTTGCCGACGTCCCATTCAACTGGTATCAGCCTACCAAAAACATGGGAAAGAATCAACAGGTTTAAAAATATTCAGATTTATACAGACGGCACAGATGTCTTTAAACATCAGATGTCATCAGACATATCATCCTGAATGTCCACGTCACCGGACTCGTACTTTTCAAGAATACGTTTTTGCAGTTCCATCCGAAATTCGGGGTGAATGGGATGCGCTACATCCTTGTATTCTCCCGCCCTGGTTTTCCGGCTGGGCATAGCAATAAATACACCAGTCTTGCCCTCAATAATCTTTATATTATGAACAACAAAACAATCGTCAAATGTTACCGTAACGTAGGCCTTCGGCTTCCCGCCGCCAGTCACCTTGCGGACCCTGATATCTGTAATTTGCATGGCGCCTCCTCTCCTTTGAGGTCCTGAAATAAAAGCCTGTTCTAAAACCAGGCGTTTCTTATTTTACATTATAATATTAATGTGTCATGAAAGCAAGGGAAAAATCAGCATTTCTAAATTTTTTATTTTCAATTTGATAGTTTTTTTGGTTTATTAATAGTATTTTCTCACATAGTGAGCAACCTATCGGGCTATCCACTGATTATCTCTTCTTTCATAGGTTTCGTTATTCGCGGAAAAAACCGAGTAAAAAGCATCGGGAAACCCCTCATTCCTCGTCAATGTTACCCCCGACGGTATAACAATACGGGCAATTTGCCTGTTATTAAGGAAGGCAAAACGTCCTATTTGTGAAGGTCCCCGAATAGTTAAACTTTCAAGCTGATTATTGCAAAACGCGAAATTTCCGATGGTTTCCACGCTTACCGGGATGTTTAGGCTGTTAAGCATATTTTCCTCAAATGCCCTCTCCCCTATGCTTATAATGCCTTCCTCGATTATGAGGCTGATCAGCGTATTCCTGTAAAACGCAGTATCCCCGACAACCCGGACACTTGAGGGAATTGTCAAATAGGCGATTCTATTGTCCGCAAACGCGCTTTCCCCTATCTCTACAACACTGGGCGGAATTGTAACAGAGGTCATTTGATGATTATCCTGAAACGCGCCTTTCCCTATGCTTACGACCCCATTGGGAATGTTCACGCCGGTAAGCCGGTTATTTCTAAAAACAGATTGTTCTATTACCCTGATACTCGATGGAAGAGTTAAACTTGTTAATTGATTATTTTCGAACGCAGAACGCCCGATACTTGTAACGCTGGACGGAATTGACACATTCACAAGCTTATTATCCGAAAACGCGTTTTCCCCGATGCCGGTAATTCCTGCCGGAATGGAAACATTATTCAGCTCATTATTGGAAAAAACATTGTTCCCGATAATAGAAATGTTTGCCGGTATATATACCCTGACTAGTTTATTGTTTCTGAATACAGAACGCCCAAGACTTGTTACGCTTGATGGAATTTCTATATCGGTAAGCAGATTATCCGCAAAAGCGCTGTCTCCTATCTCTATAATACTTTCCGGAAAATTGATGTCTGCTATTTTATTATCCGCAAATGCATAATCCCCAATATCAATAACACTGTAGGGAATATGTATATAAGTAAGATTATTTGATAAAAACGCGCTTGCTCCTATCGAAATAATGCCATAGGGGATAATTACACTGTCCAGATTTTTTCTTCTAAAAGCGGCTCTGCTGATAGCGGTAACAGGCACTTTTCTTATCTGCGGGGGTATATTTACATCCGTACTTTTCCCCCTATAGCCGGTTATTGTAATGGTACGGTCTTCTTTCTTGCCGTAAGTTTTATACGAAAAATCCCCGGGTTTCGTGTGATCACGGCTGTCAAAGTCACCTGTAACGGTGGCGCAATTTGAGGCAAAAAGCAAAAAAACCAGTAAAATTAACAAAAAATTGTTCTTTTTCACCTAATACTCCCTGCTTTAAATATATTATATGTTGGGGGAAAAAGCCAGTTGGCTATCCAGAAATGTATGCCTAATAACATACTTGAGGGATATCGTCTTATATATTATTATTACCAAAAAACAGGAGAAATTAATGAACAAATTATTAATTATCATTTTACCTATGGTTTTGCTTTTTTCATGCAAAGGCACAGTGCAACGACCGGCGCAGCAATCGGAAGAGCAGCAAGTTACTCAACTGACTGCACAGCCAACAGCGGAATTATCTTTTAATTTTACCCGGCAGAGCGGATCCGCCAGTAATCAATATGCTGTGTGGATCGAAGATTCGCAAGGGCAGTATGTTAAAACTCTTTACGCTTCACGCTGGACAGCGAACGGCGGATACAGCCGCCGCCCTACGTCTATTCCTTTATGGGTACAAAAATCAAATCTTGCCGGCAAGTCCCGTGAACAGGTAGATGCGTTAAGCGGCGCCACCCCGCGCACAGAAATTGTTTCCCATACATGGGACGGAACCGACAGTCAGGGAGAAGTTGTTCCCGACGCGGATTATGTCCTGATACTTGAAGGAACCTTACGCTGGGAAAACCAGGTCTACTACCGCGCCCCAATCAGCATCGGTCATGGCGTATCAGAACCGGAAATAAATATCGAGTACGTCTCAGGAGACAGAAACACAACCGCAGAACGCTCAATGATAACCAACGTAACAATAAAAACCCTGCGGTAAAAAATGGTAGCTGCTACCATATATTGTATTTCAGCACTGCTCCCTCATACCATTTATCCGTCATGTAACAAACCAGAATTGTTTTGGACATGGCTCTTTGTTTCAGAGCGCTGCCGTCGCCGGGGGCAGCCAAATATCCTGATACCGGAACGCCGTTGCAAACAAACTCATCTGACAGCGGCACTTCTCCGGCGGCAACGGTCATTACTTCCCACGCGCCTGTAAATCTGTCGTTTAAATCTGTTCCGTCGCGCAGTACAGGGTCTTTTTGCCAGGCGACCCTTATTGAGTTTTTGGTTTCCGCAAAGGAAGCGTGAAAACTTGAAATATACGGAACATATCTGCCATTTTCATATCTGACATTTATCATTATTTTTGTTCCTGCAGAAAGATATGTATCTACGCGTACTGTTTTTATTTTATCCATATCCGGCATTTTTGCTCCAAAAGAATTTGTCTTTGCGGGAATAAACGCGTACCAAAGTCCGCCGCTTAAAACATTAAAATACGCAAGATGAATATTATCATAACCGTCTACTGCCATATCAACATGAGAGCCCGCTGATTCATGAACTATTCTTGCATTGCCCTGCCATGTGCCGTTATCGGGATCTGCCGGTGTGCCGGAGCCGCCCAAGAGACGGTAAGTTTGAGTGTTAACAATATTGACTGCCGGAGGAGATACAGTGCGGCTATTACTCAACGCGATACCGTTTAAAGGAGCGCTGTTCCATTCGCCGTTTTCATTTACGCTGCCTCCGTGCGATAATACAAGATTTTGATTTACTTTATCATACCATGCGATAACAGGCAGACCGTTAGACAATGCGCCGACAGCTGAATAAATGCTTCCTGCGTGTTTTGTTGTGTTATGCGCAACTATCTGGGCTGAAGCATGTACGGTAGTATTGTAGTTTTCTTCCGTTAGCTGTCCGCCCCATGTAACGTTTGCATTGCCGTGACCGGCTATCCCGTAATGGAATAAAAGCGGATTATTAACTGTGACATTGTCGCTATAGCCAAGGAATATCCTTGCCGCGTTGGTATCGTTCGCTCTTGCAGAGCCGTTTGTATTCTGTACGAATATCCTTGGAATTTTTACACGATCAGGATCGCCTGCCATTTGCATTATTCTGCGTTTGTTATTGCCTGCCGCGTTGTTTGATCCGCCCGCGTTTAACCTTGCGTAAAAGGAAAAACACGGATAATTTTGCGCAGTTATATTTGAAGACGCGGCATACCAGTCATCGGCTTCGTCGATTGCGATTGCAGTATTTGAATACCTGTTATACCAGCTTTCAATTGTAGTTGTGGTATTATCAACTCTTCTTCTTAGCTTCCCGCTGGAAGCAGTTGCACCGCCGTCATGATCTCCGTAACTCATATACCGCACAGAATCTTTGCTCATCCTCATAAACGGGCTTTGTATAACCCTTTGATTTAACAGAAAACCTGTATTCCAGACGTATATGTACCGATCGTCTGTTAGTTTATTATTGTTTACGTTATTAGGCTCATCATTGTAAAAGACGCGCGGGTTATTGGTATTGTTAACGGAATCAATATTGTTTACAGTTACCTTTAATTCGCCTGATTCAGATACGGTTCCTATATTCGCGTTTATATGCGTTTTTGATCTGGCAGGAAACTTTATACCGGCAGGCAGAGGCGGATTTATATTAAGTTTAATATTTCCCAGCATTACCGCCGTAGTATCATCCAGGCTAAAATTAAAACCTTTAATCTGGATTATGTCATTTTCCCGCACCGGATACCATCCAAGCGCAGAACGGTTAAACGCGGAAGGGTTAGACCTTATTGCGCTGCTTAACGGCGTTACAAGTTCTGTAATGTAGGGAACAATATCTATTTTTGTCTGTACAGCGGAAGTAAACCCTGAATCATGCGCGATAAAAGCGACTGTAACATCTTTTTTGTTAATACCGTTTATTGTAGAAGTATCCCAGGCAAATTTCCAGTTTAAAACATGACCGTATTCCATGGTTTTAATTTCATCGACTGCTTCAAAACCCCAGATTAAATTGCTGCTGTCGGCGGCGGCAATTCCAAGCCTCATTTTATCAATTGTATGTCCCTGCGCGGCTTGCATCTTTCCGTCACGAAATTCGGCTATAACAAATTCTTTCTGCTGCGCCGAACCATTTTCCATAAAACTGATCCTGACACTTAAGGATTGTATCCGCTCGTTATCCATCGCTTTGCCGTTAAAGATTACCATTCCGCTTGTGTACGCATTTGTACCGGGATAGCTGTCCGCGGCGTATTGCACATAGCCTTTTCTGATACCTGTAGAAATTATTTCTGTGCCGGTACGCGTTGATTCCATTACAATGTTTTCATTATACCCTTCCATTGTCTGCGGATACGCTCTTAAATCCCTGTCTGCATAGCTGGAAATAATTTCATTATCATTGCCGCTGCGGTAATAAAACCCAAAAGGAGAACTGGAAATAACAGGGGGTATCGTATCATTGTTATTGATGCCGACATTAAGAACAATGATATGGGATAATTGATCCGCTATATCTCCTGAGGGAACTGTTGTATCATAAACATGAAGTATAAAAAGCTTTTCTCCTTTCCATGTAATTTTTCCGGTTTCGTCAACAGCGATACCTTCAGAATCTGAAATAAGAGGCGCGTTTCCAAAAGCGGAATCTCCAAACTCAGGAATAACCGCTGTTTTAAATGTATCACCGGAATCGAACATACCTTCCCGTCTTGTATTGATATTTGTGTTTTCATAAGAAGTATATCCTGTTACAGAACCTGCCGGAACAACAGCGTTTTTATTCGCTATAAAAGTTACTCCCCTAAAAGCCGCGTTATTTGCGTTAGGCACAGCGCCTAAATTAAACCATTCAGTATTTCCGGGTATTTGAATCGTATATATCTTTCCTCTTTGTATTTGCGTAATATTACTCGCACGCTGTACATGATAAAATCTGTAATAAATACTGCCGTTACCGCTTCTAATACCAGTGCCTGAATGTTTATCTTCCAGGCGCATAGCCAGATTAAATCTGTTATTCTGCACCCTAAAATCCGGGCTTGCAAACGGGGGCAAAAACCGTATACTATCACCAATACTGCCTGTCCCGTTAATATCCGTACCAAGATCGATCTGCGCTATCACCGGCCTGTTATTCGCGGCATATATTTCCCTGTAGTTATGGGTGACATTCCCGGCAGTATCAAAAACCGCAAAATGAAGATTGTATTTGCCGTCATTCATTTTTGCAGAATCAAAAATGGCAGACCAGGAAACAATGGCATCTCCGCGAAAATCCACGCTCGGATCATAGTTGCTGCTTGTTCTGTCTGTCGCTCTTCTGTCAATTACAATGGCGTTTTCATTCCGCGAAAAAGTACCGTCCGCGTTTTTCGTTAATGCCGGAAAAAACGGCAGTACAACGGTTTTTTCATGCCGGTTTTCAAAAAGCGTATTCCCTTTAATTCCGGCTTCTATATCCATCGGCTCTCCAAAGCGGCCTCTTCTCGCGCTCTGGGTATTAATAAAAGCGCCCACGGCTGCGGCATTTCCGGTCAGGGAGACAGGTTTTCCAAGACTATGATCATCAACACATGGATTTTTGCATATTTCTGCACAAGGCGTGCCAATTGTAGAAAAATACACGACAACTTTTTCTATTTCTCCTGTATTAATACCTGCCATGGTATCAAACGCTCTGCCTGATATTTCATAATCAGCGCCAACAGCAAGAGTTGAACCTCTAAAATTGGTTACAGGATAAAAATTGTCTATTTGAACGGAGATTGATGTCTGATTCCTGTACTCTGCATTTTCAACTTCTATTTCCATGGAAAATATTCCGCCTCTGTCTTTAAAAGCGCCTCCCCTCAGATCTCCGTTTGAATCAAGAGGAATATACAATTCAAAACGATTTTTTCCGGCTGTATTTTGCGGACCTAAAATAAACGGTTTTTTGTTAAAGTCTTGCGGAGCAGAAGATAAAGAGGGACTGTATAATCTGGCTGTTATATAATTTTCGCTGTCACTCCAGTTCTGAGCCAATCCGCTCCAGTTACGCAGTCTTACAAGTTCTATTCCTTCTTTATCTTCTATTATGATTTTTAAAACTTTAAAACCGGATATACTTGTTACTCCGGAATTGTATTTTTCCAGGCGTGACGGGTTATTGCGGTTTTCCCACCAATCTTCGCCGTGAATAATCCGTATTTTATCAGCATCTATGTCAGGAACGCCGGGATGGAATTGCAAAAGCAAACGCGCTGCAGGACCAAAATTTTTCGGCGAAGGCGGAATAGTAAGAAGAGAAGCGTCTTTTGCCCTGACCTCTACCAAAACCTGACGCAGCTCTCCTTCATAGGTATAAATATCGCCGTTTAATGTATGAAACCAGCTAATAACAGCGCTTGGGCTGCCGCTGCGATCTACAGGTATAAAGTCTTTTCCGTCTTTATCGCAGGGAAGAGCGCCATGACAGGCGCAAATATTGTTAGGTGTCATTATTTGCAGAACAGCCATGGGGTTAATAACTCCGTTACTTTGCATAATTGGAACTGTATTAAGATGCCCGTTTGTCACCGCCTGTGTTCTAATCCTTATTTCTATGGAATGGATCCATTCATTGTCCTCTGCCATGCCTCCGATTATTACTGTTCCCCCTACTGTTACAGGATCGCTTTCCGCTTTATACGCCTTATGAGTTGTAAAACTAATTCTTGGCGCGTCTCCGTCACGATCCAGCAAAAGAGCGGCTTCAATAATTATAAAATGCCCTGCTGTATCTTCTGCCATTAACATAAAAGGCAGTTTTCCCATAACATTGTCCGGGTTTTGCGTATCAATATAGGGTTCCAGATATTTTTCTTTTTTTCCGGCTTCAAAAAAATCCGCGATATCTGTAATTGTTAATGTCCAGCTTGAAAGCGCGGCGCCGCTCCATCTTATTCTGCCTGCAAAATCAGGATGATTTTCTCTTTTTAGCCAATATTCGCTGTCTGCCCACTTTTTTCTGTTAACGGGAGTATTATTTATATAAGATCCTTTAATCGCGGATATTTGTTCCCTGCCGATAGCGTATACCATATCTTTAAGTATCATATTATCAATTGAGGATCCGCGTATTACAACAGAGCCTGTTACAACAGGACTGTTATCTGAATTAAAAACCGGCTCTCTGCTGCAGCATCCGGCTTTGGACTGCCAGAATCCCTGCGGCTCAAAAACATCAATTAATGGGTCTTCGGCGTCGATCATTACTCGTTCGTTTCCAAAACCTAAATTGCCTTCACTGTCAACAGCAGATACAAGCAGCCATCTGGTTCCGGATACGTCACATGATAATACAGTGCACCCTAACATTCTTTTTATATCAGAAGCCGGAATAATTATTTTATACAAACCGGCGGAAATTTCATGTATATAATTACCGGATAACGCGGCTGTATGATGATTTAACTCATTGGAAAAACCGGCTTTTATTTCCTTTAACGGCACATTCAAACTTTGTATAATTAATTCAGCCTCAAAATCATTTTTAAGATCGTAAAATTCCGGAAATTGTCCTATTGATATAACCGGATTCTGCATATCAATAACAGATATTGTCATAAATTTAATTTCATTTTCTTCCGGTTTAATTCCAAAAATATTACCAATACGGTTTGGATAATAGTCAACCCGGCTGTCTGAAAATCTGTCTTTTACCTTAATAACAAAATTATAATCACCCGGTAAAAGCGGCGTCCATTCAGGGCGCCCTGAATCCTGATTTATTCTGTCAGGAAGCTCTCCGTTTTCAAACTGAACAAGCGGCCAGCGCGCCTGAACCGCTTTTATTTTATCATCAGAGGCTTGATTTTTATCAAGAGCCTGCCAATTGCTGTCCGCCATGGTTCGCCATTTTCCCCAAACTTCATCAACAGGAAAACCCGAAACAGGATCTCTTGTTACATGATAATTGGAATTATTTTCTGCCGGCCAAATCATTATTTGCGGATATCCTTTCGCGATTCCGCACAGGTCTGTAACGATACCAATAATCGCAGATCCTCTTGCGACAGGCTCTCCCCGCAATATGACATTAAGATTCGGCGCGTCAAAATCATCTTTATATAATTTAGGTATAGACAATTCAAGTTCCGGCGGATTATTTTTAACAAAATATATAATATCGGTTGTTACAGTAGTATTTCCGGAAATGTCTATAGCGGTAATCTTTGCCCGTATTTCTCCGTCCTGCATTAAAGTAGAATCAAAATTGACATACCATAAATCATTTTCCTGCGCAGCCTGTACAATCATTGTTTGCAGACCTCCGTCATGATCTGCGTACCAAATTGTCATAAAAACTTCTCGCATCCCAAACGGCTGCACAACATTGACAGACATGATGATATTATCGCCTTTTATAAATGACCCGGGTGAATACCCTCCGTTATTGTCATCCGGTATACTTATCTGCGGTTTATCTGTGTTAACCATACTTCCAAGACCAACCTCACAGGCTGCAAAAACAATCAGAAATACCAGTATTAAAAAAAAGCATTTTTTTATTTGTTTTAAACATAACATCTTTAACATAGACAATCCTCCTTGTCACCGAAACAAAAGTTAACTATTTAAAATATAATAATTTCCCTGCCTCGAACCGCGCGGACAAAAACAAAAAACGTTAGAAACTACCAAAATTCGTGTACAATCTCCCACTGTCAATTGGGGGTGGTTCGTAAACACAATTTATGCTATAATGACACGATGGCTGTATTTCAATGGATTTCGTCAATTTATGATTATATCCGCCCCGTACTGGACGTTGCGCTCCTCGCCTTTATATTGTATAAAGCATACGAGCTTTTGGAGAAAACCCAGGCTCTTCCGCTGGTTAAAGGGGCAGGTTTTTTGGCGCTTGTTTACGGGATAGCGTACCTTTTTAACCTGACTACCTTAAAATGGGTGCTAACCATGATAGCGCCGGGGCTTTTTATAGCAATTGCCATAGTATTTCAGCCTGAACTTAGAAAAATTATCATGAGGCTCGGGCAAACCGAGTTTTTCAGACCCAGTGTTATTGCGCAGATTGGGAAACTTGACGCTGTTATAACGGCGGCAGAGCTGCTTTCCCAGCGAAGACGCGGGATGATCGTAGTTTTTCCAAGGAAAATCAATCTAAAGCATATTATCGATACCGGGACCAAAATCAATGCGGAAATATCATCAAGCCTGATTGTAGCGATTTATGAATATGACGGACCGCTGCATGACGGCGCTATGGTTATTCACGGCGGAAAAATTGCCGCGGCAGGATGTTTTTTACCGCTTTCCGAAAGGCAGGATATACGCAAGAATTTCGGCACCCGCCACAGGGCAAGCCTTGGGATGGCGGAACAATCCGATGCTGTAACATTAATTGTATCGGAAGAAACCGGCGCTATCTCCCTTGCCTATGACGCAAAACTTTATTACGATCTGTCTTCGGCAGAAGTTACGCGCAAATTAATGGAACTGCTTGACAAAGGAAGCAGAAAGGAAGCGGAACAGAAAAGTTCTCCTGCGGAAGAAAGGGAGGTTATTATTGATTAACAGAAAACTTCTCTTAAAAATTACGGAAAAATGGCCTGTAAAGGTTTTATCAATTGCGGCTGCGATTGTTATTTCCGTCTTTTACAGAATGAATACTCTGGAAACGCGGTTTTTTACCGTCCCCCTTATTATCGAAGCAAATGAAACTCTGGTACCGGCAAATACATTAACAAGCGCGCTGAGAATCTCTTTAAGAGGAGAGTCCGATGGAATACAGCCAATTCTGGAAGATGACATAGAAGCTTATATCGACCTTGGGCGGTATACAAACGAAGGCACATACAGAGTACCCGTACAAATCAGAAAAAAAGGAAGCGCGCTTGGGGTTGAACCTCTGGAAATATCTGTACTTCCCATAGAGATACCTCTTGTTCTGGAGCAAAATGTAAGACGGAGCGTCCCGATTTATCCGGTATTCCAGGGAACTATCGCGCAAGGTTTTGAATTAACAGATCAGCAAATTTTTCCGAATGTGGTAATCGCGGAAGGACCGCGCAGCGCTCTGGAAAACAAAATTGAATTTAATACAGAAATTATAGATATAGACAGACGGTTTGATGATTTTTCCATCAGGGTTAATATAGTAAATGATAACCCGCTTATTGTCATTCACGGAGACAGAATGATTGAATACCGCGGAACAATCAGCAGGATAGTGCGCGAAGAAAACGAAACATTTACAGAAAGCGAAGGAGCCGGACAATGATTACCGGAATCGGTGTTGATATTGTGCAGATAAACCGCATGGAACGCTGGCTGGACGACGAAAAATTACTTGAAAGATTTTTTCATCCAAAGGAGCTGCTGCTTTCTTCTGCAAGAAAAAACAGTAAATCGCAAGCCTTAGCAGCCCGGTTTGCGGCAAAGGAAGCGTTCGGAAAAGCGCTGGGAACAGGACTTGCGCAAATTTCACTTAAAGATATTATGATTTATAACGATGATAACGGAAAACCGGAATTAAAATTGTTCGGCTCAGCGCAGGAAGCGTTTGAAAAATCAGGCGCGGCAAAAGCGCATGTTTCTCTTTCGCACGAAAAAGAAAACGCGATAGCAATGATAATATTGGAAAAGGTATAAATCAAATGAAGAAAAAACAAGAAGAAGAAAAAGAGTTAAAGATAACTTTTCTGTCAAAAAAGGAATTTGAATGCCCTGCTTGCGAAACTTCTTTTCGCAAAGAAGAGCTGCTCTCCGGGGGCGGCAGGCTGATTGCCGGAAAACTTACGGATGAACTTCACCGGCTTTATGAACCATCTGCAAAATACGGCGAAGTTTTTCCGCTTGTTTATCAATCCATTGTCTGCCCTGAATGCTGGTTTGCCTCCATGGAAGGAGATTTCGCGCTGCTGCCCGGCGAAAACAGGGAAAAAGCGGCAAAAGCTGCCGAAAAGCGCATTAAGGATACCACCCTCATTTTTCCCAATGTTGATTTCCGCGACAGCCGCACTTTAATGGACGGCGCGGCTTCTCAGTATCTTACATTGCTTTGTTACGATTTTTACAACAAGCAGGCATCTCCTACAATCAAACAGGGGCTAGCGTCTCTGCGCTGCGCATGGCTTTTAGATGAGCTCAATAAAAAATATCCCGAGCAGCACTATGACTGGCTTGGCATCCTTTTCCGCAAAAAAGCTCAGTACCTGTATAACGAAGCACTTTCGCGCGAACAGAGCGGCAAGGAAACACTTTCCGGCATGAAAGCATTCGGTCCTGATACCGATAAAAATTATTCATACGAAGGAATGCTCTACATTTGCGCATATCTTCGCTACAAGTTTGGTCCTGCTCACGACGCGGCTCAGAGAAAAACATCCCTGGAAGACGCGCGGCGTACAATCGCGAAACTTTTCGGCATGGGCAAATCTTCCAAAGATAAACCCGGAGCATTCCTTGAACATGCAAGAAACCTTTATGATACGCTTAATAAAGAAATAACAGAAAACGGATGAGCAGGAATATAAAGTTAACAATCGCATACGACGGGACGGATTTTTGCGGATGGCAAAGGCAGGATAATGACCGCACCGTTCAGGAAGTGATAGAAAAAGCACTAGAAAAAATGCACGGCAGGGCGGTAAGCCTAACCGGGTCTGGAAGAACAGATGCCGGCGTTCATGCCGCAGCACAAACAGCCAATTTTTACACCGATATAAACAACATTGAGGCAAGCCGATTTGTTCCGGCATTAAACTCACTGCTTCCCCATGATGTTCGGATACTGGATTCTTGCGAAGTAAACGAAGATTTTCACGCGCGTTTCAGCGCAAAGATGCGCCTTTACAAATACCAATTTTTGTGCCGCACTCCCCTGCCCCATGAAAACCGTTATTACCTGAAGCTGCATCGTTTTCCGCGCCTTGAACTTTTAAACGCCTACGGCAGATTGATACTGGGAGAAACAGACTGCTCCATTTTTACAGGCGCGGGAGACAACAGTAAATCAAAGAACCGTTATATTTACAGATCATATTTTTACATTGAACAGGGAGCGCCCCCGGGCCGCCTTATCTTTGAGATTTGCGCCAATGCTTTTCTTAGAAATATGGTGCGCTCCATAGCGGGAACATTTCTGCACTATGAGGAAAAAGAAACTTTACCGCAAACCTTAAACGAAATAATCCAAACCAAAGATCGAACCCTTGCAGGTCCTACTCTGCCGCCGCACGGATTATTCCTGTGGAAAGTAGACTATTAATCTACCCATTCATTTCCGCTTCACCGGGCGGGAATACATATAAATCCGGCAGCTTAAAAGTACGGTTTAAAGCATACGACTGCGGATTATGAAATTTACTGGTCGTGGAAATATTAAAAAAGTGATTTAAAGGTTCATAATCGGGGGATTTTACCCTAATCGAAAATTTGAATTCCTTGTTAGTATCCGGAGTAGAGGCAGTAATCGGCGCAGGCCAGAAACTGAAAGCGCCGGGTGTGCTGGGAACCATGGTAAAAGGATTCTGCCAGTTATTGTTTCTCATCGTGATCAGCTCTCCTTCGCAGTAGAGGAAAACATCGACACCTACAACAGGTTCAAAACTGGCGCCGTTAAAAATACGCCCGGAAATAGTGGGGATATCAAACATGGGGAAATTGGTTTTAATGGGAGCACCCTGAGTTCCGTCATGGGAAGCTGTAGGCCGCATATTATGGTTAACGAGACGCAGCCCCTTATAAATTAACGAGGTTATATCTGCCTCGACCTGCTGGCGTTTTAAACTAGGCTGATCTACCCTGGTAAATCCGCGGTTGGAGACTATATAATTAGGCTCAATACGATTAAGGGTAAAACAGATCGTATCTATCCTGCATTGAAAACACAGGCAAAAATTTTCCGGATTCCCGCTTTCCTGAATTTCATCAAATATGGTCTGTACCATGCTGAATACTACATCTTCACTTGTATTGTGAATGTCCATTTTTATCCTCCTGGGGCAATATCTTATTTAGTATATCACATATGTTCGGAAAAGTCTTTATAGATTCTTTATATTTTTGATTAATAAACACTCTGATTGTGTATAAAGTCTTAATAAAGGCATTAACCGTCTCTGATTTAAAGGCGCTGGAGCTGTCGCTGAAATTACGCCCCTCGTCCCTGATAAAAAGCCCCGTCTCAAAAGACACAGGCTCGGGAATATCAATAATAAGCCCTTCGCACCCCAATTCGGCTGCTAATAACTCCTCTATTTGCGCTCTTTTGCTTATTCCCCTAAGAGAATCTGCCTTTTCAAATGAAATTTCCGCCGCTGTAGCGTAAATTCTGCCTTCCCGCAAGTCATCTGCAAGGGAGGATTTTCCCCCAAGCAGGGTAAAAAGGCTTGTATCATCAAGATTATACAGGTCTTCGCCCGATATATTACCGGCTTCCAGGTTGTTAATAAGGGCTTTTTTTATCATTGCGGTTGCGGCGCGTACCTGCCGGTGCCAATAAACGGTGCGATACATGAGATATTTGGAAAAAAGGATGGATTCGACATTGGGAATCAGGCGGGAATCGATGTCTACACCTCTTTCTTTATCGGGATACAATCTTGAAAGTATAAAATCGACATCCTGAGCGCCGTAGGGTACTCCGCAATAGCGGGCATCACGGTTGAGGTAGTCAAGTTTATCAGGGTCAAGGGCGCCGGACAGGAGTTCGCGGTAAAAAAGCAGCTCTGCGCCTTCGCCAGCCATTTTCTTGTCTACGATAGCGGCTGTCAGGACAGGGTCTGCACCCGCGGCTCCTACAAGAGATTTCATGGGTTCTTTAAGGATAATGGCGCCGGAAAGCGCTTCGTGGGAGGAGAGCGACAGTTCCTTTAAAGAATGGGTATATGGAAAATGACCCAGGTCATGGAGCAGGCAGGCTGCCAGAAAGGATTTTACCCCTTCGCGGGAAAGCCAAGCCGAGGCGCCCTTTTCCGCGAGATTTTGCAAAAGCCGCCTGCCCAGATGATATACCCCGATGGAATGGCTTGCCCTTGTGTGGGTAGCGCCCGGATAGACAAGGTAGACGGGACCTAGCTGCATAATACGGTTTAGCCTTAAAAATGAGGGGGTTTCGGTCAGACGAGCAAAATTCTCGGTCATATAGATATGGCCCCAAAGGACATCCCTTACAGGGCGGGTATAGTCTTCTATCAGGGAGGCCTCAATTGATTTATTCATGTTTTTTTATTATAGAATAAATAATGTTTTTTTGCTAGAATATAGTATTATAAAGAATATGCGAGTATTAATTTTAACCGTTCTTTTTCTTACTGTTACGGCTTTTGCCTTTTCTCAGGATAGGGGGTCAATTCCGGAAGCGCTGCTTCGGCCGGGACGCGGGGAGGCTCCGCGCTTTCCCATTGATACCGTGATCGGGGAATTGGGAAGGGGCGAGGCGCCGCCGGACGCTTTTGTTTTTGCAAACACTGTCTGCGAAGCGCTGCTTGCGGGGCAAGCCAGGCACACTGCCCTTTCTGCAGTTGCCTCCGGTGTGCGGGATAATTACCTGTCCGCGCTGGAAAAAATTTACCCCATAAGCTACAGGCTTGGCGGCGGAAGGGAAGAAGCGGACGGTGCGGTTTCTTTTTTGGTAAGATTTATTGGAAGGGATCAGGGGATAACAGGAGAATTATATCTCAGGTTTAGAACAGAAACAGAAAACTGGATTTTTGAAGAGCTGCTTCTTGAGGGAGCAAAAGATCGTGATGTAGAACAGCAGGAATCAATATACCGCTACGATTTTAATCCTTATGAAAGGTTTTTCTAGGAAAGATTATGGCAACACCTGTAGGAAGAATAGAAAAAGAATTTCTCTTTAAAGCATTGTATGATGAAAAGCTGGCTATAGCTTATGTCAAAGACAGAAACGAGTATACCCTTACGCTTGAACTGCCTGCCGGCGCGGAAATGACTCTGCGCCACAATAAACCAATAGGCAAATTAAAGCCTCATACCAAATTGCCGCTTTTGTTTAATTACCGCGGGCAGGTAATTGATTTTAACACAGAAGTAATATCGCAAAAAGAAAATCTTATTATCTGCAAAACGCCGGATACGCTTTATAAAAATCTGGATCGTAATTATTTAAGAGTTGACACTCCATCGGATTTAAAAATTCTTTTTACTTTCCGCGGCGATCGCTATAATCTTACATTCCCAAAAGTCCCGGAATATGAAAATATAACAGTAGATTCGCTTGGGCAAAATATCAATCTTTCCGGTCTTATAAAACAAATAACCAGCTCTCTTAAAAATTTCGCGGACGGATATAAAATCGTAAATTTTAAAGATAAAAAACCTGAAACAATAGAAGAACGAATTGTTTCTGAAACAGGCAAAACGCTTTTTATCCCTTCTACCGCGGGGTTTCTGCCAAAAACAGATCCGTATCCTAAAAAACGTATTATTACAGAAGATATATTCAAGCGTTATCTGGAAACTACAGGGGTGGGTATTTCCTATCTTGATGAAACCTGCGCGCGCTTTTTAAAAAATAAAATGGACGACGGTTTTTATTCCGATGCCTGGGTGCCGATTCTTTTTCATGAATATGTTATCGGCTATATTCATATCTGGATTGTAAAACAAAACCGCCTCCCCTTTGACTTCAGCGTCCTGGATAACGTATATCAATTTTCCAAAGTCCTTGCCTTCTCGCTTAAGGAAAACGGATACTTTGAACACGGCAGAATGCAGAACGAAGCGTTTGAAGGCAAGGTGCTGGATATAAGCGCGTCCGGTTTGCTCTTTGCCTACCCGCTTGGCACAAGCCTTCTTGCTACATTTTTGGTTGACGCAGAATTAACTGTAACCATAGAAGCTCCGTATCGCACAATCAGCGTTACCGCAAAAATAGTCAGGCGCTTTAAAGATAAATCCGCGTGTTACTTCGGCTGCCGCTTTATAAACATGGCTCCGGAAGACATAAGGTTTCTCTTTGAGCACTTGTACGGCAGACGCATAGACGCAGACGACACCGCGTTTCTGGCAGGACAAGTTTGAACAAAGAACAATGAACAATGAACAATGAATAAAAATTAGCAGCTTTGTTCTTTACTCTTTACTCTTTACTCTTTACTCTTTACTCTTTACTCTTTGTTCTTTCGTTCACCTTTCCAACTTCCTATATACGTATCTGTGCGGGCTGTCTGCCGCTACTCCGAGTTTTTCGCGGCGCCATTGGGCGTATTCTGACCAGTTTCCGTCGTACCAGACAATTTCACCGTCTTCAAAGGCAAGTATGTGAGTGACGATTCTATCGAGGAACCAGCGATCGTGGCTGATTACGAGGCTTACGCCCGCGAATGTGTCAAGCGCTTCTTCCAAGGCGCGCAATGTGTTCACGTCAAGATCGTTTGTGGGTTCGTCCAGCAGCAGTACATTTGCTCCTTCCTTTAACATCATTGCAAGGTTCAGGCGGTTACGTTCTCCTCCGGAGAGCACGCCGACTTTTTTAGATTGATCCGCGCCGGAAAAATTGTACCATGCGCAATAGGCGCGGGAGTTTACTTCTCTCGCATTTGCTCCTGCTCCAAGTTTAATTAAATCCTGTCCGCCGGAAAGCTGCTCCCAAACGCTTTTTTCTCCGTCCAGTGTTTCCCGCATCTGATCCGCATATCCAAGTTTAACGGTTTCGCCAAGTCTTAATGCGCCGGAATCCGGCTTTTCGCTGCCTGTGAGTAATTTAAAAAGCGTGGTTTTACCCGCGCCGTTCGGTCCTATTATGCCGACACATGCTCCCGGCGGTACTGTAAAACTCATATTGTCGAACAACAGTCTATCTCCAAAAGATTTGGAAAGCTCTTGTGCCTCAATAACAAGTTTGCCAAGATGCGGTCCTGCGGGAATCGTTATCCTGTTGTTTTGCGCTGCGCCGCGGGAACGCTCTCTTTCATCATCCTGAAAAAGTTTTTCGTAATGTGTTATACGCGCTTTGCTTTTTGCATGCCGTCCCTTGGGGCTCATGCGTATCCATTCAAGCTCGCGCTGCAATGTTTTTCTTCTGTCACTTTCGCCCTTTTCTTCCTGGGCAATGCGTTTTTCTTTTTGTTCCAGCCAGCCTGTATAATTTCCTTTCCAGGGAATGCCTTCCCCGCGATCCAGTTCCAGTATCCAGCCTGCAACATTATCCAAAAAATACCTGTCATGCGTAACTGCTATTACAGTTCCCGCATAATCATGAAGATGGCGCTCCAGCCATGCTACAGTTTCCGCATCAAGATGGTTGGTGGGCTCATCGAGCAGCAGAATGTCCGGCTTTTGCAGCAGCAGGCGGCAAAGAGCAACGCGTCTTCTTTCGCCGCCGGAAAGATGATCAACTTTCTCATCGCCCGCAGGACAGCGCAGAGCTTCCATTGCCAATTCCAGGCGGCTGTCCAGATTCCATCCGTCGGCAGCCTCGATTTTTTCCTGTAAATCTGCCTGCTTCTGCCCGAGTTTGTCGTAATCTGCATCGGGCTCTCCGAAAGCTTCGCTTACCTTGTCAAACTCCGCAAGCAGCGCAACAAGTTCCGCCGCTCCTTCGCAAACTATTTCTTTTACGGTTTTACCCGGTTCCAAATACGGTTCCTGTTCAAGAAACCCGATTTTATAACCCGGGCTAATCGAAGTTTCGCCTGCAAACTCCGTGTCTGTTCCCGCGAGTATCTTCAGCAAACTGGATTTTCCCGAACCGTTAAGGCCGATAACGCCTATTTTCGCACCGTAAAAATATGAAATGCTGATGTCTTTTAGCACCTGTTTTGTTCCATGTTTTTTGGAAACTTTGTACATGGAGTAGATTATTTTTTTATCATCTGTGGACATGCTGTGATTTTAGCATAGATGTAATGTTGTTAACAAGTGATAAAATCAATGGCTCTCCGTACAGGCGCTCACAGCATCGGGCTCAGAAAAAACTCCTCAAGAGTCCGCCTCTGAGCCTGCTGCGCAGTCTCTCCGGCGGAGAACTTCGGAAGATGTTTTTTCTGAGCCCGCTGCTGTGAGCGCCTGTACGATGAGGATAGTTTTTACTATAAATTTAATATTTAAGAATCTATAAACTTTTAAATAATAGTCTTATCTTCAATAATTAACCGTGCACTTTAATAGCACACGGCTTAAAACAGTCAATAACCTAAAGCCCTTCTGCATTCCATTGAAAAGTCTTTCCATCATAGATAACTTCTACAAAATAGCGCAATTTTTCTCTCTCCGTAAAACCGCCCCATTTGTAAATACTCCCAAGAGTGAGCAAGCCAGAATATTCGGTTTTGCTTTTTTTTACCAAAACAAGAGCTTCCTCCACTTCAAGTTCCTGCGTTGCGCCTACTAAATGACCCTCAAAACTATCAGCCATGGTTTCAAGTATACTATCTTGTACTTGTTTAGCCAGTTCTTCTGTAGTTATTCCGCATGAAAATAACATCAAACAAGCCATGCACAAAACTACCATGCTTCCCAAAATTTGTGACTTTCTCATAAATCCTTACTCCTTATTCGTACAATGCCCGGCGGCGAATATTTTAACCAATCCGCTACGAATTAGTATATATCCATCTTCCACGATGTTTGTAATTTTGTCAAGCATAAAAGATGATATTTCTATAATTCTTTAAGGATGGGTTATGGATAGGAAGGAGGTTCGTGCCGCTCTGGCAAGAAATATCAAGGCTCTTAGAAGCCGCAGAAACTGGTCTCAGGCTGATTTAGCCGAAAAAGCAGCACTTTCTGTTGTTTATTTAAGCGATATTGAAAGAGGTAACAAATGGCCATATTTGGATTCTCTTGTTAAATTGGCAAATGCGTTTAATATCGAGGTTTACGAACTATTAAAAACGGAAAATAAAACACCCCCTGCTGCTAATGCCATTTTTTCCAAATATAATGAAGAGATAACAGCAATTTTTGACAAATCTTTGGAAATAGCAAAAAAGCACGCATCCCGTTCTCTATCCACAATGCAAAAACAATATTTGAAAAAGTAAATAAAATGTAAATTTAGACTGCACATTTTCACTGTTTTTTATTATAATGTCCGGTAATGACATCAAATAGTTCTACACAATCCAATGAGAATAATGAAAAATCTTTTGCTCTGGCAAAAGATTTATTTCCCTCTGAAGAATGGGTATCCACAGAACCTAATATTTTTGTAGCAAAAAGCCGTCTTTCTCAAAAGCAAAGAGAACCAAGAAAATGGGAAAAAGAGATGGCACAAGTCCGTATACTAACAAGCAGAGGAAGCATAGCATATTTTCTGCCGGAAATACTTATACAAAACGGAAATTGGGATCTATGCGCTGATTTAGTATTGGACGGAGAAGTAGTGGAAATGAAAACCATAACAGGAGCAAGAGCCACATTAGGCAGTAAATTCAGTCACGGATACAAACAAGGCGCATTACTATTAAAAAACTGTCAGCTTTCAAAGAAACATTCGGTATTTATCCGTTTATTATCCGATTTATCCATTGGAAGCGTAAAATCCAAAATAGCCGGAGAATTAAAATATCGTCTTGATGAAGGCTCCTTTATCTGCTTTTTTGAAACAACGGGGAAATTATATACATGGACTTATGAAGAATTACGAGCAATAATAGGTACTAATACAGACATATAAAAAATCACCCGGCTTAGCAAAGCCGGGTTCGGCGAACGAGGCTACAACGCCGCCTCATCCAGTGGCGATCCTCTTGCAAGGACATCTTAAATATATCATATTTCTACAGTCTTGTCAAGCTTTTTAATGTAATCTTATGCCATTCGGAGAGGGGGGATTCGAACCCCCGACATCCTGGTCCCAAACCAGGCGGAATAGCCACTATCCAACCCTCCGTGTCTATTGTCAATATATACCAAGCAAGAACTTTGTTCAAGCGGGAGAAATTATAATGCTGCCTGTGTATTTGCCCTGGGGGATGTTTTTTCCTTCATAAATAAATGAAGCGTTTGAGCCTTCGGCTTTTGCCTGGATGAATAAATGAGCAATTGCTATTCCCATATCTATGGGTCTTATGTCTTTTATCATTTTTTCCAGTAAACTTTTTGGATGCCTTAAATAAAAATTATATTTATTACCTGTGTTTTCGATTAGCCACGGCTGAAGGTTTATCGCGCTGGGCGCAATCCTGGCGGCTTCTGTTAATGAATTTGACTCTCCAATAATTATCTCTTTTGCCGCTTTGCGGATAAAACCGTCCGGGTAAGAACGAATTTGTTCGTTATACGGCATTCCTGCAGTCATAGTGATAATGCAGTTAAGGCCGTCTTCTCTCTTGTATTCCTTTTTGGGTTTTTTCATTCCCCACCAGCACGTCCCCAGCCCCTTTGACTGTAATTCCAAATCCAGCTGCTGACCTATAAAACCAATGTTTTCAAGGTAATGCGGCTTTTCTTCCGAGTAAAATGCAATGCAATAGTCCGATCTCTTGTTGATAACTTCTTCCTTCCTTAGAATCTTCACCTTAACCCTGATGCTGCCGTCCAGAGGCTGAATATCAAATGCTTTAATCAGATCGATATCTTTTTCCAGAATTTCCGCCGGGGTACGGGAAAATTTTCTATGCGATTTTCTTATGTAAATTGTTTGCGCCAGGCTTTTGTAATTTTTCATTTTTATTTTCTCCATGCTTTTACATTATTCAAATATTCTATTACATGCAACCCGTCCAGCGCGCCGGATACCGGAATACGCTGAGGGTCTTTGACGCAGTTTACCGCGTCTTTTAACATATTTGCAAAATAACCTGTAGGACCGCTGAAGGTTTCGCCTGTGTTTTCCAAAGAATTAAAATTTTGCGCATATGAACTTGAAACACTCCTGTAAACCTCAAAAACCCCATTGCCAATGCGCAATCTTCCGTTTTCACAGGAAAACTCAATCTCAAAAACAAGATGATCCCTGCCCGCGCCAACCTCTATTATAACAGGAATCGGCGAAGAAGAGCTTAGCTCTCCTTCAATCCATGCAGTGCCTTTATTCTGTTCAAAATCTGCTCCCCAATTGCTTTTATGCGTCATAGTAAAACCTGTAAGAAACATTATAGCGTCTATAAGATGGGTTCCGTCATCCCAGAGCATATTTATCAATTTTCTTTTTTGCCCAAAGTACAACACGGCGCGGATAGAAATAATATCGCCAAGAATTCCCTCTTTTAGAATGGTTTTTGCCCTTTCAAAATCTTTTGAATAACGGCGCTCGTGATTCGTGATAATAACAGGTCCGTCTTTTTTATTTGTTAAATCAACAATCTTCCTGGCATCTGTTAAACTATCTGCAAGAGGTTTTTCGCAGATAATAACGGGGACTTTATGTTTTGCGGCAAGATTACAGTAATGATAATGACTGTCAGGATGCGTAGCAATCGCAAGAATCTGAGGTTTATATTCGCTTAGCATTTTTTCCGCATCAGAAAAAGAAGGGACACTCCATTTCCGGCTGAAGGCTATTCTTCTTTCTTCGTCCTTGTCGCATCCTGCAGCCAGCACACAATCTTCGTTGGAGACAATCGCGCCCGCATGGGTGCATGGTTTTTCACGAAGACTATCGTCTTCCAGGATAGAAGCAATACGCCCCAGCCCGATAATTGCCGCTTTAATTTTCAATCTCCTGTACAGCAACAACTGCTTTCTTTTTTTTGGCGCGCCAGGAGTTTAAAAGAGAGTACATAATCGGCGTAATAAAAATAGTCATAAATGTACTTACAAACAGTCCGCCTACAAAGGTTTTTCCAATCGGCTGAATTGTATCCGCGCCCGCGCCCGGGAAAAAAGCAATCGGAATCATGCCAAGAATTGTTGTAAGACTTGTCATTAATATCGGGCGAAGACGCCTTCTGCCAGCTTCGATACATGCTTCTTTTACTTCCATTCCGCGCGCGCACAGGGTATTTGTATAATCTACAAGCACAATTCCGTTATTTATAACAACGCCTACACAGGCAATAATTCCAACGATAGAAAACATTGTCATGGCTTGCCCGGTAATTTTGTACAGCCATATTACTCCTATAAACAGCAATGGTATGGAGAAGATAATAATAAACGGATCGACAAACGATTCAAATTGACTTGCCATTATGCCGAAGATAAGAAAAATCGCTGTTAGAACTATTATTACATAAAGAGAAGCAAATGACTGGATTTCGGAAGCTTCGCCAAGGTAGCGGATATTTACACCTTCACGGACAACAAGGCGCTCTTTGATCGTTTCTTCAAGACGGCGCTGCATATCTGTCGCGGCAATTCCCGCTTCAAGACCGCCTGTTACGCGAAGAACACGTTCCTGTCTTTCGCGCCGTATTGAGGACGGAGCGCGGCCTTCTGTAATGGACGCGACATTGGACAGCGAAACACGCGTACCATTGCGGCTGATAACAGAAATCGCATCCAGGTTCCCCAGCCCCTGCCTGTCTGTTTCTTTTAATCTAACCTGTATATTTATCAGCCTGCTGCCCTGGCTCATCGTTGTCGCGAAGTCTCCGTCAATTGCCGTGCGTATTTCTGTCGCAATTGATGAAAGAGAAAGTCCAAAACTTGATGCCCTGTCACGATCAATTTCTATCTGCAATTGAGGAGCGCCTTCATCAAGATTTATAACAGGGTTTTCTATTTCCGGCAGATAATTCATCATTATTTGCTGAACTTCTTCTGCCGTCATCATTAACGCTTCGTAATTTCTTGAACTTACAGCAACATCGATTGGGGAAGTGCTTCCCATACCGCGCCCTGCCCTGAAACTTATCCTGGTGCCGGGAATCGAATTTAAATAGGGAGTTAGTTTTCTTATAATTGTATCGGGAGTATCAATTTGCCGCGCCGGAGGAGGCAGGGTTATCTGAATCGAACCCTGATTAAAACCGCTGCGGGAGGCTGTCAAAACAATGTTAATATATCCTTCTATTTCACGTTTAACAATTTCTTCTATGTCGAATAACACTTTTTCTGTTACATCAATCGCGGTCCCTCTTGGCAAAGCCACATTCAATGTTATGTTATCATCGGTTCTCATGCGCACATTCATATTCATTCCAATACTGCTGAACTGCAAAAGAGTAAACACAAGAAGAAGTGCAACAAGAGAAACAATTATTAAACGATGAGAAAGACAGTATTGAAGAGCTTTTTTGTAGCCGTTTTCTACGGCATGAAGCACAGATTCGATTTTATTATCTACCAGTATCATAATTTTATTTTTTAAAGGTTTTTGTTTTCTGGTATTGAGTTTTAAAATTGAGCCGGAAAGACTTGGAACAAGGGTAACGGCGACAACAAGGGAAACACTTAAGGAAATAACAACTGTAAAAATAAGATCGCTGAACAAAATACCGTTTTCCTTTAATTCATTTTTATAAATAATTATGGGAATAAAAACACAAAGGGTTGTTATAGTAGAAGTTACAATTGCGCGCAGCATTTCCTTGCTTCCCAAAATCGCGGCTACAGCGCTTTTGGTCCCCCGTTCCCGGTAACTGTGTATATTTTCCAGAATTACGATAGAGGCATCCAGCGTCATACACATTCCCATAATTAAACCTGTTAAAGTCATAAGGTTTAACGTAAAACCGAATATCGACATAGCCATAAGGGTAAGCAGAATCGATATGGGAATGGAAAGCCCTATTATTAAATTTGCTTTTATATTGCGCAGGAATATAATTAAAACAAGCATTGCAAGAGCCGCGCCCTGCAGCGCATTATTATAAACCTGATCCAATGTTGCCCTAATCATTGTTGTGTTATCTGAAAGAACAGAAAGCGTTATCCCCTGCGGAAGAGTTAAATTTATATCTTCCAGAGCTGCCTGAACCCTGTCCGATACATTAATCTGATTGCTTCCGCTTTCTACTGTTATCTGAATATAAACTCCGCTCTGAGAGTTTACATGAACTCTTGAAGCATTGTCATTGTAACCCATAAATACATCCGCAATATCTTCGATACGGATAACCTGCATTCGGTTCGCCTGTCCCTGCTGCGATGTATTTAAGGTTCTTACAACAAGCCTTTTTATCTGATCAATGCTGACAAGTTCTTCCTGTGTCATGATATTATATTCACGAGTTCCCCTGCGAAGATTGCCGCCGGAAGATAAAACATTCTGGCCTCTTAGCGCATTGGAAACATCGCTTAATGTAAGATTAAATGCCGCAAGCCTGTTAAGCGAAACTTCAACTTTAACAACCTGCGTTGTGCCGCCTGTAACCTCTGCTGACGCAACGCCTTCGATCCGCTCAATACTGGGCTGGATTTCGTCTTCTGCGAAAATACGCAGCTGATCGGGCGGATAATTTCCCCTTACAACAAGGCGCATTATGGGCATCGCGTTCATGTCAAAACGGCGGACAGTGGGAGTTGTTACGCCGTCAGGAAGGGAGTTTACAAGCCTGTTTAACAAAACCTGCGCGTCATTTATCGCCTTGTCCATATCAGTCCCATAGGCAAATTCAAGACTGATCCAGCTTGATTCAAATTGAGAGTTACTTGTCATATTAACAAGTCCTCTGGATGAAGAAAGAGCTCTTTCCAGCCTTTCTGTTACATTGCGCTCAACATCGGCAGGACCTGCGCCGGGAAAACGGGTAAAGACAGAAAAAACAGGTCTTGCTACCGATGGGTAAAGATCCATAGTAAGATTTACAAGGAGCGATAAAGAAATTCCAATAAGAAGAACAAAAAACATAATAATTGTAACAGGACGTTTAACGGAAAAATCGATAATATTCATTTATATCTCCGTTATTCCACTATTCGGACAAGATCGCCGTCTGACAGAAAATTTTGCCCCGCGCTTACAATATTATCTCCAAGAGCAGCTCCGCTAAGCACTTCAAAATAATCTTCGTTATCTATTCCCATTGTAACTTCACGCCGTCTTGCAATATTATTTTCATCTACAATAAAAACAATCCATGATCCGTAAGTATTAATAACGGATACCCGCGGAATAACAGGGATATCAACTTTTCTGTCTGTTACAAGACTGATTGTGGCAAACATCCCCGCTTTAATGCGCTGATCGGGCCTTAAAAATCTAAGGCGTATTCTTATTGTGCGGCTGACAGGATCAAGAACAGGGCTAATCTCTGTAACTTCCGCGTCAAATGATTCACCGCCGATTGCTTCGAACCGCATAGCAGCGCGCATCCCCAGCCTGACAGACGCAACAAAACGTTCAGGAACATGGGTTTCTACAAGCAGCGTTGAAAGATCGCCAACAACATAAACGCCGGATTGTGTTGTAAGAGTATCGCCTACGCTGAACGAAGCGTTTAATACAGTGCCGGAAACAGGACTTATTACAGGACTAAGCGCATAAACTTCTCCCGGTCTTGAAGGATCAATCATGGCAATTACATCGCCTCTGTTAACTCTTTCCCCGATACCAAGACGCGCCTGAACCAATCTTCCGCCTACTGTAGGAAAAACCGTAACCTGGTTACGCGCAAGTATTTCTCCGTTAAGGATTACGCTTCTTTCTATTGTGCCGTTTGATACCGGAGTTACACGAACGGCAGTTGCGCTTCGCGAAGAATGCCCTCTTGCGCCCTGTGCTGCAGCTTCCGGTTCGGCAATTTTTATTCCCAATAAATTAAACGCAATAAGAACCGCAAAAAGTACAATCAAAGAAATAATCGCGATAGTGATAATTTTACTTTTATTCACTTGTAACTCCAAAAGTTTGTATAAGAATTTTCCAATCGACATTCAGAGCTGCCGAAAGATCCAGTATCATGTTAAAATACGAAAGTTCAGCCTGCAGTAAACGCTGTCTTGCATTTGCAAGATTATTGCGGACATCTTCCAATGTAAGGGCTTCAACTGTTCCCCTTGAGAATCCCTGTTCCGTTAACTGATAGCTCCTCTGCGCGGCTTCCAGACTTAACCTTGCTATTAATATGCTGTCCCATGAATTACGCAGCAGCGCCGATAGTGAACGAATCTGAGTTCTTGCGGTATCTTCTGTTACTGCAAGATCCAGTTTCGCTTTTTCTATCTGATCTGCAGACCTGGAAGAACTTTGATGTCTTGGTGTTCCGGGTATCCACGGATCAATCGGAATGCTTAAACGGGCGCTGGCGCTGAATGTGTCGGTAAAAGGATCAAAAGAAGAGCTGCTCCACTCCACAGAAAGATTCAAAGACGGAGCTTTTGTCTGCATTACAAGCTGGTTTTGCACATTTTGCAGTCTTTCTATTTCCTGTCTGCCCCTTACAATATCCGGGCGCAGATGAAGATGCTCTCTTATAAGCGCCTGAGCGTCTGCTTCAATTTTTACTATATTAATATCACCTAACAATTTAACATTGGTGCTGTATTCCATGCCCAGCATGGCAAGAAAATCGGTCATATTATTTGTATGAGCCGTTGCAGAAGCGCTTAAATTATACCGGGCGTTTTCTACGGCAAGCCTGCTTTGAATAAGCGATAATTCTCCAACAAGACCGTTTCTAAATGATATTTCGCTTCTTGCAAACTGCCTCTGCGCAAGATTTAAAATTTCTTCCAGCAAAAGCAGATTGTTCTTTTCTGCGACAAGCGCGAAAAATCTTTTTGTTATCTGAATAGAAAGCTGATTTACAGCATCTTCGTATCTTAAAATATTGCTCTGATGAGCCAATTTTATATTTCTCATTATATACGGAATTCCGGCGTTCAGCCCAAGGCTGATGCCGAAACCAACACTGTAATTAAAACCGGAATTGTTCGGCTGCACTCCGCTGAATAAAGCGTTTCTGTATCCCGCGCTTGCGTTTGCTGTAATTGTCGGGAAAATCTCTGACCACAGGTTTTTTTCTGAATAGCCGCTTGCCGCAAGATCAATCTGGTATCTTTGAAGGTTTAAATTGTATTGTACGGCATGTTTAACAGCGTCATCCAGATTTAGCTCAATCCCATGCACGTTAATGAGGAAAAAAAACAGTAAAACAAAAAAAACCGGCGATTTCAGAAGAACAAACCTCCTCTTTATATAATAATAGTATATTTAAGGAATAAATAAAAGGCTCTGATTCCTGACCTCTAATTCTTAAAAAGCTCTTCGGGCAGGTATTTCCAGTAACGTTCGGGCATAAATTGCCGCTGCAAACCGGGGTTTTTCCGGTCTTTATTATTAATTGTTTTATGGTAGTGTTTCCAGAGTTCCGTCCATTCATCATCGGGCGCTTTATCGATTTTTTCCGGCTTTGAAATAACACCTTCCCGCATACGCAGCCCCCGTTTTTCATCTATTATTGACCAGGCGGTTTCCCCAAAACGTAGTTTAAAATAGTCACCTAAAGCCGGTAAAATGAAATGATCCGGGGCGCAAAGGGCAATATATTCGCCCCTTTCATCCGGGCTGAACCTTAAAAGCCCCATCATTCTGTGAATCTCATGGTAAACTTTCGCAGATGTATTAAGCACTGCAAGCGTATCCGGATCTCCCCTGTCTTGCGGATCCCCGCCTGCCAGAACCTTTCTGCCAAAAGCGGCTGTTTCGCGGATTATAGGCAGTTCGCTTAACCATGCATGCAGCAAGGTATCAAATGCACCGGGCGATAACATTAAAAGTTTACGGGCGTTTTCTTCGATTTTATTTATATCCAGGGTATTTGAAAAATAAGAAGCAAAAAAGTTGATGTCTGCCTGTTCGTAATTGTGTCCGGGGTCTTCTGTAAAGCATGAGGAATCTTCTTCGGTTTTTAGCATTTTGAAAAAATTGGTTAAACTTCGGGTCATGAGTTTACTATACGTTTGTTTAGGGTTGTTGTCAAGGGGGGGAGGGAGAGGAGGGGGAATATTTTTAATGTTTTTCCAGTAGGTATAGGTATTCTGTTACGTGTATGTTGCGAGATTTTTTTTCTGCGAGGGTGGATAGATTGCGGCAGCCGCGGAAGGTGTTGTAGGAGGTTTCCAGTATTTCCAGTTTGCCGAATTTTTGCAGCATGTTTGTCATTTCTTCAATGGTGATAAATCCTTCTGAATTGAATGAGAGCAGTATATATTTTGCTTTAATTTTTTCTGTCAGCTCTGATAATGAAGAATATGCGTATTGTTTTTTATTATAGGCGGAACGATTCCAGTTATCAGGAATTCCGGACACTTTGCTGATATTTAGAGGCAATTTGTTTTCCAGTATTAAATTAAGCATAAAATAGTTTGAGCCGTATGGATGCTGATTATACGGCGGATCCAAATATGCAATATCAACTTCCGGCGCTTCTTTAACAATATTATTTGAATCTCCGTTAAATACTTTATAATCACATTCAAAATTGCTAAAAACCGCAAAAGGCAGTTCAATTTCTCCTTTAATGCGGAAAAGGGCGTCATTATTGCTGCCGCCGAATTGTCCTAAACCTGTTTTTTTATTTTTATGAAACCCTTTAAATACTCCGGATGTATTAACATGAATAGAAGCCTCTGCCACTAAAGGAGCCAGAAAATATTTTTTTAATTGTTCCGGAACTAATTCTATAAGGCCGCGCATTGTATCTATATACATCGCATTTCTGCGTGTATAAAATACACGTTCATTCATTTTAATATTATCATCGTCTTTTGGAGAATATAATTTAGAAATGATTCCTTCTTCCGGCTGTTTATTGTTTATTTCCATTAAAAGATTGTTGTATATATCCTTTAATTCATTAAAATTGATTTCGCTTTTATTGGATAAATAACATTCACCTGTAAGAGATGCGTATTTTTCAAGATCATTAACATAAAGAGAATGTGAAAATTGTTTGCAATGACGGGCAACAATGCCGGAACCTGTAAATACATCAAAAATATCCAGCTTATCTTTTTTTAGCCGCTTTTGTACGATTTGTATTCCTTTTGCAATAAAATCCAGGAGCGCTCTTTTATTTCCTATGTATGTAATTATTTGTTTTGTTAAATAGTCTGGGTTTTCGGACATATGTCTTAATTTCTTGTCCAGACAGTACTGCTTGTATTATCTCTTGAGTATGTTCCAGCCAGCCTCCCATTGTCGTTATAAAATGTCACAAAACCGCTGTTTGACCAATTGTAATTATTAAACGCATGCGTAGAAATATCAACATCCGCCCCAATGGTTATATTGGTAAGATAGTTACGGGCAAACGCATGACTATTTATGACTCTAACACTGCCAGGGATAATTATTTGAATTAATTGGTTATCAAAAAAAGCATACGCTCCAATGCTTGTAACACTGTCAGCAATGATAATTTGAGACAACTGGTTGCGTATAAACGCATTCTCTTCAATGCTGGTAATATTGTTTGGGATGGTAACTTGTGTTAATTGGTTGGACCCAAACATACTATCATTAATTATTGTAATGCCGACAGGGATGGTAACCTGTGTCAGTTGATTAGTGAGAAACGCCCCTCTGCCAATAGTTTTAACACTGTCTGGAATGATAACATTAGAAAGTCTATTATAATTAAATGCCGATCTTCCAATGTTTATAACGCTATTTGGGATAGTAACATGTGTCAGTTGATGACGAGCAAACGCACTTTCTCCAATATCAGTAACTGGCAAGCCATTTATTTGTGCCGGAATGTTTAATTCATCACGCAAAACAGCATTGGCACCAATAATAGTAATTTTCCCGTGTTCTTCTTCTCTAAGAATAAAATTAAAAGTGCCGTTATATTCACAGGTATACTCGGCAGCAGAGGTGCCAAGGTTTATATTTTCTAGATCATTATCTTCGTTTATCTCTATGCTGCCGGAAAAACGCCGCTCATTTCCCTGTATGGCGTATACAAGAGTGAATGTCAGCTCTTTTGGAAAAGAAAAAGAAGGTATCATTGTACTCCATTCAAACTCGCCGCTTTTTCTTCCCCTAAAATTTTCATTATTATGACGTACAAAAGCTACCCGTAAATCATCATTATAAAAATTAATTTCACATCTGAATAAAGTACCAATTATAACAGGTAAAAATACTGTTCCCGACAAAGTAAACGCCTCAAAATTTATAACGGGATAATCAGGAAAAACTATTTCTTTGTCGGTATTATGAACTGTTATTAAATGGTTTGGGTTAAGGTTTTTCCTGAAAATGCCGCCGTTTTCCATTGCTTCAACTGAAAATTCAAGCTCTATTTCTGAATCCTGCTTTTTTATATCCATCAGCCATTTTCCATCAGGCAGAATGGTAAACCTTCCGATGTTTGCTCCATCTGACTGCTTTACAATTATCTCCGGTTTTCTGTATAAAAACGAATAACGATTGTCTGTCGGCGGATTGCCGTTAAAAGTAACAGGCAAGTTTCCCCAAATCCTCGTCATGTTAAAATTGACAGTACCTAAATCAACCGGGGTTTCGGTATTTTCTACCCAAATTTCTCCTAACTCTATTATATAATCTGTACCCAAAGTTGGAACCAATACTTGAAAAGAAATCATTCCGGGAACATAACTGTAGGGAACTTTCATACTCCAGGAATACCTGCCCTGCACAAGATCATCACCACTGGAATATAACGCTGCGACTTCCGCTACGTTATATTCAGGTCTGCTTTTACTTTTAGCAAAAATACTGGGCCGATCGCGAGGAGGATTGTATGGAGCCGGCGGTCCCGAATCAACAGCACGATCTGCTACTTCTCCAATATTTACGCTAATTCCTATATCATCGTTGGGATAATTATTAAGATTCCAGGGTATGTTGTTGCGTGTTACGATTACTGTTCCCGTGATAGTAACATCAGATATATACATAAATTCGCAGGAAAATAATACCAGACATGTTACAACCGTAACTATTACCTGTATTATCTTTTTCATACAATTCCTCTCTTAATTACAGGATATAGCAGTTATTGGTTTCCGTCAATGTAAGAGTACGGGGGGAGGGTGGATTTTTTCTCGCTGAGGCGCTGAGACGCAGAGGACGCGGAGGGAAGAAGGAAGAAGAAGTTTTACCACGAACGGACACGAATGGGGGGGGAGGGGGCATTTTCGCTGAGGCTGAAATCGTCTAGGCGCTGGTTTTGCTATTTTTTGTTTTACCAATCAACATCTTTATAAAAAAGATCTGAAGGTTGTCCTAAAAGTTGAATGTCAAATTTTAGACTTGTTTCTACTTTTGTTTTTGCATTATGTATTCTAAATGATATTGCCCAACCATTATTCATAGTTAATTCCAATGTTGTTTTTGAATTTTCTTTAAATGCTAATTCAATAATTTTTGTTGGCAGTGGAGTTTTACTAAATAATATACTTGGTTTTTTCTTGCTTGCTGCTTGATTTAATGTTCCTAACAGATTAAATGGTTGTATTCTTGTTTTATTATTTTTGTAATGTATCATTTTGTAATAATCTTTTCCATTTGA